>Ga0307513_10003360_pt1 | contig 21730 bp, 17 predicted proteins | sample 15_EM_MG_FD_202174 | JGI IMG/M metagenome (GOLD analysis project Ga0307513, IMG submission 202174) | Populus trichocarpa ectomycorrhiza microbial communities from riparian zone in the Pacific Northwest, United States - 15_EM | ecosystem: Host-associated > Plants > Roots > Unclassified | place... | reverse complement strand
GAGAGGGGGATATGGGAGGGTAGTGGCTACCGCGTCTTGACGGCCTTGCCTGCACCTCTCCCGCTCACCACGGGCTCATCGACGTCCATAGCATCCACCGCTTTTCTTTTTCTCCCGTTCTTTCGGGCATTTGGTGGTGCTTCGTTCGTCCGTTGCTGCTTCGCAGGTTTCTCTGGATGACCATCACCTTCGAAGCTCCTCTGCAAAAGGGTACAAGTAAGGCTCAGCCATGTGTCAGGGAAGAGACCATGGAACGTAAATCCTACCCGAAGATTCAGTTCATCGGCATCCGTCTCTTCCTCATCCTCTTCTTCACGGTACTCGAAATCGGACTCTCTGAGTTCCCTGATCGACTTCCTCCTGGAAGGCGGTCGTTGCCTAACATTCGCATTTTCCAGACTTTGCCAATTATAAGCATCTCGGTCTGGTTCGTAGTAGTCCTGGTCGACCCCCGATTTCCGACGTTTGGGAGCCTGGCTAGGTGCTGGAGGTGTCGTGTCGTTGTCGTCCGCACGCGCTTGCCAACTCTTGCCGTTTGCTCTTGACGGTTCAGCGGACTTTGTAGTCTTCTTGACAGTTTTTGGTGGTTTGGTATCCTTATCTGACGGACCTCTCCCCTTCTTGTCATTGACCGGGGTACGCACGAACTCATCTTCCTCATCTTCCATCTTGATAGGTACCTCGACTGTTGCGTGAATACGACGGATAACCTTTTGGGTAGGGCCCTTGGTTCCAGAGCCTTGTGGATCTTGTGTTGACTTTTGTTTAGGCGTAGCCTGGTCCTTTACTGGGCGCGTCACGTTTGCGGCGTTCTTCGTCTGGGTCTTGGTTCCACCAGCAGAAGGCTTTCCGACAGATTTCCGAGGTCCCTGAGGTCTGTAAGGCTTGCTACTGACAGGTACGATGACCGCTTCCAGCTGGCGACGTTTGAGAGTCGATTTATCAACAGAGGCCGAACCTATCTTCGTCGACCCGGAAGACGACGGGGGAGACGTAGCGTTCTCGCCGTATTGAGCGTACTCGTTGTCCTAGGAATTGGTCGAAATCAGTTATACTTGGATGTAGGGCGTAGCGCGGTAGGGTGGGTGGAATACCAAGTCTTGTTGAGCGATTAGCTCTTCGAGCCTAGCTAACAAGCGAAGACGCTCTTGCTCGACCCGCATAAACTGTTCCTTCCATTCCTGACACGATTTTTCGACGCGAGCGTATTGGTCTTTCCAGTGGACGTTTTCGTGTCGTAGCTGAGCGATCGTATCCGCTTGATGTTCAATCTAGTAGCACTTCCTTGAATCAACCCGAAGGGTAGTAGCTTCTGCAGGGGGGACCCACCGTAGAATCTGCTTTGTCCACCTAAGTGCAGCAATTGGGTCAGTACGAATCAAGCGATCGCACATCCGCCAGGTGTGGAACTCACCGCCGCTTTCCAAGTGTCCAATTGCTGCTTATGTGTAATCTGCTCACTCTCGATGGTCCTCAACGAATTCAACACCTCATCTCTCTGATTCTTCGCCTGCCTCGCCTCAGACAACGCACGCGAGAGTTCAGCACGGGTCTGTTCCTCAGATTTCGAGAGCTTAAAACCACGAAGTAATCAGTCGCACTGTCAGAGCTACCAATCCCTCGCCATACCGCTACGGTGGCCGCGTGAGTGAGAGATGCAATCGCGTCGGAAATTATCGAGGCGGGCGTCGTCGTTGTTGTTGGGGGCATGAGTGGAAGGAGTTAATGGGTCATCACGTGCTTGGCGAGAACGCGCAGCGCGTCCTCATTAAGTTCGTGGCTGAAATCGATATCCCGCTTGCGAAAGACGGTTTAGAGTTCTCGAGGACGGAGTCGAATGTCATGTTTTTTTATCGGACATCGGTTACAACTAAACGAATTCTACACGGTGATCGAAGATCCATTCCCAACAACGTGCTCAAACCATTGCACCCTAAATTCACAGCAACGTCAGCCGTCTCGCCTGAAGAAAAGAACCCCTTGCATGAAGCGTGGATACTCACCCCGTTGATCAAAATGTTTTGCCCATTAACCCAAGCGGCCTCAGGACTCGCCAAGAAAGCCACAACAGGGGCGATATCATCAACCGTCCCAATACGCTTCGAGGGATGCGAGTTTGCGATAGCCGTGATAACCTGCTCCGGCTTGCCATCTCTAAACAATGCGGTGTCGACGGGACCTAATAACCACCACGTGCGTAAGCGAACGAGTACTAAACAGAAGTAACAGCATGCAGTGGCATGGTATGACGCACCCGGCGAAACGGTGTTAACGGTGATACCCCTCGCGCCGAGTTCTTTAGAAAGAACACGCGAGAATTGCTCGATGGCGCCTTTGGTCGCGGCGTAAACGAGATACGGCGGTGTGACCGCAGAGTTCCTGGCAATCGAAGTGGAGAAGAAAATGACTCTCCCTCCTACCAGCGAAATCAGCCTTTAAAAAAGGGCTCAGGGCTAGTAGATCCACCGCTCACCTTCCTTCAGATGCGGCTCCGCAGCCTGGACCAAGAAGAACGGTCCCTTGACATTGATAAGGAAATGATCATCGAAGAACTTCTCGTCAACTTCGCGCAAACCCTTCAATCCCATAATCCCAGCGTTCAAAACCAAGATATCAATCCTTCCAAAAGCCTTGAGTGTCTCGTCTAGGAGGCGTTTGCACGACTCGACGGTGGAGACATCGGCCTTGACGATGACCGCTGCACCACTGCGGATACCATTGATCTCGTCAGCGACCTCTTTCGCGGCTGCTTCGTTGGAGGCGTAATTTATGACGACGGAGGCGCCATCTTGGGCCAGACGTTTAGCGATAGCCGCGCCGATAGACCTAGATGAGCCGGTGACGACTGCAGGCGGTCTTGATCAACATCCAGCGTAGTATCAGATGACTGCCGAGGAGACGTACGGGCGACTTTTCCTTGTAGGCGTTGAGACATTGTGAGGAGGTGGAGTTGAACGGAGTGTGGTTGGGTCGCCCCTTAGCCCCCCCCCTCCCCATTTTATACAACGACGGATGGGATGTGGGCCACTATGACATTCTGCATACAGTCGAAGAGGCCGCAGGTGTGTCATTGCTGTTAACCAACGAGCCAATAGCAAGCTTCCTCCTGCCACAAACCTCACCCTCCGAATTTCAAATACCCACAAGTCGAGATGGGGGCTCGCGGGAACGTGGTAGTCGATCAAGACCGTTTGCTCATCTTACTCGCGTCTTACTCATCTTTTGAATCACAGCTCAAAGGATTAGATTCTCGAGGGGAGTTGATTAGTCAAGGGTGCTCAGGTGGACAGCGCGATCCCCGGAGGTACAAGGGAGTACTGGTGACGATAGCAAGGAAACATGAATGACGAAGGTAAGTAAGAAAAGATAACCAGGATGAGAGAGGGGGATGTCCGTTTGTGCGGTGACGTTAGCGTGAGCCAGAAACTCTAAAGTACAAAATATGTGGGGAGGAGTACATTAATCATTGGAAATGGAAAGCCGAGAGAGACCGATCGCAACGTTTGGAAACTCTTCCTCCGCGGCATCTGAGGCGTGTAGCTTCTTGCGAGTTGGAGAGGGCATGGAGATGAGGACCGAAAGCTGAACTCTGCGAGGTATCTCCGAAGATGAGTTGGCCGAGTCAGGTCCGGGGGGGTCATTTTCTGTGGGGTGGCGGGGATGCGAAAGGGGGTGAGCGAAAAGGCCGGCCAAGAAGACAGAAGATCGATCATGCCGGTGCTGAGGCGACGACGAAGAGGGTGACGAGTTTTTGGGCTTTGTTGTCTCTTGCGGAACATATACAACGGCGAGCGGCTATAGGGACCGCAGCAATAAGGTTGAGATCTTAAAAGGGGGGAGGAGCGGACAACCCAACGCACCTTGATGTCCGTGAATCCATTCACTGAATGCTTCTCCTCGTCATCCGGGTTTATCCAGGCATCCCAAAGTTTCGGTTTCGCTCCAAAGTTCCTCCTCCTCGAGGCTCCAGACGGGTCCGCAGGCTGACGGAAGAGATCGTCAAGCTGCTCCTGCAGCCCCATACGATACCGCCTCCTAAGCAAGAACGAACGAAGGACGATGGCCGTCGAGACGACTAAAAGCAAGAAAAGAGTCGACAGGAACGTGAATCTGCAAAGAGTTAGTTCCGACCGCTCCTATTGGGGGGGCGCGAGACACACAAGTAGAGCGACGACGACCTCGACTGGTCGTCTGGGTTGTCCGCCGGAGCGGTGTTCCTCGGGGGAGGAGTGAAGGTCGCTGGCCATGGAAAGTCAAGAGAGGTCGACGACATGGGTGGAGGTAACACAGGTCGTTGTCGCCGGCCATGGAGATCGCCTCAACCGTCATTTCGGCCCAACCCTGGTTTACCACCAAGGTAACGTGACCGCTCCTCCGATTCCAATTTTAGTTCAGCCAATCGCAGACCGACCTCGGTACAGTAGTCGAGAAAAAGGTTTGGTGTCCGGTCAATTGGATTTGTCCCCCGGGACCCCCGACAGCCGACGTCACTCTCGTCGGGAGATAAGGAAACACGGCGATCGCGGTATGAAAGGCACGACTTCATTTGCGCCCACCCTGGGTGCCTTCACCTCCGTCGCCGTGGGGTGAGCAACCCGCGCCGGGACTCGGCTCTCCGGTTCTCCAGAGACTGCGGCGCAGGCAGCTAGTCCCAGCTCGCCCCTCGCATGAGAAAGTTCTCCAGCTGAACAGATGCGGGGATCTGACCTGCCCGTCCATTATGTACGTCCGCGCCACATAATCAGATTGATTCTGTCATGCTTCAGCTTCAGGGGCAGCGCGTTCCCATTTCTCCCTTCGGGGCCATTGTGGCACCGCTGTACTTCCCCTGATCACTTTCTCCCGGGGCTGTGTCGAGTTACTTATCGGTCTCGTACTATAAATGTGCTCGTCATCCATTCTGGCTTCTGGTTGATGATGCCGGTCCTCTGGGAAATTGATTTGCTTCCGTACGCACACAACCTGTGGACACAGGATGAAAGCGGGGGACTGGACAGAGTGCACTTTCACAGCCCAGGCGAGATCACAGGACCCGAGAAATGTGATGTGGGATTAAAAGTCGCCCGTCAACCGATGTCTCGATGGACTCTCTGAGTGAAGGCGCGGCGCATACATTCACGGGAGATACCAGAACCACTACGCTCTCGATAACATCTTCCGACAATAGAGGGGTTGTAGGTACGGAGAATGATTTTTAGTTGTTGGAGGTCGGTTTGGATGTATCCTACAGGTCGACAGCGGCAAAAAGAGTAGATTTTAGGTCAGTCAGGAAACATCGATAGGGGCCACTCCCTTGGTGCTCATACCTGGGGCGTGAATTCTGGCGGGTACCGCCGCTTCTGGATTTCCCTCTTGAATTCAGGGCTAAGCGGTTTGGCATTACGGATGAAGTTCATAAACTCCAGCTCCTGTCTCTTGGCCTCTTTGCACTTGTTCGTATGATTTTGCATGTACGTGAATGGCCCCGCACCACACGCGGAACAGAATCGAGGGTCTTGCATTGTGTGTACGAGCTCGAGATGAGTGGGGGTGAACAAGGCGTGCTGTGTAAAAATTAGGGGAAACCAAACGAGACCCCCCTCTCAAAGAGGGGCTTCCGACGTTAGTGAGGATTGGGTGCCAACGTCGCTTGTCTGAGAATCATCCTCCTGGGTACACACGAGGGAGGGGACGATATTGTCATTGAACCAGCCCAAACTAGCCCACGGTAGCTTCGAAACTTGCGACGGATTGCTCCAGCAGGAATATGAGGGACAAGGCAGTGGAAAAGAAGGCGGCGGAAGAGCGCCGCCACCTGGGTAGTTCCTTGACGTGGGTTATCTTCCTTTTGTGATGAGGGCGGAGCGGACGAGAGTGGCAGCACGAGAACCTGTCAAGAACAAAGTCTGGTCGGGTGTTTAGTGGAGGTAGTAGGGGACTGGAAGTGGGAGAAACGGAGGGAACCCAACGCCTGCTAACGTAACTCCCGAGGCCCGTTACAGAACCTAAACCTGAACGCTGAACACTGTGTTGGACGGTACGTTTGTGATTAGTGGTGAGAATTTCCAGCCTAGGGAGCGTACGTTCCGTGAGTAGTTTGGGTCCGTTATTTTTTTCCGGGGTGGTGTTCTCCGCTCCGGCTTGAGACGGGTGCGTGTGGCTCACTGCAACGAAAGGTTGAATAGACACACGGACCAACTTATTTGCGACGACTTTTATTGAGGAAAGGAGAGAAAAAACAAGGTGTACATAAATTAAATATACATAAAGACTATCGTAACAGCGTCCGTTTAGATGCGTGAGTAGAGATGACATTTGGTATGCGTGTTGTCTTGATTGTTGTCGGTGGAGGGGAGAAATGCGAATAACCACGAAATAATTAAAACCCTTTCAGTCCTTGAATAAACCCAGAACGAATCATTTACTGTGACTATGAAGGAGGTCTCGTCAGCACTGAAGGGTGTGGGTTCACGCTAGATCGGCAACATACCTCTGGTGATGGGAACTCGGAAAAGATCTCCTTCAAGATAGCGGCCAAACCCTTAACATGAGCGGGCGTGAACATCGTATCGTGACGTCCAGGAGAAACCTTCATCGTCAAGTTCGACAACCTATGCTCCCAACCGTTAAGGTTGTCAGCACCGGTATCAAAGTCGCTGGCGTGTCCACTTCGATACCAAACACGGTCCTTGGGAACAACGAGGGTAGTCGGTCCATCATAATGAGGGGGATCCAACTCCCACATCGCGTCCAAGTTCTTCCTGATCTCCGTCGAGAGCTTACTCTTCCACTTCTCACCAATCTCAGGGAAGTTCTGCGAGATCCTGTCGATCGCACGAGCGGTCCAGTCCGAGGACTTGAGACTCTGACGTTCGGGGGTGGGGATGAAGATGGTATCAAAGATGATGAGGTGAGTGATGACCTCCCCGGTCTTCTTCAACTTGTCCGCGATCACGAGAGCGACGAGGCCACCCATGGAGTAACCGGAAATGACGTATGGTCCGTGAGGCTGCACTCTCCTGATGAGAGAGATATAGCGGTCCGCCATCTCCTCGATCGTAGTGAAACCGTCGACCGAACCAAAGTACTTGTCACCAATGGCCCACATTTCGTTCGGCATGTAGGCACCAAGACGCATGAAGGGAGTGGCCATACCGGTGACATCGTGAACGAGGAACATGCGCGGATGGATACCCTTCTTCTTGATGGGAAGGAACTCGATCAGGAAGTCGTCTTCCGAGTCTTCAGCAGCCATGATCTGCCTCTGGTCTTGGCCCATAGCGTCAATGATGACGTTGCTCAACTCGCGGATCGTTGGCCTATCAAGATCGTAAGCCAAAAGCAATTAGAAATGGTTACAACGAAACGAACCTGAGGTAGATGTTGTTGAGACCAATGTTGAGCTTGAAGTTCTCACCAACGGCAACGGCAGCCTGAACAGCGAGCAAAGAGTTCAAACCGACGGAGAAGAGGTCGTGGGTGACACCAAGCTGGCTCGGGTCGGTCTTCAAGATCTCAGAGAAGATCTTGTGAAGGGTGACCTCGACATCGGATTGGGGAAGTCCTACATCGGCGTTGGTATCATGGAACGGCGTGAGATCCAACTCCATGAGTTCCCGACGGTTGACCTTTCCGCTGGTTGAAGTGGGCAGGACGGGGAGGTGGGCAATCAGAGATGGGTACATGAACCTTGGAAGGCGCTCCGAGATGAACATCTTTAGGGCCTCCTTCTCGTCAGCGACGTGATCCTCGGTAACGGAAGACTTGAACTCGACGAAGGCAACGACAGCAGGAGCATCGTGGAAGTTTCGAATCAGAACGGCAGCACGCTGAACAGATTGGTACTTGTTGATGACATCCTCGACCTCGCCCAACTCGATACGTTGACCACGGAGCTTGATCTGTCGATCCTTACGACCACAGTAGACTACGTTTCCGTCTGTACGGTACATAGCGACATCACCCGTCCTGTAAAGACGCTCTCCGGGGACGAAGGGGTTGGGGATGAAGGACTTCTCGGTTTGTTCTGGTTGGTTGAGGTACCCACGAGCGAGCTGGATGCCGCCAACGAACAACTCTCCTTCGACACCAATGGGGGTTGGGCGCAAGTTCTCGTCGAGAATGTACAGTCGGTTGTTGGGGAGAGGGCGACCGATGACACCAGTGAGAGAAACATCCGTCACATGGGTGTGAATACAGTCGACGGAAGCCTCGGTGGGCCCATACATGTTCATGAACTTGACGCGCTTTGACCAATCTTCAATCAGCTTCTTGCCGAGAGCTTCACCAGCAACAACGACGGTCTCCAAGGTCGGGTAGTCCTCGAGAGGGACGACAGCGAGAATACTTGGAGTGCAGTGGACAACATTGATGCGAAGGGTCTTGATGGCCTTTCCGATATCACCGAGTACGAGTTCCTTGCGCCCAGTGACGAGGGTGGCACCACTGGAGAGGGTGCCAAAGACATCTGCGACGAACGGGTCGAAGGTGTATGCAAGCGAAGAGAGGACGCGAGCGCCCTGATGGTAACCGTATGGCTGAGAGTTCAGGACCAGATTGGCGATCGAACGGTGTTCGATCATGACACCTTTCGGCTTTCCGGTGCTTCCACTCGTAAACCTGTATTAAATGAAACATGAGCAACCGGATAGAATTAAATAAAGGCGAGGACGAACATGACGTAAGCAAGGTTAGCGGGAGTGTGTCCAGGAACCTCGAAGTTGCCGTCGTCGAACTTGAGCAACCTCCTCTCAAAGGTAGCATCATCGATATATGCGACCTATAGTAGTTGGTGAGATACTGTAGAACGAAGTAAATAGAATAACTTACGATAACCTTCGAGGCGAGAGCCTTATCGAAGTCACGGCGTTGCGAATAGGTAGAGAGGAGGATCTTCGCGTTCGTGTCTACGATGAGCATCTCCTTTCGGAGGGTGGGATCGTCAGGGTCGAGAGGGAGGAATGCACCACCGGCCTTGAGGATAGAGAGGATAGCTAAGATCTGGGAGATGCCGCGTTCGAAGCAGATAGCGACAACGCTGTCGGGACCGACACCCTGCTGACTCAGCATGCGAGCAAGGCGATTGGCCTTCGAGTTGAGCTGAGCGTAGGTAAGGTATTGATCCTCGTATTCGACGGCGACTGCGGTTGGAGTCTTGGCAGCCTGAGCCTCGACGAGCTGGTGCAGCTTGCACTCGACTGGGTCGACGGGTCCAGAGGTTGACAACTCCTTGATGAGACGCGTGACTTCGTCATCGCTAACAGCAGAAACGTCACCAATCTTGACATGCGGGTCCTTTCCGAGGGTATCAACAAGACCAAGATAGGCATCCAAGAACTGACGAGCGGTCTCCTCGGTGTACAGGTAGTTATCGAAACGAAGGATGACCTCGCCGGTCTTGTAGTGGACGGTGAGCAAGAATTCGTACTTCTCTTCGCCGTTGGGGAGAGAGAGGATGGAAGTGGCGGATATATCAGAAGTGTTGAGTTGGTTGACGATGCGCATATTGAGACCGCCGGGAGCAAACAGATGCTTGAAGTAGGAACGGTCCTGAGAGGAGGATTTCGTCTGGGAGACAATGTCCTCGTAGGTTACATCGTCGTTCGAAAGGTCGGTAACGAGCTCGTAACGGAAGAGCTCCAAGTATTCAGCAAAAGTCATATCGTCCTCGATGGTGGTGCGGATCGGGAGCATGTTGGCGAAGAAGCCAATAACTTCCTGAAGCTGAGCCATCGAACGCTGAGTGACGGCAGTACCAACGACGAAGGAGTTCTGGGCAGAATACTTGTAGAGGAGCAAGTTGTAGACTGCGAAGAAGGCGGCGAAGGGCGTGGCGGAGGTGGTGGCAATGTAGTCATTGTACCTCTTGAGCGCCTTGGAATGAATGTGACCCTCGATCTGGGTGACCGAGCTCTGCTCAACCTCGGAAGGCTTGGCGAGGGTCAAGATGAGCGGTTGGACGCCTTGCAACTTCTGGCTCCAGTACTTGATCTGCTCATCGCGAAGCTCGGCCCGACGATCGGCAGTGCGGACCAGCCAGTCACTGAAATCAGAGTAGTGGAGCTGGACTGGCGGAAGACTGTCGATCCCATGGACGTAGAGCTGGAACAGCTCGTAGAAGAAGACACCGAGGGATGTCTCATCGGTCATGATGTGATGAACGATGATGTTGAAGGCGTAAGCTTCGCCACCCAACCTGTACATGACGGAGGAGATGAGCGGGAGTTTGTCGAGACTGAAATTGGGGTTCATGTTGTTAGCAACCGACATGTCGTACGCCTTCTTATAAGGGTTGGGCTCCTCGCTGAGATCGACGATAGAGGAGTTATGGACGTTAACCGAAGGGTGGATGGTCTGCATGAGTTTACCCTTCCCCTCGTCCCAGTGGAAAGTGGTCCTGAAGGAACCATGACGGTTGACAGTCTCCTCGAAGGCTTTGGTCATCCTCTCGAGATCAATGGGGATCTTCGAGTTGATGCTAACGAAGTAGCCCTCGTGAGTATCCCACTGAGTAGCACCAAAGCGCTTCATAGCGGCATCTACTATAGCAACGTTCCTCCTTCTGGAATTTTCGTGCTCGCGCTGAGCAAGCCAGATACGGTATTGGTGGGGTGATGCATCAGTGGTGTAGGGCTCGTCATAGGCCAAGCGGTCGTTAAGGATAGGCACAAGGGGCTCTCCGTACTTGCCAGAACCGTCATCAAGAGCGGTGGACGAGGCAGCACTAGCCTCACTGCCGCGGGACTTGGCGACGATATCGTCGAGGATACCAATCGTCATGGAACCCAGAAGCTCGATCTGGCTAACGTTGATGCCGAAGGTGCCCTTGAGTTGGGAGCTGAAACGGGTAGCTATACGAATGCCCGAGTGCCATCAGAATTGCGGACGGAAAGCGATAAAAATCACGTACCGGCCAAGGAATCGAGACCATAGGAGGTGATCAGAGCGTTGTCCGAAATTTGGTCCACGGCGAGGCCGAGGAGACCAGACAACAAGGTCGCTGGAGACTCTCCACCCTCGTCCTTGGAAGCACCATCTGCAGCCAAAAGCTGGGGAGGGAGCAAGTGCCAGAACAAGAGAGGGTCGCAAGTATCGAAGACCTCCGGACAGTCTTTGTGGTTGAGGAGGGGTAAGTAGTGGGGAATCATACGGATAATAGAGTCTCCGATGAACTCGCAAACTTGGGGAGTCGTCATTCCGACCTTGCTGAGCTTGCCGGTGTTCGCGCCACCCTTGGTCGACTGGACGAGACGCTTGAAGATACCCGAATCGGTGATGGGAGGGAAAGACATCGAGATGGTGTTCGGTAGCTTCTCGGCAATCTTGTCGAGGTAGCTGTTGAAATACAAATTTAGGGACGAAAGTACAGAAAAGAATCCCCAAAAAACGTACAGTTGAGCAGCGAGATATGGAGCTTGACCGGCGTTACCGAAGACGGTTCCGATAGTCGAGAAGAGGAGGTTGAAGTCGATCTTGGCCAAGTCGACAAGATCAAGGATGACGTTCAACGCGGCGACTTTGGATTGGTATACGTCGTCGAAGTGTTGCTGGGTAAGGTTGGCGAAGGAGGAATCCCTCAGAACGACAGTCATCAACATGATACCACCCAGGGGTCCGACGGCCTCAGATTCCGTGAGGAACCTGGCCATGTCCTCCTTGCTCAAAGCATCAACCGACAAAGCCTTCGCGTCACCACCCTTGTTGTTGATGTCACGAAGATACAACTTGTCGACTGGGGACAGAGCCTTCCGACCACGACGAGAGGTGAGGTAAATGTGGCGAGCTCCGTGGTTGAACATCCAGACAGTGATTCCGATACCAAACTCACTGCATCCGCCGATCAGCAGGTAGACCTTGCGGGGATCAAAAAGTTGAGCAGCTGGGTCGATGCGAACGTTTTCTGGGCGAGTAGTGTTGATAACCAAAACTTGCCCGGAGGTAATATTCTCAATGGGACGAACGAGGTCGGAGAACGAGATGGTGACGGGGGAAAGTTTGAAGGGCATGGTAGAGTGGGCCGTGAGGATCGCGCAAAGGAAGGAAGACAGCCTGGACGGGTACTTCTTGACCAAAGAGATGATATCGACGATACGAGCAGAAGAAGCATCAGCAGGGAGTTTTACTGGTTCAGCGGAGTCCTTGTAGTGGACATAGAAGCCGAACGCGGACAAAACATCCTCGACGATGGCAAGGTCAGAGCGTCCGCTGGTGTTGAAGACGACGTCGAAGGATTCAAGATTAGAAGCCTTGAGCCAAGCCCTTGCGGAGGCGAGGGCAGTGGTAGCGGAGGCATTCACAGCAATCAACTTGTCGTTAATGCCGAACTCGGCGGACAGAGCCTTGACCCCAGCCTTGGAAGAGACAGTGTAGAAGACGGGGCCACCGAAAGTTTGGGCAATCTGGACCGCAGCACGTCCAACACCTACGACAATACATCAAGAACTTGGATGTTTGGAAATAAACAGGAAACTTACGAGAGAGAGCGTCGTGAACCAAGATGACCGAATTTTTATCAATCCTTCCGAGCTCGACGAGACCAACCCAAGCGGGTAGGACCGAGGCCGGCAAAGAGACAGCATCACCAACGGAAACAGAGTCCGTGAGAGTAGTGACGCTAGCCTCGTCGACAACAATGGTGTCAATGAGTTTCTGGTAAGAGTACCCAAGGACCTTCCTTCCGCCAGCGGTTCCAACGAAAGCAGTCAGAGGAGTCCCAGCCTCAAGATCAGTGAGACCGAATGCCTGGACAGCAACTTCAACTTCTCCAGGACCAACGGGTGGAGGATATGCGGCAGCAACTGAACGATGAACATGAGCGTTCTTCGAATATCCGACCGTCTTGATATTCGCAGGCCTGGTGCTTGGGGATCCCTGGACGGCACGGCGAACTAAAACTTCACCAGCGCTGGTAACCTTGAGATGGTCTTCGAGGATCTTAGGATTCTGGCGGATAGTGTGGATCCATCCTTCGCGTTCCTCCACGGACAAGGTGGTGTCTTCGAATAGGACGGAGTGAACGGTGAACTGTGCCTCCTCGGCAATGAGACCGGCGGCAACGCCCAAAGCACCAATCCCAGCAGCATCGTCGTTCCCAACGATCCACAATTCTCCCCCAATGGGCATGGCCTTGACCTTTTCGACAAGCTCGCCCTCGTTCCCGTGGAGGAAGTGGTGGATGTCGATTTTAGTAGTCAGTTCCTCGGGAAGGACGGAGGCAGGAGTGAAGTTTCTGGCGACGATGACGATCTGGCCAGCAGGAAGCTGTTGGATTCGGATTTCCTGGACAGAGAGTGCCTCAAGCTTGGAGGTGAACTCCTGGAGGGTGAGGGAGGAGAACCCTTCTTCCTCAGAGGGGGTGCCGGCTAAACAAACGTCTCGTGAGCGGAATCAAGTGAGGAGAAAACCGAGATAACGGACCGTGGACGAGGAAGATAACAGCACCAGATGGTGCAAGGAGGTTAGGGAGGAGGTCGAGGTTAACGGGAGTCTTGGCAAGGTCGAGGTTGGCAAGGATCACATCGACACTAGCAGTGCAGATAGAGACGCCCTGAGACGAGAAGGTAGTAGTATTGATGATAGTCGAGCGACCGTGCGGGTAGCGGAGGGCGTTAATCTTGGCGTCGGCCGACTCTCCATCAACACCAGCAGCAAAGTAATCGACAGCGAATCGGTGGGTAGCCAAGAGACTTGACAGTTTGGCATCGATAGCGCGGGCAATGGAATCGGTGGGGTCGAGGTCGAGAACTCGAGAAACGAAGCGGTTGGTTTGAGACCTTGCGTTAACGAGGAGACTTTCGAGGACTTCGGCCAAGTAGCTATGGCCGCCGTGAGCGCCAACCGGTGGAAGGATGTAATTGGGAGTGACGAAAGCCTTGGGTTGCCAGGTTGTGACAATGCGTTGTTGCATGGAGTAATCGGTGATAGGTACTGGCTCGGGTTCAGGAGCGAGGGCGATCTCGAACTCGTCAATGGTGAGGAAAACTCTCCCAGAGGCATCTGAGATAACGTAGTCGGAGACGAATGGCCCCTTGGCACCCCAAACCTTGGGCTTGTACAAAACATAGACACCCTTCTTCAAATGCTCCTCCATCGAAAGGGAATCGACGGAGTCCCAACGAGTAAGCCTCTTCATCGAAACGGGGAGGAAAGTTCCGTTAAAGTCGAAGGTCTTGTTAGTCATATTCATGAACATACAAAGCCCGATTTGAGTGATGGAATCGAGGATACCAGGGTGGATGCAGTAACCAGCACCATAGACATCGGGAGTGCCTTCGGGGATCTCGAGACGAGCGATGTAAGCCTTTCCAGCCCAGCACTCGGGGTAGGGAACTGCGTGGAGTTCCTTGGTGTAGTTGCGGAAGTGATCGACATAGCCATAGCTAGACGGGATGTTGTCATAAAACTCATCCCCGGTCATGCTCACAAGGGAAGAGTCGAGAAGGGACTTGACGTCGAGGGAAGGTAGGTTCTCTGGATCGTAGTCAGGGTTCTCGCGCTTGAAGTAACCGCTGGCGTAGACAGTCTCGAGGAGGGCCTTTCCATTGGCGTACTTGCTGTTAGTAGAACCGCGGAATTCCCATTGGTTACCGTTGATGATGATGCCGGCGTGGCCGGGAACTGAGTCGTGTCCGTTGAGGACGAACGGCTTGAGAACCTTCATGCCCTCAACGACGAAAGCGCCATTCTCGAGGATAGCCTCAGTGTATCTGCAAATAAGATTAGATGAGTTTGCGTTTCGCCGTTTGAAGGGACATTCACATACCCAGCTCCAGGATACAAGACAGCGCCCAGGACGACGTGTCCAGTAAGGTCGGGATGGGTGTCAACGCTGATGCGGAAGTGGTCTTGGGCCAAAGGACGGGGGCGTTCGCGAAGTCTGAGAGAGGCAGCAGCACCGTCTTCAGCCCAGCAAGACGTCTTCGAGTAGGGGTAGGCAGGGAGAGGAACCTTGACGAAATCGACGATCCCGTCAATGCGACCAGCGAGCTTGTTAAGATCGATGTGCTTGTATCCAGTCATCAACAAGTTTCCGATACCCTCGAGGAACTGGAAATGTTCGCCAGTGTTCTGGGCGGGAACCTTGGGGTTGGGTCGACGGATGAGGGAGATAGGGTTGCCGCCGATTTCCTCGATATAAGACTTCAAAACGGGGTGGGGAGCTATTTCCAAGAAGGACACGTTCTCAGCCCCGAGTTCCTGAACAATCTTGTTGAGAGCGGTCCCAAAGAGCACGGGTTGACGAATGTTGTCCCAGCAGTATTGGACGTCCAGATCACGCTCGAGCCATTTACCGTCGACGGTGGACATGACCTTAGCAACAGGCTCGCGGGTGGCGGTGAGAGCCCCTCTGACGAAGTCCTTGAAGAGGTTCTCTTGAGCCTCCATGAAAGGGGTGTGGAACGCACAGGTGACACGAAGCTTGGCGGCGAAGACCTTGTCGGCAGGGTCAGCAGCAACTTCAACCATGAGGTCGACGAGTTCGTGTTGGCCGGCGATGGTAACAGCCTTGGGAGAGTTGATGCCGGCGATCCAGAGGCCACTGTCGACTCCGGCACGGGCGAAGACCCTCTTGATCATCAGTTTCGCCTTCTGGACACCGACACCCAATGCCACCATTCCACCATTACCCTCAGCTTGCGTCATGGCAGCAGCGCGACCGACGGCAATACCTACAGCAGTCTCGCGATCGTAGTGGCCGGAAGCATAGCCCATGGCGATCTCACCAATCGAGTGACCAATGACGTAATCGTACTTGATCCCGAGACTCTTGAGAAGGTCGGTAAGGGCGATTTGGATGAAGACGAGGGAAATGACGACATCAGCGACAGGCCAAACGCCGTTGGCGGCGAGGGTGGCTTGCTTTCCAGGGATGAAAAGACCGGAGCGCTCGACGAAAGAAGGTTGACCATACTTTTTGACCAAAATCTCGTCGTTTGCCTTGATGGCACCGAGGAAGGTGGGGAAAGCTTCAGAAAGCTGGCGACCCATGTAAATGTGCTGGGGACCTTGTCCGGCGAAGACCAAGCACAACTTGGGCTTCGCAGAAACGAGAGTGATCTTCGACCATTTGAGGTCGGGGGTAAATGCGGGACCGACAGCGAAGGAACGGTATGGAGAAGCACGGGCCTGACGAGTGAGCTCACGGGAGAGAGAACGAAGGGACCTAGGTTCATTCAGGTCCTTGAAGTGAGAAGTGAGAGCGTTCTGCAAGCGTCCGAGCGAGCCCTCGGTGAGAGTACCGATGGCGAACAAGTAGAGAGGAGTGGTATTGGTCTTGGGCTCACGAATGAGAGCGGCGGTAACTTCGACTTCCGCGGCGGTCTCAAAGGATTCGAGGACGACGTGAGCATTGGCGCCACCAACACCGTAAGTAGAGATCGATGCAACGAACTTGCCATCGGGAGCAGCCAACTCGGGAGTGATCTTCTCGAGTTCAGTCTGAACCCTCATCATTCCACCAACGAAATCAATCTTGGGGTTGGGCTTATTGAAGCGGATATTGGGGATGATTTCCTTGTTGTGAAGCATCAGGGAGACCTTGATTAAACTGGCCATGAAGGAGCATCCTTCTGAGTGACCAAAGTTACCCTTGACGGAGCCGACCCTGAGCGTCTTCTTCGGATCACGGCCCTTGGAAAAGACTTTTCCGGCGCCATTAACCTCAATAGGATCACCGACCAGGGTACCAGTGGCGTGGAGTTCGGCAAAGAAGGCGTCGGCGGGGTTCCGCTGAGCACGGGCGTAGGCGGCGCGGATCGTCATTCCTTGAGCTTCACCCTCAGGCATCGTAAGGGACTTTCCCTTTCCGTTTGCGTTGATGGCACTGCCAGTGACTAACGAGTAGATGTGGTCGCCATCTCTCAAAGCGAGATCCAAACGTTTGATGAGAACAGCGGCGAAACCTTCAGCGCGGGCGTAACCATCGGCGGCGGCATCGAAGGATTTGGAAGAACCAGTAGGGGACAAGACACCGAGTTTGGAGAAGGAAACGGTGTGAAGGGGGTTGACCATGGTACTCGCGCCAAGAACGAGTGCTTGGTCGATCTCGCCGAGACGAATTGCGGAAGCGGCCAAATGCATGGCATAACCGGAAGCAGAACAAGCTACATTACGCATGAGAAATTATCAGAAGACGAAATGCAGAGAGCTGATACACATACCGGTATCGAGAACGAAGGAGGGTCCCTTCAAATCAAAAGTGAAGGAGATTCGGTTGGCACGGATGGCGATGCATTTTCCGACACCATTATGGTTGTCGATTTCGTAACGGTCGTCTTGCAACTCGGCGGTGGAGGTGAGGAGTTGACCAAGGTAAACACCAGTGTTGGAGCCACGATAGTCAATACCAGAGTCGACCAAAGCCTAGAGCAGAATATCAGATCACCGCTGAACGAACGATCGGGAGGCTGCGCACCTGATGGGCTGCCTCAAGTGTCATACGGAGTGATGGATCGAGGTATTGGGCTTCCTTCTGGCTGATACCGAACTCCAAAGGATCGAACAGGTCAATGTTTGAAACAAAACCACCAAGAGTAGCCGCATATTTTCCGGGCTCGGTCTTTGAACCTGGAATCGTGTCTTAAAATGAGGTCACAAAAGATAATATGATTATTACCATGCCATTCTGCGTGGTTCCACCGCTCAGGCGGGGGCGGGATCATACCATCACCCTGGGGGAGGATTAGGCGGTTATCTCAGTGGTGCCAGTCTCACGAACGCACCTTATTCCGAAGGAATTCATAGTACAAGTCCTTGGTGTCGGAATTTCCGGGGAACTTGCATCCAATACCGATGATAGCGAGGGGGATTTCAGCGGACATTTTTGGTTATGAGCGGAGTCGTCGGGTCGTGGGCTGTCGTTAGGGTGGAGGGTAGGGGTTTGGGGAAAGATTTAGAAATAATAACTTAGTTAATAGAGCGTCGCAAGAGAAGGAGAAAGAGGAAGGAAATCCGAGAGTCGTCGCAAGAGTTGGTTTTCTAGAGGTTCGTCGCAAGCCTTCGTTAGCAAAACAGAGAAGAGATGACACAAAAAACTCGTAAGGAGAGTGGCGACGGAATTGAGTAAATCGCCGTGTTATAAATGAGCCTCCCAACAACCAAGAGGATCAAATCTGTGATGATCATTACAGGGACTTCACAATGATCAGCTAGAATGTGTTGATAGCGCCTGTCGTCAATGGAACATCGGCGCCCATCAGCAAACTTGCCCATATTGTCTCCTAAAGCCGAAACATATTCAGTGGACGGCCATCTAACACACTTTTTGGTCACGCCGACGCACCACATGTTTCGGCCCACCGTCTTGAATGGCCTACAGAAAACCGGGCACGAGGCCAAAGCCTGTGCAGAGACTTACTCAACCTGACGACCGACACGGGAGGGTGGGACAGAAGATATGTAACCCCAATGCGTTTCTCTTGGGCCGTGCACACCCTCCCAATCAGCATATTGGATGGTTTCTACGCTCGATGGGGCTGCCACCAACTCAACTCGAAACTCGACCGGGGGAGTGGGAGCTCCTGGTCATAACTAACCAATGATACCCTCTGACGGTATAGCGAAGCGGGTTGAGATTAAACGGGGACCACAGGGAGACCGAAACTTGCATAGCGTCGACGTTTCGAAACCGTTGGTGTTTCACGATTGAAGATGTCGATGCTCTGACGGCCCGAGCTATTGACAGTCATAGTGGGCAAAATGATTGAGGGTATCCCGAAGTCACGTGGAAACGGCGGTCTCATCACTCACAGCCACCTGCTACTTCGAAATTGCAGATCCATCAGCACCAGAGCCTATTCGCACCGACGGGCTGTGTCTGGTCCCTGTTCCATCTGTTTCCGCCCCCTTTGTCTCGTCCTGTTCTCCACAGTTAATTACCTGCAAAAGATTACCGTCAGGTACCCCCCGCTCTGCCATCAGCCACGATGTGCTCTCGGCGTCGGCGTCATCTCGTGAACGCTGTCCAGGGATGATCACGTTTGAGGCTCATCATTCGGAACGGTTCATCCTCAATATCTTACTTCAGAATCGTCAAACGTACTGAATAATCTTTCATCCCGCACGTTCCTCCAACCCAAGTGGAATCCCGACGGAACACATCTTCCTAATCAAACCCTGATACATACTGTCCTATCTCGTGTTCCCCATAACCGGCACCGAGGTCTGCCGCGATGCTAGCAATGGGTAGCCCTCGTCATTGAGGGTCGCGATGAATGCATTGTGCATCCGGACGGACTCTCATCCAATCTCAATTTAAGTGAGTGAACCGCTTGAGTCATACTCTCAGAACCCCCAAGAATCTCGATTAAGTTGCAACTCCACGCCTCGGTGAAGGGGATCCTCCCCGAAGGAAACCTTTAATCCGTTTTCCCGCCCTGAAACAGTGCCAAGGCCGGACGCCCCACGTGGCCCTTGAGATCACCACTCTACGCAGCAGTATATAAAGGGGAGTGGATGAGCGTGGGGTGACACATTGAACTCCTCCCGCTTACCAGCCAGAAACCTCAGCCTGACGTTCGTTGCGTTCAAAGAGCGCCTATTTCACGGGACCCACCCCTCCCTGCTGCTGGTGGCTAGGACGGTCGTGCTTGGCGGTGACCAAAATTTTGGACGGAGTGCCGGATGTTGTTGTCAGTGCTGCTGAATATTTGCTGTTCTGTTCGATCCGTGCACCACTCGGGTAGGCCGAGGGATTTCCCCGAACCATCCTGGTTGGTCCATGCCTGGGCATGCAGGACCCGTAAAGGTTGTAGGAAGGCACTCCTTGCTTGACACCGTGAGCAATAACAAACATGGGCATTGTTAATCCGACTATGTTACAGCCCTGAGTTTACGAACAAACCACAACCCATCCAAGAATTGGAGTCTCTGTGCCTAGTATTGTGGCATCATTTATTTACAAAACGAAGCGCTAATTGACTACCATGTTTGCCGGGAAAATCTATGCGAGCTGACGGGCTCAGCCGGTCGCTGCGACGGCGACCGCAGAGTGGTGCCCGAGCGTCGAAACGATACGTGAAATCTTCCAACGGCGATCTCGACACTCCCAACACGCCTCGATCATCTTCCATATTTCGTCCGTGAGCCCGAAACCCGAACCACCCTCAGGCCGGCATGGGCGATCGCCTGATCTTACCGGAAGAATCAAAGCTTCGTTCCGAAGGCCTTGGAAAGGGAACAATCCGGAGAATGTCTGTTGTGGAATACGTAATCGAAAATGTTAGGGTTATGTTCGATTGAAGAATTAAAAAGGTGGTTGGAAGAAAGGACCTACCTCATACATCACCATTGCGAAAGCGTAGATGTCTGTCTCCTTCGTGCGGCGTGCACTTTCCAAGCCGAACTCCTCTGGAAAGAGTAGTTCAGGCGCGAGCCAACGAACTGACGACGGATCGCACTCCGAAATAGGGGCGCCAGTGTTCATTTCCGACGCTCGGACGAAGGATGCCAATCTGAAATTTGTGAGGACGGCGGAGTGGTCGTCATTCACAAGAACGTTGAACTAGGGGGAGTATCAGGGACTGGCAAAGGTGAGCAGGGGTGATGGCCGTACGCTCTTCAAGTCACCGTGAATGCAGTCCAGGCTATGCATGTATTCCAAGCCCCGGGAAGCATCGAATAACTGGGTACCCAGTGAGCTGGTTTAAACTTTATATCAAAAACCATCTTACCAATTTAGACCTTGGAGCGTTCGGGAAACGCGCAAGGTACTCTCTCAAACTCCCATACTCCATCCGTGCCGAGATGGTAGAGAACGGCGAAACCGATGTGTCGACACCCAGGAGGGGTAATATGTTCGGGTGGTTCAAGTTCTTCCAAGTGATAACTTCTCTATAAGCGTTCTGGCGACGGCGTGAACATGTGAGACAAGATAGGGTTCGAAATTTAAAGTCACCTCTTGGGAGGTGTCTGAGGATCCCAACGAACTAAGTGGGAGCGACTTCACGGTTACCATGGCCCCATCAAGAGTACCACGTCGTACGTCCACACCGCCAACACAAATGGTGGATTGGTGATCGATGACGAGGTGACCGGTGGGCAAGCATCCAGAAGGCAGCATGCCATAGGTAGCACAAAAGCCCGGAAGGGCGATCAAGCACTCTTTCTGCAAAGCAGGGGGAGAGGAGAGGGAAGTCGATGCCTGCAGTTATCTCAATGCCTTGTGCAAAGCTGGAAGGATACCACACACCTCGTCCAACACTTCTACCACGGAAAGGACTGTTTCTTTTCCGTTGCCCCCCGCTGTGGCGCTGCGAATCCAACCGCCCTCTACTTCGGCTGTGCCTGCGAGTATGCTTTCCGCGTACGAGCAAGGGAGGCGGTCCATGTCAAGCTATGTGAACAGTGGCAAGGAGGGAACGAGAGTCTCGCAGTCGATACTTCGTTAGAGGACAGGGCAAACGGTAAACCCTATCGTTCCGAACAATTTATACCCAAGACCCAAGGGCAGAAACAGAAACAGTGGATTTCGGTTGACCCCGTAATTCTTCATGCAGACGAGAACCCTCTTCCGGCTGGCCTGGGCCGGGGGTGGACTGGGTCAACAATGGTTAGTGAATAATGCTTGTTTCCCTGCGACTAGAACCCACAGGATCGCGCGGGTGCAATCCGTCTCGCAGTGCCGCGAGATCGCATTCGACGTCTGAGAAACACGGTCGCCGTTAAACATTAAGCCATGGCGCCTTCACAACTGGCTCCTCGCCTGCGAATGTAAAACGTAAACTCCAGATCAGAGTATACATCCGTTGTGTTT
>Ga0307513_10003359_pt1 | contig 21739 bp, 23 predicted proteins | sample 15_EM_MG_FD_202174 | JGI IMG/M metagenome (GOLD analysis project Ga0307513, IMG submission 202174) | Populus trichocarpa ectomycorrhiza microbial communities from riparian zone in the Pacific Northwest, United States - 15_EM | ecosystem: Host-associated > Plants > Roots > Unclassified | place... | reverse complement strand
GGGTACGTGGTAAAGGGGTTAACTGTATACAAGCTGCCACCCTCCCCGAGACGAGTCTCAAGGTCTCTGCGCCTGAGAAGCCGTTGCTCTCTATGAAGGACAGGTTCCCAATTCAAAACAGTCTTGAGATTCAGGAAATTCCACTGAGGTCCCGCTGGCGAAAGAAAGAGCTGCGGAATACGAAATCCCCCTTCGTGGAGGGCCCACACGGGACTCTTAGCCCAGAAAAACCTCACTCTTAAGCTTGCTGATTTACCGGTGTTCACAATTTCAAAGAATAAGCCCTCTGGGTAGCCCCGGCGTTTTTGAGGGGCCACGCTTGGGTCCGCCTTGGCCCCGACCTGTCCATCGAGTGCAAGGCCCGTAAATCAGTGCCTCGTATCTTGGCACTTAAATATCAGCAACAACCATCATGCCGCATCGACTATCGTTATACCTGTAGTGCTGGCCAATGTCCCCTCAGTCGGCAGTCGTCAGTAAATCCTGATACATAGACATCACGACCTTGCCCAAGACATAGTGATGAAATACCAATGCCACTGCTTTCTGCGTCCGTTCCGTACGTCTCTCACCTGCTTGGGATAGCTCGCGAACAACCTCGGAGGCTCATTCCCTTGCGACCCCGAATGACCCCACGTAAGCGATAAACGAAATGCTAAAGCATTTTATCTCCTTAGAAGAAGAGGAAAAGAGCCTCCGTCTCGATGCGAGAGACGGCTGCACAGTGGGTGCCCAACTGCCCACCAATAAGCCCTGATCCAGGGGTACCGGTGCCCCTGCACAATACCGAGGGCACTCTTGGCTTCAGCAGTGCAAAGAGGGATCAATGCCTCTGTGCATCTCAACGACTAAACGCATACCGCTAGCATCAGCACTGAATTCACACAGGAAACCTTTTACTCGAGCCATGGGGTTAGTCGGTATCAACTTGGAAGCACTCGACACCTATTGTGCTGGCGGCACAATAGTTGGAGGTGCTAGTCCCGCTCGAATGGCGTCAATAGTGATGCATCTAAATTGTCACGTTATTATAAAGATCTGAAGTGGTAATGAAAAGGTAGGCATTATTGCGGGAAAACGGGGCGTTCCCTCAGTGGGGATGAGCCGGCAAGTTGCAGCACACGAATACCGTTGATGGCGGTCAGGTCCGCCGCGCGGCGAAGGCATCGACGTGGGAATACCCCAAAGCTCGTTCTGGGCATCGACGACAACGTCAGCTTCTTTCATTAAGCTTGAGAGTCTGACGTACTTGTTATGACAGATCCTTTGTACAAGAAGTTGAGACGGTCGAGGACTAAAAGTCCTCACTTGTGGGTACTTGTAGGGTAAGCCTTAGCTTCAAAAGAACCATCGGTAGTTTACAGTCATCTTGAGATCACCAAGCTAGGTCTGAACGAGACTCGCCGCACGTGGGCTGAAAGGCTTTCTCAGGAAGGCGACACAGAGGATACTGAGGACCCTGTTCGTGGTGTCTATAAATTGGTAGCGTATGAGAACTATATTGTACACTCGTCTGCATCGATAGGACTTATTGACGGCCTTGCATTACCGATAGAAAGGATATAACCAATGAAAGGGGAAATCCAACTGACGCAGTACTCATAATACCAGAGGTATTCGGTTTACCAAACTCGGCGAACGACTCGCCCACTCCACATATCGCAGTTGTAGTGCGGCTGCAGGCGTCTTTGTCGAGATGCTGGGGCTGGTAGTCTTTGTCGTGGATGACTGTCGCTGTGGTCATCCTTCACAGACACCGGCAGTACCATAGATTGCCGGATGTCCATCTCTCCCAAGAGGTTAGAAACCGACCTGGGCCTGATCCCCGGCTACTTGACAATCCATCCATTAGTACCGGTCATTGGGGCCAATGCAGTCTAGGCCACCGCATTTGTACCTGGCTGCACCAGTGCCGAAAGCTGAGGCGAGAGTTACCAGTTGTCCATCAAGGTAGCTAGTCAAGGATCTGGGAACGTAGCCACTCTTATCGCGCCTGATCCAGTATTGCCTGGAAGAGCTGACGAAATCGCAACGGCGATGTACCAGAACGGATAGAAATCGACCCTACGCGAAACAGATGGTATGGAGGGGCTTGACCGAAGCGACACAACAATTGCTGGTGCTTCGAACGCAGATTTTAAAACACAGATTTTGCATCGGAGAAGACGACTCATAGTCAACGACGAGGGTAACCTGGAATAACATTGAGACTCTGGAAGGTTGGAAGAGCCGACGATGGAAGCACTTCTATGCGAATTCTCACATCTCAAAATATTACGAGTTTTGGGGCCAGGCAGCTATGCAAGGGATGGCTTTTCACTGGCGAGCCGGTAAACTGATGATACTTCTGAACTTCCAAAATGGCAGTGTAATGCTTTGCAGAATTGAGATGTCATAAGTTGCGTTCCAATGATGAGGATAACATATAGTCATACGATCACTTCTACAACAATCAATATTCTCTGGTTTTTTACTTCCTATATTTTTGCTTTCAATCCTCCTGCTGAATCTCTCTGAAGCAGTCAAGCTTTCGCAAAGGGATAATCCGTCCTCGCATACTTGACCCTCGCGCTCGCTGCATCATCAACAAACCACACTACGGTTCCAGGAGACACGGGCCGTACCCGTGAGCAAGGCAGCTCTTGCTCGGGGTGGTCCAAAACCCTTTGCAGCAATTCCTGCTTCGCCGCACCAGTCGCTACAAATGCCACGCGGGCCGCATGATTAAGTACAGGGTAGGTGAGCGTCAGTCGGACCGGGGGAGGTTTAGGCGAATCATCGATAGGTGCGACCCATCGGTCCTCTTCATCGAGGAGTTCATGATCAGGGAACAGGCTGGCGGTGTGCCCGTCGGGACCCATTCCGAGGAGGACCAAGTCGAAGACAGGAAACGCAACAGAGTTTTTGCTGGCGAATTCCTTGATGAGTTCCTTCTCGTAAGCATCGGCGAGCTCTTCGAGCACGTCGACTGCCCGGTCTGGGACATCCTCGATGCCATCAGCCGCAAGAGAGACGACTTTATCCTTTCCAGCTTGTTCCAGATCTTCTGGAGTGATGTCAGAGATTCTGGTGTTCTCGAGGTCGAGCTTTTGGAGGTAGTCGGGGAGGACCTTGTAGATGTGATGGATATTGTCCTCGAGTAGCTGAGAACCGACTAGATCATAGAACTCTTCTTGGCAAAGCCTGTGGTTGGAGTCTGGGTCATCAAGCGGTACGACACGCTCATCGGCGTAATAGATGCGCCTGTCAAAGGGAGGCCAGCGTTAATGTGGAACTATCAGGGAATAAATACGGGTATTATACAGTTGCCACGAGGACGAGTACATCGGGAAGCAACGGTGCCGCCAACCCGACGTCACTGTGCTTCAGACACCTGGAGTGCAAAGCGACTCACCAGAGACCCCATTTGATCTTCCCTTGATACTTCGATACCAACTTTTTGAGCATCTTCGGCAAACTGCCCCCGCTAATCGCAAGGGTGAACTTGTCTCGCTTGGACGCAATTGCTTCCTCTTGGACGTTGAAAATGTAGTCTGCAAGGGCATCTTGCGCCGAGTCAGAGTCAGCAAACGAGTATAAGACCGGCGCAGAGGGGTGTTTCGCTGCCATCTCTGAGGGTGCCGGAGGTGGATGGGGTGAAGATGTCGCGAAGCGGCCTGGCGAGCCCGACTGTTTACCTGAGGCTGGCACTTATAATCATCGGCACAATCGCTTAGTGTAATCGCTTAGCACAATCGCTCGTCGTTCTCCGCCATGGGCTGACACCTACGATTGCTTTCTTCAACTCGGAACCTGGCTTTTTTGGAGAAATCCGGAAGGAAATCCAAGCGGAGTAGCAAAAATCACAATGGGAGAAGTGGCTACTGTGGCAAGTACCTCGTCAGCTCCGATCGCTTTTTTGGCGCCGTCAAGCAATGGCAGAGTGTCCAGGAAAAACTGGAAATCCCAGAAAACAGCTACAGTGTAAGTATTCGCTTCTAATAACACTCAGTAGTACTATTTTCCCTTACACGTTGGGACTAGAATGTTCATTGGCTAACACTCACCCCGCGGCTTCCAGGCGATCACACTTACAGCGTGGTGTCAAAACAACCTCTTGGGAAGCCCGGAAAGAGCGTGACACAAAAGCTGCAGCTATCAAGGCTTTGCAAAACGAGCTGAAGGATGAGAAAGCAGCCGAGCTCCAGCGGTTTGTTCTTCTGTAATGAACATTTGCACTCGCTGAAATCCCTCTGGTGGTAGGCATCGTGATGCTATCAAAGAACGGAGAGAAAAAGCAGCAGAAAAGAAGAGGTTGGAGGAAATGAAGGCCAAAGTGAGTTCGACGACTCGGTTCAAGTCGTCTACACCTAACTTTTTATCTCAGATGTCTGCTAAGAAATTGGCACGTGTTCGACGGCGTGAAGGTCGTAGCAAAAAAGTCAATCATTGACCTCACTTCGTATTCGGTTCCCTGGTCCTCTCAATACCGGTCCCCTTCCACATATCGATACATATTCCAGCAAGATAAACTATAGCACAGATAAAACATCTATAGGTTCATGTTGCAAGTTTGGTGGCATAACGTAGTAGCGCATTGAGGGCGAAGAGTACATTCTTCAATGCTCGTGTCCAGCTTTCATCGCTGGTTGAGAAAGGTTGCTTAATGGAATACTCCCCTATCCTCTCCTTGTTGATCCTATGAGATCTTGAGCTTTGAGTACAAGTAGGCAAATTAGCGGACGTACGTGCAATACGCAGGGAACACCACACTCGGGTCCTCCTTCTTCACAAACTCCATCACTTGACGCAAGCAATCGAGGAAGATAATCATAGCGGTGTCGAAGCGACGGTTGTGGAGTAGTCGTCCGAGAGCCATGTCACCAGTTCCATAAAGCTCGTAGACCGACTTATCAGCTATTCGTTCCACCTTTGAGAAGGAGCCGAGAGGGTGCAAGGCATAAGTCTCGAAAGTATAGTTGAGCTTGCGGGCGATGGTGTAAAGCAAAAGAAGTGCTTGGCCCCAGGCGGCATTGACTTCTGTCCATTCAACCTAGGTGATTGTCGTGGGTCTCATGACAAAATTACCTGTGGCTATGGCTTACAGTAATAGTTTGGCCATCAACAAGCCCTGTTCTCCCGAAGCGGAGGCCGTTGATGGTACCGAATACCGAACCCTCTTGACCAATGCAAAAGGCATCATTGTAGACATTTGTGTGTTCTAGTCGGTCCAGAGTTAGTGCATCGGACGCGTATGCCGCCCGAAGTGACCGCAGTCGGTCTGCCTGCTGAGCACTTTGTAGCATGGTGGCATTATGGGCCCTCCAGAACCTACGGCGCGCGATGGTTAGTAGCAGGCCGGACAATGCAATTGTAGGACCTACTCTGCTTCCTCCTCTTCAAGTTCCTTCTCCTCCCGCTCAAGAGCCTGAAGCTCAGCCTCCAGCCTCTCCGTGTCCCGCTGAGCATCCCTCAACTCTTCGATGGCCCTCTTCTCCTCCTCCTTCAGAGCTTCGATTTGCCTCTCACTCTCGGCTTTACTACCTCCAAACTTGGAGCTCTCGGTCGTTTCCTTCTCCCGCTCTTTCTTTAATTCCTTTTCGGCTCCGATATACAGGTCCCGCTCTTTCTTCATATCCTCCAGTTGCCGATTGAGAAGTTTGATAAGGAGATGGGTGCATTCATCGCAGAGAGGGTGGTCAACCTCCGTCTTTGAACTAAGGAGCGAGTACAGACGGAGGGTGGAGCGTAGATGGTGAGAAAGAGGGGTCGCAGGGACATTAGGCGGAGGTAGCGGTGCAGGTGAGCCTGTTCCACTGGTGTTTCCCGCAGCCTTGTTCTTCCCTGCCGCAGAGGACGACTTGCTGCTCCCCACAGCAACATTGTTTCCAACAGCAGAAATACCACCACGAGGAAAATTAGGCGAGGGAGGTGTGGTGGGTATCTTCTTGATGATTGAATCCTGCAGTAGAACAAAACTCTCCCCACCGGCAATGGTGGCGCGATGCTGTTGAGCACTTAGGCCTCTGCTCCCACCTCGTTCGTACGCAGAGCGTTCCCACACGGCTTTGACGTTTGGATGACCCGGCGTTCGTGATAGTTTATCATGCGTACTGGTGTATTTGCCGCTGGAATGTGACGGGCCGTAGCGCGGAATGGAGCCCGCCACCATTTCGTAGGCAGAGGGAGTTAGATCGACCAAAGAAGCGTCTATTTGAAGAGGTTGCTTGCATTGCTGGCAGTTCATTGAAGAGAGGGAGGTCCAGAGTTCAAGGTACAACACCCAGCCTCACGCCAAGAACACCTTATGAGTGAGAAATTCCTGGGGGAAGACGTATTCTGAGGACTTGACCGTGGTGGTGCTTGAATACTGCCGAAACTCTGACAATAAAATCATGGCGACGCCGTGGCGTAGGCCCATACATGCCGTCACGCACGTTCAATTGAAGAGTAGGTAGTACCGGCCGAGGGAATTACGAGTACGGGGGACCAAAAAAGGGGCACCTTTCATTCGCTCAGACACAGTACTTAGTCAGGGATGGCTTATCAAACCGAGGCACAGAGTGAAAAAGAAAGGAGAGGAGAGAGGTAGAGGAAGCAGGCGCGGGCACAAAACACACGATCGATGAGAGAGTCGCTCTGATTCTGGTGACCAAGAAGGAGAAAAGAGAAGAGAGAGAGGACAGAGAATAGTGGATAGAAAGAGGAGAGGGTGGGAATAATCACGCACGTTAGCCCGGCAAAAGGGAAAGAGGAGAGAGAGAGATAAAGCTGAGAGATGTGCGAGAACTAATGCTGCAGGAGGAGAGGAGAGAGGAAAAAAGAAGCAGAAGGGGCGACGAGACTATGCCATGATTGAATGTGTCGTGCGTGCGGTGGGTAGGTAGAGCGTATGGAAAGGATGGCGGCGCAAACGGGTCAGAGGAGATGAGGATCGGTGTGGTTTTGGGAGAGGGGGGAGTTGTTGGGTTGAATGCATGGGTTGAAAATGCTGAGAGAGAGGAAAAGACCAAGAGAAACAGAAGTTCAATTGGAGCCAATTCGATTCAAGGGGCAAAACAAGGACTTAGTATGTGCTTCAGTGTTCTTCGATGGCGAATAAGCGTGCATTATTTACAGGCCCTTGTTATCAACGGGCTGACCGGCGCCAGGTTGGTTGTAGTAACCTATCAAGTTATGATCAATATCGGGTATATGGCATCTAAATGCATTAACACTTACCGCCCCAGTATTGTTGATAGAGTTCTTGAGTCCACTGAGGGTTCGCCGCAGCGGCAGCATTAGGATCTGTGCCTGGAGCAGCCGGAGTACCAAGAGCGGGGACGGCACCAGGTGATACGGCACCATAGGCACCATATTGGGCATAGTTAGGATAAGCCCCGGGGCTCGGCATTGCGTACATTGGCTAGAGAAGAGGGTGAATAAGAGCCTGTTGTCGGGACAATCCCACTCACCATAGACCCATAAGCATTCGGAACAGTTGATGTGGGAGTCATCATAGCTGGTGAGGGCGCAGAAGTGTCACCAGCAGCGCGATCCTTGCCCCAACTGCACCGTATTGCCCGGCCTCCGATGATGTGATTTTGTAGATTGACAATGGCAGCGGCAGCGCCTTCGTGGGTATCCAACTTGACAAATGCAAAGCCTCGATCCGCTTGCATCCGCACGTCCGCGACGTAACCGAAGCCTTGGAAGAGAGGAATGAGATCCGCCTGGGTCGCAAAATTGGGGAGATTGCCGACATAGACGGTAGTGTTGAAAGCGGGTGCTTGAGCAAGGACCTGTTCGTACGTACTCCCTCCCGTTGCCATGCTCGGCATCGGCATCGTTGCACCATAGGCAGGCGCGCCCATTGGGGACATGCCACCAAGAGGGGGGCGCGCTGCCAGAGGAGATACCGGCATTGGACCCATTCCCATACCGCCCATACCGCCCATACCGCCCATCCCCCCTCCGCCGCCGCCAAGGCCTGACGTCTTCTGGTTCGCCCAATTCACGCGGATGGCACGTGAGCCCAACCACTCGCCGTTCATAGTCGCAATCGCCTGCTCCGCGTCTGTTTTATCCCTAAACGCCAGGAAGCCGTATCCCCTCGACTTGCCGCTGTTCATATCCCACATGACGCGAGCATCAGAAAGGGTGCCGAACGCGCTAAAGGCCTTTTGCAGAACCTCGTCGCTTACTTCCGGAGAGAGGTCACCAACAAAAACGTGGAAGTGGTTGGTCGTGTCCTCCTTATTCTGCGTGCCCTGGTACGCCCAGTTTACGCGGATCTCGGTGTCGAAGATTTTGCGACCGTTGAGGGTTTGCAGGGCGGTCTCTGCAGCACGCATGTCCGTGTACTCAACAAACCCGTAGTTGAGTCCGCCGTGCTGGTAGTTGCGATCGGGGATGATCTTTACGTGTTGCACCGGCCCTGCGACGGCGAAGATCTCGGTGAGCATGTACTCGGTCTACAGCGGAGGATAATCAGTGGCCCATCAGCGGGTATTACGGGAGCCAGAGCGGGGGATGAAGGGGCAGCGGGACGCACCACACGAGGACTGAGATTGCCAACGTAGAGATGGGCTCGTTTTGGAGCCATACCGGCAGTTTCGTAGTTTTGCATCGTAGGATTATTCAACGCAGACAATGGCACCTGCAGATCATGTCAGCAAACAGGCCCCTTTGAAATTTTGCAACACATCATCCATGAAATCTCACAGAAAAGAGGAGAAAAGCAGGGTGCTATCAATGAAGGACCAGATAATGGTACGATACAGAGAAGTACACTTGTCTCTGCAGGCGCGCGGTCCAGTCGAGTCGAAATGGGCGAGTTTAAGGTCGAAAAGAATTGACTCTAAAGCCATTTTGCTTTCAACGGTATCATTATTCCAGCAAAACTCAAACTCGCCACAGGCTCCTAACTAATTCCATCTACTGATTACGGTCAGCCGGGACGTTGAGCAGCACGTTGCCGCTCCCACTCGGAATGTACGAGACGTTGCGGTTGTTCGCCAGCGCTTGCACGATCGCCTTGGCCGCCTCTATCTTCCGGAAGGTGACAAACGCGTCTCCTGCCTTGTCCAACGCACGGGAGATGGTCGCTGCTGCCTCTGCTTCACCCTCTGCCCGGATGACGGCCGCTTGCCGCTCCTGTTCGGCCTGGACACATGGGTAAGTGGATGAATGACTGTGTTGGGGAAGACAACACGAGATGCACACACCTTTTCAACGACAAATTTGGCGCGTTCGGCGTCTGCAACGTGTCAGGATTGAGCTAGGTTATTACGGCCGAAGTACCGGCTCACCTTGCTGGGCGATTTGCTTTGCTTCAACTGCCTAAACGGGGGTTGAGTTTCGAAGTGGGTTCATGTCACGCGCCAGCTACGTACTACTGTGAATTCCTGAAAGGGACTCCGTTTAGCCCCCCTTCCAAATTATTTGTTCATGTACGCACCTTGCCGAAGGTCAGATGAGTAATTGACACATCCTCCAAGGCGATGTGGAACTCCTGAGCACGATGTACAAGGTCCTCACGAATACGCGCGGAGACCTAGGAAGGAAATTGGATCAAGGCCTTCGAAAGTTAGGCACAATACGTACGACCTCTCGCTGGGTAATCAATTCAGCAGCATCAAACTGGGCAACGATACTCTTGAGAACCTCATTGCCAATAGAGGGTACAACCCTCTCGTCATAGTCAGGGCCGAGTGTCTGGTAAATCTTGGACAGCTCTGGTACATTCGGCCGAAGCAGTACCCTCAACGTGATCTGTACCATCTGGAGATCTTTAGTACCGGTTGTGGTCGCGATGAGCTACACAATTTCTTCTGTCAGCGATAGTGCGGTGCCGACAGTCACGCGTACTTTTGGTTTGGTGCGGACATCAAAGAGAATCGCTTTTTGTAGCCATGGAACCAAGAAATGGGTACCCTCGGTCGAGGCCTGTGTGTGGCTGGTAAGCTGCGTTGATAGAAATGCGAAGGTGTTACTCACCGTGTTCCTCACGCCAGAAAATCTATCGAACATGACCGCACGGTGGCCTCCTCTGTGGATAGCACGTTGAGTAGGTTTGTTTTGAAATGTGACATGTTTACACATACGGCACATCGTAAATGGACGCATTGAGGACGGAGAGGCCAATTGCGGTTGGGACTACACGAGTGTGAGTAGTGATTATGAGAGTATGAATGTAATATTTCATGATTACCTATTATTCTGCCAAGGTTGTTCAAGATGTTCGCCATGGTCGAAGTCGAACCTCCTTCCAATTTGGACCCACCTTCGACTCGGTTTTCTGGTCACTCGACCTGAGGTCTCCCGTACGAGCTGTCTGCCTAATAATAATTCTGGGACGAATTGCTGAGAATATTATTAGCTCCCACTCGTTCTTGTCTTACGCTCCTGTCGCTCGTTTTACGATCCCCGTTGGATGGCCTCGCAATCGACGACCAATACTTCCCCGGTCCAAGGTCCCTCATCAGTCTCCCCATCACCCTCAGCATCTTCTACGTCGGCCCCTGCAGCCCAGCAACCATTTTCCTCCACTACTCCCACTCTAACCTCCGCGATTTCGCCGAGTTCCCCAAACCTGTCACCGAGCCAACAAACTCAGGTCTCTCCCCAACAGTCAGTTTTAACATCAGCACCAGCATCGTTGTCCTCTGCATCTCAGGTAGCCTCAGCCCCAGTCGCTACCTCTCAACCGCTTCCATCAACCGCTACACCTTCCTCATCACAACCTTCCCTAGTCGGTAATGGTGCATCAAATGTCCCACGTCCAGAGGCGGATCAGGGCCCGGTTAATCTGAAAATTATTATTCCCGTAACATCGGCAGTCGCCGGACTGTTCTTCTTTTTGTTGCTCTACTATTTCTATCGACGACACCGAAGAAGGCGACAACTGAAGGAGGCTCCCCTGCCTGCAAAGAGAACTCCCGTCATCCTCGAACGCCGTCGAGCCCAGTCCATGTACAGATTCGAGCAGCCACAGACCCCAAACAACGCCGAATATGATTCCCTCATGGCCCCGATTGCAATACCGCCTCACTATTTGGGTACTGCATTGTACCTTCCATTTCCCTCGAAAGCCGGCAATACATTCGATGGCCCTTATGCCCATCCGTCACCGACACCGTCTGCCCCACTCACACCGCATGCATCTGCCTCAGTTTTGTCGCTTGAAAGACAATTCTCCACAGTTTCACCGTGCACGCCCCCTAATGAACTCCTCAAAGACACACCGGCGAGCCCCTTACCTCCTTTCATTGGTAACTATCCCCCTCCACAGTTTCTCCAGCAACCTTATGCATCTCCCCACGCAAAGCGAGATTTGCGGCCTGTTGCACGGCACTCTCGTCCAGTCTCCATCGCGTCTGTGACCTCACGCCATTCGACGTACTCTCTTGCCACCACGCGGTCCGGGCAACGCACTGGGAGCGGAAGTGCTTTGCGAGGCGCCCCCCACAGAAATAACGTAAACATCATCTTGCCTAAACCATTGGGCCCGAATAGTCGCCCTAATTCGACGTATAATATGCAGGATGGGGACTTACCATCAGTGCCCCCGCAGCACGTGAACCCTATGGCAGGCATATCCCCACCGTCTTGGAATGCGTATGGAGAGCTGCGACACCGGAGTAACGTGTCCAAGGACCACACGCGCGAAGGTGAGCTGACCTATCCGGTCACTTCAATCACATCACCGAATTTATGTTTCGGCGCCTAAATCCTGATATATTTCTTCCTTAGAATGGGAGGAGGGCAATTCAGGATGCTATCAAGGATCATCTTCTTCCTTGGCTACAATGCCGCATCAGGCAATACCACACTCACAGTCTGCACCGGCGGTGGTTAACTGGCGCCATAAGGGCTCGCCACACACTAGTCCACCTGATTACGGCGTCAATATGGCCATGAATGCGCCACCCGTTCCTCCACTGCCACAACACTTCCAAAGGCTGCGTGTGGATTCCCGTGCCTCGGAGACCATCCCGCCTAATACCCTGGCGCAATCTCGGCAGCTATCGCCTCCCCGGTCTCTGCTCTGCAAGCGGGTATCGATAGATGAAGAAATCCACGGACCGGACATTGAAGTTCATACCGCTACAGAGCCAGGACGAATACCCCAATCAGAAGAGCCCACGCAACAGACCCGTCTCCTTCCTGACTCAGTATTTACCGATCCAGATGGAGAGCTGGACAGTGCGATGATGGGGAGCGGACGTAGCGTCGTTTACACACGCTCAGCCTCCCCCCACGCCCCCAGCAGACGTGATATGCAATAGGAGAATGAACACTGTGCATACTGTGCACCACGCTGCTACTCCTGCCGCTCCATAGACCCTCGCCTATCACCTATTATCTGGATACGCGAGCCACATCAGAGGAATTTCTGGGTCACCCCGAAATTCGAATCGCAATTCAAGAAGACCGAATATCGTTATTGATACCACTATCCGTACCGTTCTGTTCTTTGATTCGTCGATGTTTCCACGTCTACCGTTTTCCGTTCTGAACGAGAAAACTGAATCCCGGGTACATATTCCGCCTGTCTACCGATCTACTACTGCGCCTCCCCTATTATTTTGGTAGTAGTTTGTGGTCGCTTTGTAGTGGTGCACATTCATCCCCTGGACGTGTAAATGTACGGAGACGCGTCGAATGCGTACGTGGTGCGACTGACTCTAAGAGCATGGCAGGCTACCACTGGATCCATTTCTGTAACCTTGGACTTTTACCCCCGTCTGCTAATGTGCGGAATTGTGGTTAGCGTTGCGATCAAAGAGCCCGGAGAGGCTGGAGCAAATACAAGCAAGGAGAACGATGTCTGGGAAACGCTAGTCAGGTTAAATACTCCTCGCGGTGCGCGGCGGTTCACCTCCGTCCCCTCTGCCATCTGAGAATACTGATCGAATCCACGTATATAGGTCCTGACTATCAACACACTGTAACAGTCGGAGATCCCCCTCATATCAACCTAAGGATGTTTGCATCCGTGTTGCACTTACGGGGAGGGCAAGTTACCGAGCAACCACATGTAGATCCTACTACAGGAGATATACTTTGCTGGAATGGAGAGGTAGGCTTCGTCTTCCTTACTGGGCTCGGCGATTTAGCGTTGCTGATCTTGCAGGTGTTCGAAGGGATGGAGGTAGGCCGTAATACGTCTCGACACACTAAAATGCTGACGGGTGCCCATATAGATCGGGTCTGAGGATAACGACGGCACCAGACTCTTTCAGAGGCTCGTTGAGGTGGGACCGGATCGCCTCTTAGAAACTTTGGCTTCTATCGAGGGACCGTGAGTACTTCACGTCAGCTCAAAGCCAGGGTATTTGCACTGGAATAACTCCTCCCTAGTTACGCCTTTGCGTTCTACCATGTCAGTCACGCACTTCCCTCGGCCAAGTTCTCATTGTGTGTCCTTCATCAGAATGCCACTCGTACTCTCTACTGGGGTCGAGATCCCCTCGGGCGTCGGTCCTTGCTCATTCGGCGGCCGACTCTCGAGGACCCTCATCTTATCCTTGCTTCAGTTGGAGACGGGAACGTGGGTTACGAGGAAGTGGCCGCTGATACCATCCATGCTGCGGTTCTCGCTGAAAAGGTACTTCGTCTTTTTTTCCTGAACTGGATGAGGTTTAACCTTACATCTCAGGGAGCAATTCTTCCAGCTATCAGGTCCATTTCAAGACTACCTTTGTCAGGAAGCGCAAAGTTCGTGCGTCCTGGCCATTGTTGATTTGTTGACTAGACTAACTATTTCTCAGGCGACACCACTAGCTCTTGACCGCACACTTCCTCCAGAGGACCTACCTATCCCGGAAGACCCGCTACCTCCGATGTGGAGAAAGGTTACTATGGAGTATATTGAACAGCTAAGTGTTTCTGTAAAGTTGCGGGTCCAGGATATCCCTCGGCTGTCCGGGTACGGGCCTATCTTTTCGTTCCATGACAAATGCATACTCAATGCGTTATGCAGGGAATCATCCAATTCGCCAAGAATAGCCATTCTATTCTCTGGTGGCATTGATTGTACTCTGATCGCGTACCTCTCCCATTTGTTGGTTTCCGAATTCGCCTACCCCCAGGAAAAGCCTACTGAATCAAGTTGTCCAGGCAACTTCCACTCACCGAGCCAATCGACCTTCTGAACGTCGCCTTCGAGAATCCTCGAAGTCTTCAAGCTCAAACTCCGAAGGCGAAGAAGACGGCGGTTGTTCCTCTTGAAGGTGTCACGGGCTCCCCACAAGATACATACTCCGTTCCTGATCGCATCACCGGCATCCAAGAATTGGAGGAACTTCGACGCTCTGCTCCAGACAGGATTTGGAACTTTGCAAGTGTTTCATCGCCGGGTGTGCTCGATGAATGTAACCAATAACTTTTAGGTAGAAATCAACGTTCCCTATGACGTCAGTTCCTCCCTACTTTCCCAGTTATTGGACTGACGATCTCCCAGGAGGCAATCCGATTGCGAAACGTTGTCGAACGGCTTATGGCGCCTGCGCGGACGGTTATGGACCTTGTAAGTGCTACTCTCATCCTATCCCCTGTTACTGATACGGACCTAGTCACTTGCTCAAGCCCTTTATTTCGCATCAAGAGGCGTTGGGGAAATCAGAGACAACAAGCAGATCGGGCTTTACCAATCTCACGCCCGAGTGATACTGAGTGGATTGGGAGCGGACGAACTTCTTGGTGGATACTCACGCCACAGGACGGCTTTCAAACGGGGTGGCTGGCTGGCTCTTCTTAATGAGGCATGTGTGGCCTGGAGGGGTATCCATTGATCTAACAGTTGGTTTAGTTGCAGCTCGATGTCGATCGAATTCACACCAGGAACTTAGGAAGGGACGACCGCGTCATTTCTGAACATGGAAAGGAAACCCGATACCCATACCTATCACTTGACCTTATTTCTCATCTCTCTAATATCCCGGTATACCTGAAGGTCGACCATCGGTTGGTTCTTGCACCTCCAACTGTTCCGCAGCCTGTAACGCCTTCAGGGGTCCAAGGTCTGCCCGGAGACAAGTTATTACAACGATTGGCAGCGAGAGAACTAGGTCTATTTGAGGTCGCTGGGAGGGCTAAACGAGCGATGCAATTTGGCACGAGAAGCGCGAAAATGGAAGAGGGCACCAAACGTGTTCGCGGGGATATGCAACTCAGAGACGAAGAATAAGTCAAATGGTGTCAGTTTCTGCTTCTACCTGACTCGAAGAAGTGTCATAAAGCAGCTCCTCGTCGTCATGAACAACGAAACTACCGAACGAGTATTCATCTGGTTCCTCATTGCGTGGGGACGAGCTGTGATGAGGTATCCCGACTGGACGTTGCCATGGTCTTCCTCCAGCAAAGGCCCCGGTCCGAACAGGTTTGTCTAGAAAGGATGGGCCATTCACTGGCGCTTGCGTAAAGAGCGATTGCCGGTAGACGTTGGGTTGGTCGTACTCGTCGGCCACTTGGCTCATATCAAAATCCCCGGCAAATTGTCGGTCAAACTCGTTCTCCACCCCTTCCGGATCAGACGATCCGGCTTCATTGTCGTCCCCTGAATGCTCTGCTTCGATCTCAAGGAACTCGTGCCCGTTCAAAAGGGAGTGAACTGTCCTGGACTTCTTTTTTCTTGAGACAACCGGTGACACGACTGACGATGTCTCCGGAGCAGGCCGCGGAGGCGGGGGCATTAATCGAGATGCCTCGTCCGCGTCTATCCTTCGTTTCAATCTTCTAAAGATGGGCTGAGATGTACTGAGATTGGGGTCGTCTGAAGTTGATTTGGCCTCACGAAGGGCCGGGGATGAACTTAGCAATATAATTGTCGATGATTCTGGAGCGGGTTGCCCAACGCCAATAAGAGCCTCGCTTACTAGATGGACATCGTCGCCGTCATCATCATTATCATCGTCAAGGTCGATTATAGGTGATGGCGAGGCTTCATTGAACTTGGCCGGAGGCTTGGGTGCAACTTTGGGAGGAATGGCGTTGGTATCAAGCGACTCCGTATCCGAATCGGAATCCATGAGCCACTTCATGTTACGGTCTTCCGCATGGCCACCAGTCGCCGTAGGATTTGACGAGGTTGATGGATGCTTCAGGATATTCGGTTTGGCTGATGTGGACGGAACGTGTGATCGATGATATTTGGGGTCTGGTCCACCACTTTTCTCCGATGCTTGCGGAAGCGGTCCACCTGTGGTTGGCCACGACGCCATTTTTTGATGAGCAAAGACTGGTTTCGCATCGGTTTTGGTCATGGAAGGTAAAGTGGAAACGTCCTCTTCAGTGTCTAGTAGAGGCGACGAGCCATCGCGCGCGCGTTTGATCGAATTCCTGATCTGCGAAAGAGACTCGGGCTCCGAACTACACGTCTCTTCGTTTGCGAGTGAATCTATCATCTCCTTTGCAGACCGAAAGCCGTCCTTCAGGGGTATGTGGGGGAGGGCTTCATTCTTCAATCGCTTGGGTGCTTTATTCGAGCCTTTCCTCTTGGACTTAGATGTCGCAGCTTTGCTCTCAGTGGGACTATTGTAGACGATTTTCGCCCTCTTTTTAGGTGGGGTGTCCGCAAGGTCATCGGCCGCTTCATTCTCATCGCGGGCGGATCGTTTCTTTCCCTTTCCACTCTTGAGCATGCTGCCAACGTCAGGCTCCTTTTTTTGTTTCTTCCCAGCGCTAGTTGAGGTGTTCGTGCGTTTTGCGACCTCACGTTTGTAAGGGATGATTTCCATGACAGTCTAGGATGCCTGTATTAGTACTCGAAGGAATGGGGACCATCCCATGCATACCTCAATACAACTGGGCTTCACACCGTCTGGTAATAGACGTGGTACATCCTTATATAGCTCTAATTGGTCGCCGCGGACAATGGTCTTTTGCACCTCCCTGTATTTGACCTGGGCTTCGTGCCAGTTATTCTCTTCTCGGCCCTCCGCCAGTAAGACTTCAACACGGCCATCTCGCTTTCTCCCAGTCCGGCCAACACGCTGGAGCTGTGGACAGGATGAGCAAGCTCAAAGTTCAGGCGCCGTCACGTACCATACGCAGCGGGTCTTTCTGGGCATCATAACAGACAATAATGTCGACTTCTCCAATGTCCAACCCCTCCTCTCCGATGGAAGTCGCCACGATTGCATTATACTTACCGTCTTTGAATCCCTCTATGACCTTTAGAAGGCGTGAGACAGTAGATCACAAGAAAAATGGTAAAATGCACCTCTAATTGCTCCTTCTGTGTTACACCCTTGCCGCCTCTCTTATCTGCTCCTTGCCCGATGAACTTGTGGGCTCGGATCAAGGGTTGTTCCTCATTCAACATTTCGACAATTTGTTCAACACATTCTCGATAGCTGCAGAAGATGATCATTCTTGTCGAGGTATGCGGATTAGGTGTTCCACCAGCTTGTACTCGATCCTCTTCGTCCATTTGAGCCCTTGCGAAGTGCTGAACCGCAGTTGTGCGAAGCTTATCCATTTTAGGGTGCATCGGGAAATGACCTTGTTGATTCCGCTGTCGTTCAATCTCTTTCATGAGGCTGATATAATGAGGGTCTTTGAGGATCCTCGATTGCTGAGGTTTAATGGTCGTCTCTTTTCCGTCCTTGTCGAAGCCATGGACTAGTTCTTGAAGGGTATGATAAGCCATCCCGACGCTCATTTCCATCTGGACCCAGTCAGAGGGGTTAAGGCGTCTGGCAAGTGCTTACCAAATAGCCCATTGCCCTCGAGAGAGCCCCTAGGCACTTGAGTGGGGCGAGTGCCCATTTCTGAGAAGATTTGAGCCCCTGCATAGTCGCTGTACAACGATAGGGTTGGAGTTGAATGACGTTGCGGCAATGAAGAATGCCACTACCGGAGAGTGGCTGCAGTACGGACTGGAGAATTTCAATGAGCCCCTTAGTTCCAACTATACTTTTTAACTTGCCTCCATCAAACGCTGCAACGGATCACGAATGCGGAGCAGGGAGTCTGTCATCTTGATGATATGCTGATTAGTATGTTTCTTGTGGCTATACTTCCGTAGGTCGAGACTATTTTCATCCCTGATTTCAATATGACTGAGGTGGAGGGAATCGATAATCGCTTGTACGGCATCAGGATTGCTGCCGGGTGTCGCAGTCAGGGCAAGGAGGCGGTGGAACGGGTTCGCCGCCATCATATAGCGCACGATTTGTGCGTATGCGTAATCGCCAGTTCCTTTGTGGGCTTCGTCAATGACTATTAAGACGATACGTTGAGGGTCGCAGGTTTGAGTTATGAGGTCGTTGATCAACGTTTGAGGGGTCATATAGAAGACGCGTTTAGTTTGCCACTGTGTAATGGTTAGTATCGGCCCATATCCTGAGCAGGAACTCACATATTGGGCCCTCTTCGTTTTCGGAATTTGCCCCGTCAGTTCAATAGCGTCATAGCCAGGAATACCGCAGGTTTGGTGGCTAGCCTCTATTTGCTGGGAGACCAATGGTTTCGTAGGTGCAGCGAAGACTATTTTTCCTTCGGGGAACCATCGATAATCTAAAGTGCTGTTAGGAAAGCCGAGACCTAGTCACTTGTCTACATACAATTCAACATCACACAGCCTGCGATGAAGGTCTTGCCCATCCCCGTGGGTAGAGCGACGAGACAGTTTTCAAAAAGGCAGCGTTTGACGATATTGAACTGATAGTCGCGCTTGGGGTTATTGAGAGGGAAGATCCACTCTTTGATTGAGATACGATCAGGTTGGAGGAGCATGGTCGTGGCCTGTCAAATGGTCATGCTTCGGGTTCTCTTGAAAAGCACGATAATTACCGTCCTAAACAAGGTATCAGTCACATATACGCTCAAGATAAAAGAATAAGACACTTACTTTACTGTAAGGACGATATGTGGACTATAGTCAGAGATACATCGACCACAGGGCCAAGGGCTCACTGGAGGTATATTCAGGAATATCAGGGAAGTCCTCAAGGAGCAAAACATCTTCTTCTCCTTCTACCTTCTCGTCAAAACCTGCTCTTCCCTTTCCTTTAGCTTTGGCGTCGCCTTTACTACTAGATCTGGTTGCCTTCCATCCGCTTTTGGCGAATGCAGTTTTGTCCCAGGTCTTCAACTTTCGCATGCGTTCTCCAGTAGGTTGTGCACGACTTGTAGCTCCGCTTTTCGTGAGGGATTCCGGCGCTGATCCTCCCCAGAGAGTGGTTTGGTGGGTCTTTGAAGCCGTCGGTGCAAGGTTTGCCTGTGGATTTGAAGGCTCCGGGATGCCACGGGCCATGGCGTCGTCAATTTCTTCCAAATCGTCCAGGTCGAAGACTTCTTCATATGAGTCAGAATTTTGGCGTGATGGAGCTCGGACACACGTCGAGGACGCGTTGATTGTGGTACCCAAAGACTGTGACGATGTGTGTGAACTCATAGTGAGCGCAGAGACGCGCGTTGACGGTCGCTGTTTCGTTTCCAGAGCATCAACTTGGTCCAGGAACTCCGAGTCGAGAGTGTCATCAAAGTAGGGACCATCACTCATTGCTGGTCTCGCTAGGTGATTAAATGTCGTCGCAGATCGCGACAGTGGATGTTAGAAGAGGGTAGCAGAGTACAATGTTGGACTCCTTTGTCTCTGCATTTCACTCTCTACATCAAACACGCGATGTTCCCGTTCACAAAATATTCCGGCTTAAACCTGGCCCCGGGATTTGGCTTCTTCACAACTCCGGCCAACTCAAGGACGCCAAGTGTTTCAGACACAACTTTGAGGTCCACAACACCCACGTCCGTAGGGTAGTCAACGGTACTCAACCATGCTTTAATATCTGCAGAGCCTTCAGGGCCTCTATTTGTCGCTTAGTGATGAATAATGCGTACCCTCTTCTGGATAGTGAAACTGAGCTTTGATGTAGTCGACATCCACCGTTTCCTTGTTACTTTGGAGATTGAAGTTTTTCACAAATGGGGTCAATGCATCAAGAAACTCGCGGACAACTCCGGGAGGGGCGCGGGTGAGTGAAGTGTGCGCTGCTATCATCCAGCTTGGCCAAGGTGTGGGTACCGACTCGATCTAAGACTCTTAAACCAGATGTAGGATGTTAACAAAGAACATGCACGCACGAATCGAACAAGGCCTTGGTCTGCATACGGCTTGGTAGTGAACCTGGACGTTGTGAGCTGAGCGGCGTCTAGGAACGTCGATTGGCCTCACCACTCCCAAAGAAAAGCACTTGTGGAACCATCATTTACTGATGCAATGAGGCCGTCAATATTATTATTAACTGATAAACTCGATAAGAAGGAGATCCCTGGTCTGGTGATCCAACCAACCTTTGAACTGAAATTTCTCCACGATACTGTTCGCTTCATCCTCAAACCACCCTAGAGTAGATTTAGTCGCCCCTGCTACCCAAGGATTGTTGAGATGAGCCCACCTTGCTGCATTGCCATTACAGCGGCCATGGTCTGAGAGCCACTAGATCGTCCAATCAATACAGCCTCGCCTCCTATGACTCATGGTTTTACCTTCCAGGTCGGGAGATTCCAATTGTACTAGCTCGAAGATCAGCGATTGTTTCGTACTTGGAGTCATTGCCTGTTATCACCGCCCTGCGTCACGTCAATTTGGATAGCAGTATCAACACCGATTAGTTCACCAATTCAAAGGAGTAGCCACATATGAACCAACTAGGCGGTAGAAGTCTGCGCCATTGGCGATGCCAGCAATCAATGCGTCCGTTAATGCGCTAGTGTCAGAAGAAGAGAATATCTGTGAGATACCCTATCCATCGATAGAGACTTGTTTCACCCACATTCCGACGTCGATCTCATCATTCTGAAGCCGGCTCGTAATTTGGCCAGTACCACCTTTTTTTCGGTTAAACTCGGATCGATCAAGCCAATAAAGGGCCCTTTAGGTGCGTACCAGGACACTCAACTAATATGAATGTCCGCCCTGCATCTCTCTCGGCGAGTTGAAGCAAGGGAGAAGCAAAATGTTCATGAACTAGATGCAGATGGAATCTGGTCAAATGATTGCGTGATTGTCACGAACACTTACTGTAGCCCACACGCAGAACCATTGTGGCTGGAGTCTTTTAAAGAGAGCTTCACCTGGAACAGACAAAACAAGTACCACAAAGAGACCTGTTGAAAAGTCAAGGTCCACTTCAAGCGAATGAGATCCGTCTAACCTCTGGACAAGCATAGACAAGCATATTGAGAAGCGACGCACCAGCCCAGGCAGGGATGAACACATGGTTATCCCACAAGCCGGACAATTAAGGTAGAGATGCCCATATTATACCTTGTCATCAAGGATCGCCCCCTCGTCGGCCCTGCCGTAAGGGTAGATGACAGGAGGCCGTCCTAGTCGATATTCTGGTCCGGGAATGACCTAGACCTGACAAGGAGGAGATTGGTATTTGGTATGCCCGGGTGATTGGGATTATCCTGTACTAACGATCCCACGCATGCGTGTTTACCAGCCTCCTAGTTTCATCCTGAACCGTTAATTCCTGTATCACCATCCAAGTATTCAAGCTTCGAGATGTCATCATGTATTGAATACTGGCGTCTCATAATCATCCAATAACAAGTCCATTAAGAATTGTAGTATAATGCGATTATTACCAAAGCCTTGGGATATCCACAAACCCTTCCTCCCTCGCCTTCCAGTAGTCTCCACAATACGCCCAATCAGTATCCCCATTTCCGACCTTTTCAAACCAACGTGCTTTCACCTCCGTGCCTTCTCTGCGCCGTTCTCGTTGTACCTCCTCCACGCGCAGCTTCTCACTTTCTGCCC
>Ga0307513_10003358_pt1 | contig 21740 bp, 20 predicted proteins | sample 15_EM_MG_FD_202174 | JGI IMG/M metagenome (GOLD analysis project Ga0307513, IMG submission 202174) | Populus trichocarpa ectomycorrhiza microbial communities from riparian zone in the Pacific Northwest, United States - 15_EM | ecosystem: Host-associated > Plants > Roots > Unclassified | place... | reverse complement strand
AGTCGACTGTATCAATTCCCGACTCGTTGAGCCCGAAATAGCAAACCTTCCAAATCAGGACACGACTGAGCCGGCCCGCATGTAACGTATCGCAGAAAATATGGAACATGCCGGAATCGCACGCGGCACAACCGTTGGACTATCTGTCCCAATATCCTTAGATCGTTACTTAAGCTAACACCCGGGACTCTGGCGCTCCGAAACCAGGTCGGCCATGTTATCTTCTGGTTCCGTAACCTAACTGTTACACCGCACCAACACCAGTGATCAACAATCAACATCAAGTTCTTTATCGCTTTCACCCACTAAGGACGCCAATGGGACTATCACCTGTACTCGCAGTGAATATCTACAAAAGCTGTGAGTTACCAATTAATTACCCTCCTAATTTATCTGATCTACCTTTGTAAGGGGGAGTGCGTGGGCCTATTCAAGGCTTTCCCGCGTGAATCATAATGTCCACACAACCCCTTCACGATATCAACCAGCAGACGGGAATTGACGTGTCCAACGCACGCGCCTCCTCGACTGTCGTGGTGGAAAACATACGCGACTTCCTTCATCGTAAGTTCGGAAGCTGTTCTATATTACCTCACATCATCATCATCATTGACCTACCACCGTCTGTAGACGGACGAGATGAATGGCTTGCACGTTCAAGAATAGTACTGCAGAACGATCCAGTATTCGACAAATCTCAAAGGTTCGCATCGTTCTGCAGCTAAACGACCAATCTACTGACCCCTATGCAGAGAATTTCTGGGGAGAACAGAGAAATACGAACGCGGCCTTGCTTTGACCAATCGAATATACGAGCTTCAAGTGAGCCATGGGTGGAGCGAACAACAAACCAAGCTTGCCATCTCGGTCCTTGATGAGACACTTTCCATCAGCCTCCACAACGTTGGTGAGTCTAAAATAACCAATATATTCCTCTACGTATCTCTCAAATTTCCCCCGGACCAGCATTCCAGCCCGTCTTCATGCTCCAAGCTGGACCCACCCTCCTGAAGAAATACGCACACCTCATCGCGACGCGTGCCATCTTCGGATGTTACATGCAAACTGAGCTGGGCCACGGTACCAACGTCTCGCGCCTGGAGACAACGGCCACATTTATACCAGAAAGTCAAGAATTCGAGATTCACTCACCAACACTGACGAGCAGCAAGTGGTGGATTGGCGCTCTCGGGAAGACAGCGACCCATGGAGTTGTTCAGGCGAAGCTCATCCTCCCTGGTGGAAAGGATATGGGACCACATTTGTTCTTCATGCGGCTTCGGTCTATGGGTAAGAAATTGCCTTTTTTCGAAGCCCACATATTCTAAGCGTACGACCTTTTGTAGACGATCATTCAACTCTTCCAAATATCATAATCGGCGACATTGGTACTGGCTGTGGTTTAAACTATGGTCGATATTTATCTTTGCCGATTTCCAAAGAAAATATGCTGTCTGGATTCGCCCAAGTAACAGACGAAGGTAAATACTTGCAACCCCCTCACGCCAAATTGAGTTACGGTGGCGTACGTTCAGTCCTTGTACACCAGCCACTAATAGGATTCAAAGATGCTTTATATTCGTGCGAAGTGAGTTTCCGCCAGAAAAAGTTTCGATGTTTTCATTCCTTATATTTGTGTGGGGTATGATCACTGGTGGAGGGTGGTTAATCGCAAAAGGTTTGTTCCGATGCCTTCCATACTATACCCTTCGTGACATGTATGTCCAAGTCAATAATTTTACGTTTATCAATTGCTGTAAGATCTTGTAACTTTTTATATACCCTCTTATTGGATCATTTCTAACACCAATGATATGATAACAACACTCATTCCAGTGGGGTATTGTTGTGATAGCTACGAGGCGTAACGGAAAGTAGACTAATGAGAAATCTCAGAATTTACATCCTAGCCTGAGGATGACATCCTAACTCATGACTAAACCAGTCGGTTTTGAAAGGAATTATGAAGCTTTGTGTTGAGGACGGCGGCTCCGCGCTCGTAAACGTCAGCCCAACCTTTTCAACTCGTATTTCTAACCATGTCGTGTGGCAAGATCTTTTCCGCCATCCTAAGTTCCCTTGCGTTGTTTGCTACGAGTGTGTATGCAATCAGTGGACGAGGTATGAGGTTTTCGAACGTCGGGAGCTTGAAATAAGTGTGGCTGACAAATTCTTTATAACAGCAACCTGGTTTTACGATGGGGTACGCAAGGCATCGTCTCCCATAATTTATAGCTGAATTTACCTCCCTTTTGGTAGATTGGAGCGTGTGGCGGGTTTAACGTCAACAGCGATCATGTTGTTGCCCTTCCCCCGCTCGAGTACGCCGGCGGGACGCACTGTGGCAGGATGCTCAGAATCTACTGTGCGTTGCGTGCTTTAACGATTCTAGTTGGTATTTAACATCAAATTTTCAGACAACGGGAAATCCATCGACGCCAGGGCCGTCGACCTCTGCCCATCTTGTGGCATAACCGGACTGGATCTCTCAACATCTACTTTCCAAGCTCTCGCTCCACTAGACGTCGGCCTCATTTATGTAGATTGGTTTTACATCTAAACGTATCGAGTCGAGCGGCACCTTGATTTCCTATTTTTATATATCATTTTTTGGGTTTTTGTTGGATTTTTCTTCTTGGTCTCTCTGCGTTACTGTACAAAAAATGCAATTTCCACGGTTCGGGTTTATTCACCATAATTCTTACCTGAGGAACGGGCTCAATACTTCACGAGCCTGAGCATATCATCTGAATTTATATGGAATTTGCCATGTGATGAGAGATAAGGTACGAGCAGTGCCAGAAGATGCGGAGGAATGCGGGGGGGTCAAGATGCATTAGTAGCAAAGGTATGAAAGAAATGAGAGGAGAATCAGAAATGACGGATCGATGAAAGGAGTGCGTGGAAAAGAACATTGTGCAAGCTGAAGTCTTGAGTAAACTGGACTACCGCGATGAACAAGCTGTTAAGTGGATAAAGTATACGAAAAAAGAAGCAGAAAAGTGATAACAAAGTGCGACAACCTTAAGAGCCAGTATGAGGAGTCGAAGAAGCCGCAGCGTTATGGTTCATATACGGCGGCCCAGGGAAAAATCCTCCGACTCCAGGGGTGTTCTGCGGGTGCCAGCTATCGCCACCGCCCGTCTGGTTATTTGTCCACAATGAGCCACTGCCAATGGGAGGCGGTACTCCTTGCTGATGAAAGTGATTCGCAGAATTGGGTGCAGCTCTCGCAGGAGAAGGCGAAAACCCAGACGGACCCCAAGGAGTCATCATTCCTGGTCGCGGGCTTGCAGGACCCCAAGTCTGTCCCGCAGGGACACCGACTGACATGCCCATACCACCGATGGGGGTCCCAGGCATAACCCTTCTCGGTCCTGTTCCAGCGACGACCTCGTCGTCGTCCGCGGCCAACGCTGACGATCCAAGGGTACCTTTCGGACTCGGCGATCTCCTATTGGGCGATCCGGATCCGGAGCTAGCACATTCGGCTGGTGTCCCGCCCGGGGGCCGGGCAATAGGGGCGATGGGTCGCGTTATAGGACCTGGTCCGGTTGCCTCTGTCGGAGTGTTGAGGACGGCGACGGAGCCACGTCGACCTTGTCCTGGAGCAAGCATAGGTGCACCAGGTGCCGATGTTGAAGCAAGGGGCGTCTTCGGCTTAGGAGGACCAATTGGCGATGGAGCACCAGCAGGGCTGTTTACTCCACCAATGGGAACACCAATGCCAATAGACATTCCGCGGTTGAAGGCCGGGTCGAAAGGCGGAGGAGGGCCTGCATTGAAACTACGAGACATCCCAGAGGGCAGAGGCGTACCAGGGGGATGGTGCTGCTGCATATTGGGCGCGCCAAACGGATACTGGCCCATCGGAGGGAAATTTCCAACACGAGGAGACAGGGCAGGCATCATTTGAGGATGTCCATACATCATACCACCCGACTGTGGCGGAGGCGGAAGATGAGGCGGGATTTGCTGCGGGTTCATAGCATTGAGAGGTGGTAGGTGAGGCGGCCGGGACATATTCGCCTGTGGCTGTTGTGGCTGGGGTTGGCTGGGTATCTGTTGTTGAGGAGGTCGAGGACCTTGACCAACAACACCAGGAGGTGAAGGCACAGTAGAAGGCGGTGTGATGTGCTTGGTGACGGCCTTCTTTCCATTCGCAGGCCCTCCATTAACGGCGGGGTTAGGAGAACGGGGTAACGAGACAGAACTCGACGATGAAGAGGCATTAACCTTGCCAACAACCGGTGTAGCCAAAGCGGAACTTGAAGAGGAAGCAGCCGCGTTGGGTCGTACAGCCTGCTTGACAGTAGTTGCCTGCGCCTGTGTGATTGCGGCAGCACGTTGCTGCGCAGCGAGCTTTTCTTTTGCCTCTTTTTCTACCTTTTCCTCCTTTTCTCTGACGAGCCTCTTTTCCTTCTCGACCTTCTCGCGTTCCTCTCTTTTTTCCTTCTCGATTCGTTCCCGCTCTGCCCTATCTTCGCGCTCCTTGGCGAGCCTAGCCTCCCGTTCCTCCTTGGTCTTGCGCTCCTTTTCTTCTCGTTCCTTTCTAAGTTTCTCCACCAAGTCTTTCTTTTTCCGTTCCCGCTCCATTTCACGCTCGCGTTCCTCCTGCTGTCGTTTCTTCTTCTCCTCTTCTTTGCGCAACCTCTCCTCATCAGCAGCACGCTTGGCAGCTTCGCGTCTCACTCGCTCCTCCTCACGTTTTTTCCGGTTTTCTTCCTCTTGAGCAACTACTTTGGCCTTTGCCGCAGCCTCCTCGGCGGCTTTCTCAGCAGTCTTTGCGGCCTTCTCTTCCTCTTTGGCCAGCTTCTGTTGCCTAATGAAAGAGAAGGGAACTTAACTGCTAGTCTTTTGGGCAAGAATAGAATAAACATACCGCTTCTTGTCCTTCTTCTTCTGGTTTTGGGTCTGTTTCTTCATCTCACGATCTCGAGTGGACTTGTCTTCCTCGTCGAGCTCGCGCAGGAGCTGCAGTTGACGTTCCTGCGCGACCTTTTCGCGGTAGGCTTGCAGTACTCGTTGTTCGAACATTCGTGCAGCGAAAATTGAAAACATGCGTTTACCCTCTTCCATCTTCTGCTCTTCCGTCATGATCTAAGGAAAGAAATTAGATTTTTTTTTTTTTTGGAAGACGAGTAGTTCTCGCCTCCTCCTCGTCATCATCATCATCATCCTCGTCGCTGCCTCCTCCGTCCTCATCGTCATCATCATCTCCTTCGCTTCCATCACGGTCTTCGTCGCTGTCATCGTCACTCTCTTCGCCTATGGATGTGGCTGCCTCTTCTTCGCGCTGCATCCGTCGTTCCGCCAGCTGTTCCATCATCTCCAAGAATTTCTGGCCGTCGTTCTTGAGAAGATCATCAGCGACGGTGAGGATATTGCCGGGGCCTGAGAAATTGGAATTAAAATATGTTTGAGATATTGATGATTATTTGGAACTTACCGGTGACTGTTAGACTGTTCCCGATGTTAAACAGTCCGTCCCGTCCTTTACTAGGGACACTCCGGCGAGGGGGCACCTGTTGTGTGGGTGCTCGCCTAGGGGCAGGCGTGGTCTTCGGCGTAGAGTTGCGAAGCTGGGGTTGTTGGACCTCCTCCTCTTCGTCTTCCTCCTCCTCTTCCTCCTCTTCCTCCTCCTCTTCGTCTTCTAGCTCTTCCTCTTCCTCGCCCTCCTCCTCGTAATCCTCACCATCGTAATCCTCGTCCTCTTGTTCGTCCTCCTCGAATTCTAGTTCTTTTCCAGGCGGCGGGTCATGCTGTGGATGTGGGTGGGTACGTTGTTGTTTCCGCCCATTCGTCACCGGCGGAAGTACTGCCGGTGACCGCTTGGCACCTCGCGCATGAGGACGTTTGGGATTGACGGGGGTGGGGGCGACGACGGCACCATTCTTGTCGAGCTCCACGCTTCCGGGAAAGGGCCCAGGGCCCGGCGGAGGAGGGAGCGTGCCACCGGAGGATACGTAGCGCTGCTGGTAATTTGCGTACTGTTCTAGCTCCTCGTAATAAGCATCGTACAGTACCTCGAGCTCTTCCTCTATTGCATTCCTGTGGTATTCGGAGAACGATCGCAAATTGATCGGAGAAAGATCAAGAGATAAAAGGGAGAAGAAAAAAAGACATTGTCAGCGAGAAAATTCGACATTTGAAAATGAGGAATACATGGAGAAAATAGTGAAATATATGATTCAAAAAGGTACGAACCTCTTTCTGCCACAGACGGCACATGAGCAACTGTGTTTCTGCTGTTCCTTCATTTTCCGGAGCACCGTGTCCTTCTCGATCTTGACGAGGTTTCTGCGCTCCTGCTCCCCTAACCCAAGCCAAAAATATTTAATGCGCTCGCGCTCCTCCGTCGTACTCGTACTCCATATCTTGTTCGCATTGGCTTTTCCCTTCTGGGCAGCTGTAGGTCCCGAGTTGGAAGATGCAGTGGCACCAGGTGGAGAACGTGTCTTTGTTCCCCCACTTGCATTCGACGTTGGAGGCGATGGGTGGCGAGGCTGCTGCTGTTGCTGCCCTTGCTGGTTGTAGACGGGAGCCTTTGATGCTGCGCGTGCGCTCTTTGGCTGCTGTTGCTGCGTCGACTGCTGCTGGGTGGTCTGTGCGTAGTTCATGGGCTTTTTCCCGATGGATACGGAAGAAGGCTGTGTGCCAGTAGGCGGATTCGGTCGACTCACGGGCATGGCAGGAAGAGGTAACCTGAAAAACTCTTGGTCAGCCGGTTCAAATTTCCTTGTCCGGCAATTTTCCCTTTTTCGGTCGTTTCTTCGGGCGCGGTTCCCTCTTTTGTAACAACGAGCTTTCGTGGGTATCCTTTGTTCCTCATTTCTGGAACAAAACGGTTATCAAGCAATTGGTTGCGGATGAGCGTTTCATGTCCGAGTGAGTTTTGAATTTACAGGAGACCTGTCCGAGTCGCCGTGCCGTCTTCAACGGCCGACGTTTTGAAATGGACCCACAAGTGATGGAATGCGTAAGATAGTCGTCATAAATGGAAAAGAGTCCATCACCTTCCACCTAAAGGATACAACTAGCAAAAATAATATTAGTTGGGATGTAAATAGATTCAACTCTCCAACCCTTTGTAATACTCCGGATGCGTGCCACTCGGTTGGAACTTGGCCAGAAAGGAAAAGAAGCCACCTTTTCTCCGAAATAATGTCCTGATCTTGTAGACAGACGAGTAACCATGGCTCATTTTCTTGGCTGGCGATAATAATTCAAAATTCCGTCAAGGGTGCATTGCAATGCATTTGGAATTCAAGTTTTCCATAGGACCGTGCATTTCGCCGGCTGAGAATCACCAGTGGACAATTACCCAGAACTGGATATTCCATTGGACTATATATGAGTATGTAGTAATACAGTTGTAATCGATTGAAAAGATCTATGAAGGGCGTAGTAATGATGACGCCCACAAGAGAACCTATAAACAGGTTCAATGAGCGTGAAATTCGAAGGGAAGAATGAATAACATCGCATAAACTAAAGATGCGTGATGCCAGGCATGAAACGGAAATAAAAATTATACGTGAATAATGTAGAAAAAGAATGAAAGGGTCATTATGTCGTCTTCAAACGCCCAACGCATAATCAGAAAGGTCATGTACGGTCAAACCTCTCTGCCAATGAAACCATTCAAGCTTCTTCCCAGCTAATTTAGAAAACTGGTCGCGAAGTAGGAGGGACATAATGGAATCGACGCCGAGATCCTCAAGCATGTCCTCGTCGGAGATGCTGTGAGCTGGAACCCCAAGCTCGATCGAGAGAGTCTCGATAATCGCAGCCGGCGTCAATGTCGCATCGTCCGCTGGATTGTTAACGACGACGACCTCTTCAACAACTGGCAAAGGTTTCTTCTTCGAAAAGGGGGAGTCAGGAGGGGAGGGAATGGAATGGTGAGTGGCTTGATAGGTCATCATCGTCGAAGCCTTGGACATTGAAATGTTCGACAACCCAAAAGGAAGTTCCCTAGGAAGAGGAGCGGTAGATGAGGACCTCTTAAACCCAGTAACGCGCGCGAGCGCCACGCTTCCCTGAGCATAGATGTACGACTGTGACCCTTCTACCTGTGGCTCATGAGTATCATTTGATATATCCAAGAATACGTGCACAGTTAGATCCCGCGTACCCCCAATCCTCGGGTATTTATGGAACTGCTCAGTAAAATCGAGTCGGCCAACCGTATATCCATTGGACGAAATAGTTCCTGAGCTGAGGAACATCGTAAGACATGCCGGCTGCAAGAGCGAACGTAGTTGGTCAGGCGTAAAGGGGACTGGAGAAAGGAACGTCCGGTGGTGTTCGTTGGGGTCGGGCGCCTCTGGATTTTGGTGATTGTTCCAGCGAATCTCTCCAACCGCTTCTTCGCCATCCTCAGAGACTGTAAGGCCCTGAAGCGCATAATCACCGGCAGCGGTCTCCAGCGATACTTTGAGCATCTTCAAGGACATAGATCTGCCAAAGAACGATGACGAAGGGTTATTGAGCAGCTTCGTGCGGCTGCGTTGGAATACCCGCTCCGTCCCCGCGTTCGAGGTGAAATATCCAGATTCGACGTTACATTTGGCAGTAAGGACTCCGCTCTCCAAACCTCCCTCGCCCTGGTGCTTGACGAACGAAACCGTCCATTTCCCCGAATCCCGCGTCCCGATAAGGATGGTCAGGAAATCCCCTGGCGCCGATGGATCAGCCACGGTGAAATCCACGATCGCCTTCCCATTGGTGCAGCTCAGCGCGAGCCAGATGAACGTGCCAGGGTGAGTAGGCCCGGGTATCTTTATATGTAGCCTGTACTGGCGCCACGGATCAACTACCTCGAGGAACCCAAGTGGCGTTGATAGGATGTGCCGGCGGGGGGTGTCTGTGGTCTCCTTCTGGATGCTGGGTGCGATATGGAGGCGGTCCACGTATTTGACCCAATGTTCATTGCGAGCAAACGGATATGAAGGGAGGGAAAGTAGTTTGGGCTTGTAGGCGCGATGATACGCAGCCCAATTGATGGGTGCGTAGGCTTCGTACAGGCGTCCAATGGCTTTGGTGATCGTACTCCAACATTCCGTCTCTGGTCCGCCTAAAGTCGGGAGGAACGTTACACCCTTATGGACAAGCGGCCTCAACAGGGGGAGAAGCAGTGCCCTCGCACTTAATTCAATCCAGATTTCAACATCTTGTGCCACGGGTTGCGCGACGCACAGGTCGAAGCGAACGGGGAGAACCATTTGGTCCCCAAGGTAAGATGTCGGAATTGTCTCCCCGACATCAAGAAGGGACCCGGTTACGTTCAGGGCCATCGCGGTATGCGCAGGGGATAACGTCATGTTGTCAAAATGCCGCCGGATCGCGTCTGCAGGTTTGTCGAGTAATGGGGAGTGCCACGGGAAGGGAGAATTGAGCATCTTCACAAGTGGCGGCTGTGGGAGTGTTTTCACGAAGGCTTCGAGTTTCACCAGCTCGTCTCTCGGCCCAGAAATGGTTGTTTGAGCTGGACCGTTGAAGCAGGATAGGTTGAGTTTGGAACACCCGCTTTCTTTGACGATGTCCTGTGCGATCATCTCCCCAGCGCCGATGACAAGCATACCACCATTGATCGCGATAGTCTCCGGTGCGAACAGGAGGTTGGAGCGGCGGACAAGGATTTGGATGGCATTCTCGACTGTCAGACATCCTGCGAGAACGAGGCCAGCATACTCGCCCAAGCTATGTCCAATAATCACCGACGGATTGACGCCCCATTCTTTCCACATCATTCCTAAGGAGTACCCAACAGAGAAAATACAAACCGAAGCGGAAAGGAAGGCTTGACGATCGAGGGCGAATGGGTTGACCTCACCCTTCACAATGCTCAGAAAGGTGGACTCCCCGAGCCCTTGGAGGATGCCATCGCAATAATCCATGTTCGTTCTGAAAGCGGGAGAAGTATCATAGAGCTCTTTCCCCATTCCTTGGTATTGCGAGCCATTTCCGGCAATTACAAAGCCGATGCGAGGTGCGGACTTTGCTTTAAGCGCGCTCGGGGTACCAGCCTTTCGAAGGCGGTGTTTCAGCTCGTCGACGGTCGAGACACTGAATGCAACGCGCGAGGGATAATCCACGCGCCGAGCTGTTGTTGTGTAGCTCAAAGAAGCCAGGTCGATCCCATCTGTTTGTTCTTCTAGGTATGTCAACATCCTGTCGGTAACTAGAGTGAAGGGAGTATGCGGTTTGGCAGAAATGGTAATAATGTGATGTGTTCGAGCATCGGGCACTCTAGTCGCATTCTGATGCTTAGAATCCTGAATAATAATATTCGCGTTTCCACCTGAAATATCCAAAAGACGTCAATACTGCATTGTGGAGGAACGTAAGAAGTGCATGATTGCTCACCTGGTGCACCAAAGTTATTCACGGAGATAAAGATATCCTCATACCCAGTAACTGGTAGCAAAGGCCGCGCCGATGTTGGGATCATGATTCCATGCGAGTCCAAATCCCCGAGTCGAGGATTCCTACTTGTTGATATTCCTATATGGGGGAGAATAGTCCTATGCTTTAGCATGAGGACGGCTTTGATAACACTGGCGATACCGGACGCGCTCTCAGCGTGACCAATGTTAGACTTGAGCGATGACACAAAAAGTGTCGAAGAGGATCCAGATTTTTCGGAGACGGGTGGCCGGTCTCGACAGAAAGCGGTCTTGATCGCTTCCATTTCCGAGTAGTCTCCAGCTTGTGTACCCGTTCCATGGGCCTCTACCGCTCGAATGGCTAGGGGAGGGATATTTGCGCGATCACAATTAGATAAGAAAAGCATCGCCTGTGTTGGTGCATGAGGCATGGTGAGAGATTCGGCCAGCCCTGATTGATTGGTTCCAGACGCAACGATGACGGCCTCGATTTTATCATTATCACGAATGGCATCCTCAAACCTCTAGTATTGAAATAAGTTAGAGACATTTAAGCAACTCAAATAACACTGCTTACCTTTAATACAAGCACGCCAACTCCCTCTGCACGACAATACCCATCTGCGGTTTCATCAAAGGTACGACACCCCCCCGTATTGGAGATAAAGAAACCCTTGCTCAAACCAATAAACATTTCAGGTGACGTGAGCATATTTGTTCCGGACGCAATTGCCGAGTCGCATTCCTTCAGAACGAGGGACTGACAGGCACTATGTACCGCCACCATGCCAGCCGAACACGCTGTGTCCAAAACGATCGAGGGACCCTGAAATCCGAAGTAATGGCTAACTCGTCCACTGGCAAATCCGCGGATTGTACCGGGGCAGAAGAAAGCATCAATATTGCTGGCCAGATTGCTGGAAACAAAAGGTAAGCCATGAGAGTCATTATAGTGATGTGAGAATAGCGACTTGCTTCTGGTAGCTATCCGTCGCGCTTCCGACAAATACTCCCATTCGAGTTTTATCCCATCCACGTTCCCCTCCTTCATTACCGGGCCTATACCCAGCATCGTCAAGAGCATCAACAACGCATTCGAGGAGGATACGATGCTGAGGCTAAGATATGTTTAGAATTAATGTCCGGGGAGATAATTAAAATGTCCTCACGTCAGTATTCAGGGCCTCCCGCGGAGACACGTTGAAGAAACTCTCATCGAATAAAGTGCCTTCGGTAAGGAAGTGGCCTTTACGAGCCATCATCTTGTTCCGCTCGCCATTATTCGACCAGTAGTCATCGATATTGAAGCGGGAACCCGGAACCTTGCAACTAGGTCTATCATCTTGTCGTCAGCCGTGGCGAAAGCGAGCTTACCTCTTCCATTGTATTCTTCCCACTTTCCAGGAGATTCCAAAGAGTTTCTGGATCATGCGCACCGCCTGGAAGGCGGCACCCCATCCCGACGATTGCAATTCTTCCGTCCCCGGATGCCATTGCGACAGAAAAGACGTCAAGCTGCAGGTAAAGAGTCTAGTTTTTCGAATTTCCGAGCCTCCAACAAGATAGGCCTTTATTAGAAATTCTACCCGGGGAGAGCCAGTTAAAATATCAAACCGTCCGAGAGGGACGTGAGATGAACTCTAGCTTGAATTGTATATCCATGAAGCAGTACCCAAAAGGTCCAATACTCTTGACCAGACAGGTGAACGAGTCACCATCTGAATCAAGGCAACAATTATCCTCCAAGTCCCAGGGTAACCATTGCCGTTCCGAAGCCGTACTCGACCGATGAAACTGTATTGTTCACATGTCCAGTGAAACCTCGATAATCGGAACGTGTATGAGATTCCGAAGAGAAGGTTTAGGGTGTGGGTGCAGATTTGCAGAGTCTATCTAACAAACTGGTGATTGACTCCGTTATGGACCGTTGGTTCATCAAAACATGAATGGAGTTCATACCGCAGCTTGGTAGGGGTATCCATTTGGGGTCATATGAGATGGCCGATCCCCGACAAAACCCAATGTGCGAATGGTTATTATCACAGGAGAGTGATGATTATATCCATAGGACTTACAACGTTGCATTGGCCGGAACTTCCATGCCGCCCACACGTGGACAGAAACAATTAAAAATAACCATTTTGGGAGTCGGGACCCAAAAATAACGTCATATTCACGTTCACTCGTTTTGGGATTTTCACAGGTGCACCTTTCATTTCGGTATCTCGTCCGAGTCTTGCCGCAAACTTGAACCCTTTATCAACCCCTGTGACGTTACGAAGTTGTGGTCGGCGCCACTATCTGCGAAGTGGTTTGAATAGAGATGAAAAGAAGCTCTTTCTCGTAAGTCCGTCTTCAAGGTTAATTCTTATTACTTATATCACAACTCCTTTTGTCAATACGACACTCGGTTTTTTCATCACGCTAGCTTTTTCGAGGTGAAGATCCGAGTCGATATCTTATTCTGGTTTCCGTTCCCATCCACCTATGCACGTGGCGAGAGGGGCTCCGGCTGTTCTTCTATCTGAGATCTCGAAGGAAGTTCTAATATATTTGTACTCCAACTCAAAGAACCGAGTAATTTTCTCTATTCTATGCTGCTGCGATAGGCTTCAATTCTACGGCTGTTTCCCCGATGACCGCGAGACGCATTTGTTCGCGGGCATCCTCCAAAATGTGTTTCACACCATCATGTCCCATCAAATGAGGGATGTGTTTGGAGAGAGCAGCAAGACGCGCACGCGCATCCTTGTCGAGGTCTGCAACGTTACCGTGAAGGCCGTCGTCAGGATGATCGTGGTTTTCCACAGCCCCCTTGGGTGGGTGGGAAAAGAGGCGAAATATGAAGTCCATCGTGTCACGTAGTTCCTGCTCGCTCAACTCCTTGTTGCCAGTAGCGTCTTTATTGACCCCGATATCGCCAGTCCCCTGGATAACAGGACGAATTAAGTTAAACGCCCGGTCGAAGTTCTTCTCCTCGACGTCGTTCAATACGTCAGCGTTCAAGCCACCTCGCATTTGCTTGTAGCCGGCTATGACTACCATAAAGAATCTGTATCCATAACGGTTAGGCCATGAGAAGTAAAATTGTCAGAGAACACACCTGGTATACGCAGTCTTGAGCTCTGCATTGTGGAACTCAGCGGCGGTTTTTTCATCGGCGGCGCCGTCGATAACGGATATGATCGATAAAGCCGCAGACATCCCACCGACAAACGCCAGATGAACCCCGGAGGAGAAGAAGGGATCAATGAACGCTTTTAGCATTCAACGAAAAGATCAGGTTAGTTTGGACAAAATTGTGATCGCACATACCGGCTGAGTCACCCGCGATCCTGTAGTTCAGTTTTCCGACGTCTTCAGCGGCGTAGCTGTAGTCGCTGGCCATGTAAACTGAACTGCCCTTTCCTTCTTTGTTGGGCACCATCGTAGCATCCCCTCGGAGGATGTTGACATCGGTGAGGAAGTTGAATTGGTCGAGGTAAAACTGCTCAAGAGTGCGCCCCTCCTTCTTTGGTTTGACAAATTCCTCGTGCATGGTAATCCCAACTGAAATCGTGTCATCGTTGATGGGAATGTACCAGCACCAGCCAGTATTGTCTGAGAAACAGTCCATTAATGGTAGCACACTCCCCGGAAATAAATTTAGGCGTACCATGCAACGCCTCAATCATCGGTGCACCTAAAAGTAAATAGGTGTTGATAAGCGCTGGAGAAGAACAGAAGCAATCAGAGTTACCATGTCGTTCGGTCCCTTCGCCATAACGTTTAGCACCTTTCCAGTAAGCCCAGACAGCAGAATTCTATCTCAATGGTTATTAAATATAAGAGAAATTGGTCCCAGCAATCTCACCTTCAAACTCTGCGTCGTTTTTCTGTCTTTGTGGTATTTGGTTGAAATAAGGCCTTGTCGGCCAGCCGCATCGATGATGTAGTCAAATTCGATTTTACCGGACGTTCCATGTGCTTTGGATTCCCATTCCGCCGCAACAGGGCGATTTGGGTCATTCTCAGAGAAGACCAGGGAGATAACCTTGTGTTCATCGAAGATGTGAGCACCCTGGGAGCCTGCATGGCGAAAGAGAATGTCATCGTATTCTGATCTGTTCTGGGAAGAGATGCAAATAAATTTAAATAGAGTGGATCGGTGATCAGTGGATCACTTACCACGTTCAGAGCATGGTTTCCAGTGGCATGGTCAATCTATTGAAGTCAGAATATGAGTGGGAGTCGAAGTTCGATATAAATGGCATACGAAATTCGTATAGGCGGCGGGGAAGTCCTTGCGCAGTTTGAACGCACCCCCAGGCTTGTAAACGAAGCCATGAGATAAGACCTTTTGGCGTGCACCAATGTATTCGAGGAAGTAGTTGGTGCTTGCGAGCAGAGACTCTCCGATGTGGTAACGGGGGAATTTAGCAGCCTCAAGGATGGTGACATCGATGTTACGACGGGCCAAAACACTGGCAGCATAGGCGCCAGATGGACCACCGCCAACGACGAGGACCGTGGTTTTTGCGGGAATGTTAACTGTGGGCGAAGCCATTTGGATATTTCACGCCAAAAACCAGGGGGGTTCCCGTATTTATCGACATCGTTCCAGTGAGCGTTCGGAATCAAGAGATCTCAAGTGAAGTCATCTCGATACATCAGGGAAACAAACCAAGAGGACGAACCGAGCTGAGCGATGTTCAAACTTCAAGGGTTCGGGGTGAAGCCGAGGATCAGTCAGGATCAGTCAGCAAGTTCATCGCCATCACATGATTGTCAGTGCTACTCTGTGCTACTTATTCACAGACGACATCATGCATGACTTAGCCGCGAAGAAGCAGACTACATACCACCCACCGCGAACGTGGGAGCTTGTGGACATCAGGCCATTCCAACGTGTCGCCTGTTCAAGCCTTAATATTCTAGTACCAGACATAATAGGCCACTCATGTCTTCAGATTCAGAGAAACCACCCTTTCAGTCTGAGGAGCAAGAATCCTCCATAGACTCCAACCCAAAGTCTTTGGAAACTGGGAAACTACCCATCCAGGCACCCAGTTTTCCTGACGGGGGTAGGGAGGCTTGGACTGTATGCTTTTCTCATCGATTTTTTGGTGTCCCTGATTTTTGTTTCCACAGGTTGTTGCCGGTGGCTGGCTGGCGGTTTTTGTCTCCTTTGGATTCCTCAACGCTTTTGGAGGTACGCCTTCTTCCGAGTATTATATAACACGGTTGACGAATTTTTGACTCGCCTGCAGTGTGAGCACTTTATTCGGCTAGGGTCTCTTGTTTTCCAACCCTCTTCTTGCAGCTTCGAGGCGTACTACAAGACCCATCAGTTGGCCCACAAATCGCAAAGTGACATAGCATGGATTGGGGCATTCCAATCATTCTGGTGAGTGTCAGGGTATCTCTTGACGATTTATAAAACACTTACCTGACTTTCAATAGCATATATTTTATGGGCTCCGTCTTTGGGAGTATTTTTGATAAGTTCGGAGCTCGGGTACGCCTCTGGACTTGATCATCTTGGAACTACTGGCTCAATTTCTGGAGCCCTGCAGCCACTGATCATCACGGGGGGGATCGGCTTTTCCTTCGCGTGTATGATGCAAAGTATCTGGTTAGTATCAATCGAGTTCTCATTTAGACACATCCGAAATGAACACGGCTACTTGACAGCAAGGAGTACTGGCAATTCTTTCTGGCACAAGGGCTGTTGCAAGGATTGTGCCTTTCGGCCATGTTCTCCCCTTCATTTGCAAGGTACAGGATCCCTTTCTCCTTTCTCAAAGCTAAAATTTTTACTCACGGCTGTCCAAGCGTCAATCACTGGTTTTTTAAACGTCGTGGTTTGGCGCTTGGCATTGTAACCTCAGGGTCATCAGTGGGCGGCGTCGTGTGGCCGATTATGATTGACCATCTGATTATCAATGTTGGGCTCAATACAGTTTCGAAATTCTGCTCGATGTCTCTTACCAGACTTCTAGGTTGGATTTGGATGGGCTCTTCGTGTCTGTGGCTTTATATCTCTTGTTCTGACCGCCGTGTCGGCTATGACGGTAAGAGGAAGGTTGCCACCAAGAACCGGAACCGAATTCTTCGCATTCCCGCTCTTCAAACAGCCCGCATATGCCATCTTCTGGTGAGTTAGTCGGACTTTTGAATAGATGAAGTAATGTCCTGAATTTTAATAGCATCGGAATGTTCTTCATTGTCTTCGGTATGTTATTTACCAAGGGCAATTCAAAACTACTGATGAGCAAGCAGGAATTTTCTTCATTTTGTTTTACTTGCCAAGTTACGGATCGATTCATGGATTTAGTTCCAGTATGATATTCTATTCAGTTTCGGTGCTGAATGCAGCTTCATTTGTGAGCAAGCATTTGTGTTTTCATGGCAGCCGCTTTATATTAACCCACTCAAAGTTTGGGCGAATCCTCCCTGGTAAGCTCCCGCATTGCAATACCTTCACCATTTCTATTTACGTATCTTATACACCAGGAATGCTTGCCGATACATGGGGCCGATACAACATCATGATCGTAACCGCTATCATGTGTTCCGTATTAACTTTCGCAAGTATTGCTGCAAGGAATACTCCGAGTATCCTTGTGGTCGGAGGTATGTGTATTGGCAATCGACACAAATCTGGAAACTCTGACAACCTCATTCGTGACCATGAAAAGCGCTGTATGGGTTCGCATCAGGCAACGTGCTCAGCTTACAGGGTGCTTGTATACCTCCACTTTTGGTACGCTCTCCTTATCACTATGGTACTTCTCAATTCCAACACAATGTTTCTCGTTAGGACGATCCAAGAAAGATAGGTGTAGCCATCGGGCAGATGCTTAGTGTCAGGTGCGGTACAGCTTCTGATTATCATCCTCGAAACGGAGCATCTAGCTGACCGGGAACCTTTTTACCAGCGGTGTTGGTGCTCTTCTAGGCCCACCCATATGTGGTTGGTTGATCGCATCGCATGGTTTCAGAAGCGCGCAGATATTCTCGGGTGTGACGATGGCTGTCGGTAGTGGATTTTTGGTGCGTGATATTTCCCATTTATGACGTCTTGAACGCCGAGCCTTGCTCACGACCGGATCTCTCGGCAGATTGTCACTCGGAGTTATCTTGCCAAGCCCGATTCAAAACTAATAATATGAGGTTCTGATACCTGTCCGTCATCGATCATCATCGACATCACTGCGGATCATCTTGATACAACATTCTATCTTTGATCTACACACTACAGTTCTCTGGTGAAGGGGTCCACCATTCCATCCAAAACCCTTATAATTTCCTTGAATTTCACAAGCATAACTTGGCATGTGCCACATTTCTTGGATCCAGCGCCTATCTGGATTTCTCTTCTCGCTCTAGTAATTATTCATAGAAATCCCCATACCATTCCGTTAATAGACTGGGCCATCTTTTATTGTATTCCTAATGTAAATATCATTCCATTATTGGGTAGTGGAAAGAAGAGCACCCCCGTCGCTCCCCGCCCTTGCTCCATTCACTAAGATGACTAAAATCCTACCAAGCTGCATCTTGCGGCCTTGTGACCTAAACGGCTAATCATGGTGAAGTGTGCTAAAGTGAATGAAGCACTCTCAATTCGGTTCGCGACTTTTCTACTAACCGTTAGAAGCTAGCGGGCGTTGAAACACGTTCTTTTCACCGCGGTGATATCAAAAACTTCCGTCTGAGCAAAGCATGCGCAACTGTCGGTGATACGACTTCAAGAAAATCACCATGCACCACACTTACATGTCCCAAGTACGTGCTTCTGAACATCGTGGTCCGTTTGGTATCGATGCTCCAGGTCTATTCAAAGAGTGACTACAAACGACATGCGATGACTCCGGGATAGTATGGACTCTGAGTTCTACGCCTTCGGCGTAGAGGAGAACCTTTTATAAATACGCTCATACATAAGAATAATAAATCGCAGAAAGAGTAAGTCCATTCCGAGTCCAGACGACTACGAACGCTTTTTAAGACCAGGCGCTGGGTTTGACATGATCCACTTGATCTAACTCAATATCCCTATCAGTGATACGCTCAATGGTGTATGTAAATCCCGGTCTGTCGGAGCTCGAGATTTCGTCCTTCTGAATCTTCTACAAGGACACAACCGTCAATTGAGAAATATACATTTACAACGGGGGATCTATTACCTCGAAAGGCGGGATATAACGACTCCCCGCAGTATCCCGACTTTGAATAAACCCACCTCCTCCCTTTCTGTCACCGGTGCTGGTTTGACCGGATTGGAGAGCCATCCGCATCTTCCCGCGAGCATTGAGTCTGTCGACAAGATCAGTGAGACTATAACTATTTCAGGCGTCCACTTACGTAGCCAGAAGGGCATTGGTGTACATTCGTCCGAGATTGAAATGCATAGCCTGCGCGTCGGGGGAATTGAGGGGGATCCCGACTCCACGATAATTATGTACTCACAATGAAATAGAACCCATCCTGTTTCAGGAAGTACTGATGATCGGATAAGCCGGTGTGGATGATGGCGATCGCAAGTAAACGAGAAACTCACAGCGACAATCGAGCCCAGAGCGAGGGCGCTCGTGAAGATGCCAGTGGCGACAGCATACTGCAAAACTGTCCCGACAATGGACTTTGTCCTGAAAATAAGCGGTGTCAGGTGCGTCACAAGATTTGCAGGGAATCGGCAATTCCTGGCAGTACTTACCGCTCGAAGGCACTCTGGTCCCGCTTAAGATAGTAACATAGAAAACCAGCAATCAGAATATCGGCTAAAAGTTTGACATGGTAGGATTAGTGATTAGATATCATGAGGGACTCTTGGAAAATGCACCTGCAGCACCCGACGTGAAAACGGCTATAATCTCGCCTTTCCTTTTCCCAAACTCCGCAACCGATAGGTGGGTAGTGATTCGGACGGTGACCAAGATATCGAGGACAAGCGTTGTGACACAGATGGCAAAGATAAACCCAACGACGAAGTAATTCCTGCGGCTGAAAACCCAAATCCTGCTCGACCGTCAGAATCCAAGAGCCTTGGTGGTTTGGGTGGGAAGGGAGCACACCTGTTTAGGAAGAATATTTGACAAACGAAGCTTGAAAGTCCAATGAACGTGAGCTGAACGTCGAGCTCCCAGGTTGAAGTTGCAAGCGCTGGTGGAAATCCCCAGTTTCTCACAAGATAATGATACGCTGCCTGGCAAATTAGCCCCAGATGAATACTATCCAGACACCTGTGGCAACAGGGTCAGTGTTCATAAGCATCGAACTCATTGGGCTCGTTCATACCAAACGACGGCAACCTGAGTGATCGCATCCTTCAAAATGGTGTTTCGGAGTCTACAGAAGGAACTCACAATAATTTTGTTCAATTTGGGATCTTTCGGGAAGTTCTCAAAGTAATTGTAGGTTTGCACCGTTAGCAATCCTTGAAAAAATGTGGCAAAAAGGACTGATTCAAGGGCACCTTAGGCCATGTACTCTTTTCTGGGGGGAAATAACTCCTCACCTCCAATTAACATCGCGCCATAGGTGGAGTCAAGTGCTGTGCTTGGACCTTGTGTAAGTGCTGCCATGGTAGGTGTGATTGTCGCTAGAAGGAAGAGGTGAATGGATAGGGATATTCCACGAGGTCAGGACTTTCTACAAATCCGAGAGCCTTGGAAAGGAGAATGTGAAATGCTCTCGCTTAGTGGTAGACCTTGTGGGGGGCATCTCAGCCGGAGATCTAGCTGGCCCATCAGTTATAAAAATCCACTGTCATGATCTTGACATGCTTGATAGAGGATAGTCGCTATGATCTCTGTTTGGCATAGTGCTGATATCAAATCTGGACAACATTCTTGACACAGTTTTCTCACGAGGCACCCGGGTCTTCTGCAGAACCGAACAGTTCAAACATCTTTTCGTATTGGTTCGTATGTAACATTGATTCATCTGTGGTTCACTCCTTCTCCGGTTTTGTGGACCCTTGGAGATACTTAGACTCTGTCCCGACAATGGTTTATTTATCTCCCAAAGATACACCAGGAGTAACCTTCAATGGCCTCTGATCAAACTATCACCCTCACGCAGCTCTCGAATCTTCTGGAGGCTGTTGAAGCCTCGGCTAAAAGCCTTCGAACATATTTGGAGACTAAAATCGAGGAACAGAGTGCACCGAAGGAGACTTCCTATGCCGAGGGGATCGCCAATGGTCTTTCTCTCCCTCTACATGCAGACCCGAAAATCGTGAATCAGGTTTCATTTTTACGAATTTCCTGCGAGAAGGTAGCCCACCTAGTAACCCCACCACGACATTTTATGTTTGAGGCCGCTGGGTCTGTGAGTTGTATGCAACTGGAACACGAAGGCATTACTGATGGAATCCCCAACAGTTTTACACCTCACTCGCTCTCCAGATTGTTTTGAAGCATGACATTGCCACCCTCGTTGATACGGCTTCCAAGGCTGAGGGACGTCAAGGAGTTACTACTGAAGAACTCTCCAAAGCCTGTGGACTCGATAGTGATCTTCTCAGCAAGTCCCTCTTGCGCAATTCAAGAATACGACAAGACTAACATCAATTGAAAGCTCGAGTCCTTAGGTACCTCTCCATCCGCGGAATATTCGAAGAAGTCACCCAAGGTGTATTTGTCAACTCCCTCTCAAGCGCCACAATAGCCAACAACCCAGAATTCAAGGCTCACCTGGATCTTGTGTATGTTCTTCTTAAGATGGTCGAAAAACTATTTTTGAATTGATCATTCGGAAGTATTCACGAAGGCCAACTTGCTGCGCCACACTTTGAGCGCTTCATGGCGGAACGTTTCGCTGCGGCCAATGACGAACAAAACGCGCCTCTCTCCGCATTCTCGATGTCCACGGGAGGACAACCTTTCTACAAATGGCTTCATGCTCCTGAAAACGCTGATCGTGCAAAGAATTTCAACCTCGCCATGCGTGGAATGGGACATACTGAAGGGTTAGCTTTTCTTCCGGTCGGTGAGTCATTGAGCGCCACTTAACTGACCCTGACGTACATTGCCTTACTTTTTCCCTCCCTTTTTGAGATTACCCCTTCCACCTCTTCCCATCATCGACACTTCTGATTGACGTTGGAGGGGGGATAGGTTCCCTGCCGGAACTCCTCTTGCCAACGCAGTCTCATCTGAATTTCGTGGTGGAAGATTTAGAACCAGTCATCAAGCTCGCAAACGAGGTTGCGAGTCCAAACATGCAGAATTGGATCAAAGAAGGGAAGGTTAAGTTCCTGTCCCATGATTGTTTCCAACCACAGCCAGAAACGTTCCAGGGAGCCGTGTTCATATTGAAGAACATGATGTGAGCGCCTTTTCTTGGTTTTCCCATGTTCCC
>Ga0307513_10003357_pt1 | contig 21744 bp, 14 predicted proteins | sample 15_EM_MG_FD_202174 | JGI IMG/M metagenome (GOLD analysis project Ga0307513, IMG submission 202174) | Populus trichocarpa ectomycorrhiza microbial communities from riparian zone in the Pacific Northwest, United States - 15_EM | ecosystem: Host-associated > Plants > Roots > Unclassified | place... | reverse complement strand
AAAAATGATTTTTTTTCCTGGAAATGTATTCTTTGAAAATGATTTTGAAGATATTGATTTCAAAACTTTTGGGGTGTTAAATATTGAGTTATGAAAAGTTGCATACTAAAAATAGTCAAGGGACGTAATTAGTCATGACCTATGTAGATTATGCCAACCTTTTGAATGGTAGGAAAGCATGAATATTTGAAGAGAGGAGCATTAATATTCGAATAGCAGCATCCCATTATTGATGTTCACACACACACACACACACACATATATATATATATGGACTAGTAAATGCATATAATGCAACGCTTTGTTACACTATTATAAGATCATATTTTGAGATATCCATGTATGTAGCATGATCCTCACGCACCAAAATATAATAAATTCATATGCATTATTTTTCATTATTAATAAATATCATTTTTACATATCTTGCGTAATGATATATGTTTTGTGTATATATTATGTCGGAGAGTTGCTATTGCGGTGAACCGGTGATGTTATACTTGCCATAGCCACTACTTAGCTTGCATCTTACCATTCTAGACTTGACTCATTTAAAGAGGTTTCACATCTAGATAATGCAATAGCTAATGACGAGGTAGCTTTGCCAAGATGAGGACATACACAAATCCCATGACATGGTTTTAATAATGCAGGCTAGTCCCCGAATAGCATGCAATGAACTAATTAGATTAATGTAATCATTCATTATATAAATTGTTATAATTACTTGTGTTTTTTGAATTATAAGTTTGGATTTTGATTTTGTAGGTATAATTGGATTAAGTTTACATGCACTGAAATGATTATAAACAAATAAATTATACTATAAATAACTATTGAAAATGCTTGTATGAAACCAGGTATGTGTACCGGTGTTTAAAACAGGTTACATGAAAGTAAGAAACCTAAAACGAGAGAAAAAATGCAACCAGTGGATTTTCAAGTGGTTGCACTACTATCATAGGTGGAGGTAGCGGCAATGGTAGGTGAATGAGAAGGGGGCGATTTGGTGGTAGAATAGGGTGGCACTTAGGTGGGATCGAGAGGGAAGGAGATGAAGAGGCAAGGAGAAAATGAAAAGGAAAATCACGCAGAAGAGACGGGGGGGTGTTTGTTATGGTAAATGAGATGGAGATGGATAGAATTAAGGGGAGAAAGGAGGCTATAAACTTAGATTGACTAGTAGCGTCACCGAGAGTGGCTCAACAATTTAAAATTTTATTGGTTGCGCCACTTCCACTAACGCAACTATATAATGCCATTAGGAGTGACAATCCTGGGTAAACTTTCATTATTGCGACACTAATAATGGCTCAACAACTAAAAAAAAATGCTATTGGCCTACTTTTTTCCTGCTATTTTAATTCTCAAATTACATTTAGCTGATGAGTTCCTTGATTAAATGTGCAGTTTCAAAAGACCAAGTTAAAGAGCTTCGAAAGGCTGTCCTTGATGAAAGTAGCCAGGATTGGTCAAATTAATCTAGTGGTGGATCACAATTTGTGCTGTATATTTATAAATGTGATGCAGCTTTAAAGGTAACCACCATTTGGCTATCAACTTACCTAGCAGTATGCAAAGAAAAATGCAAGACCAATGCAACCATTGAATCAAAGAGATATATCATAAGCCCAAATGATTAATTTATCATTTAGGATTGCCTGAAAAATGGCAGGTTAGCAAGTTCCCAAGATGACATGTTGCCATGAATGATGGTTCTTAGTAAGACACCGTTGTTTTCTCTTCTAGAGGCAAAACAAGAAAGATATACTTGTTAAGGCCATAAATTTTTTCATGAGGGCAAATATTTGGAAATATGTAAGAAATTGACAAGTATAAATGCTTTTAAGTTACGATTATTTGATATAATAGTAAGGTTTATCTAATAAAATAACCATAAATTTAAATCTCTCCACTCGCATTCTATCTTTTAATTAAAATATACCTTACATCTTTAACAAGTTTAAATGTTGTTTGATAACCTTTGCCTAAAATAACCTTTTTCCTAACCCAAAGACCATATGCTATTTAAATGATTGCTCGTTACACACTGTGCCTCAACATCCCCATGTAATTGCATCCATATGCTCTTATAAACCTTTATGCTATTTTTCCCGCTGAAGTCTAAACCACCTTCTTCAAATGGAAGGAGTCTTACATGGCGTGGAACGTCTAGCAAGTATACTCATAGACCAGATCAGCACATCAAAATCTAAGAAGAAGTGCGAAAAAGTTATATTAATAAAAACGCTTTTTACAAAACAAGCTTAGTTGGTGTACTGTAGCGTACAACTAAAAATAAAATTTAAATTCTTAAAAATATATATAGTAATATGAGTAAGGATTCTTTTCACAAGGCGTATGTAGCTTAATTTTATGATAAGTGAATTATCATAACCCAATTTTTATCTTATTTTTAAAAACAATTAAAAAAAATGGGTTAAATGTGAGCTTGCTAAGCCAACTACCACTTAGACTTTTAAAGATAAAGTGGCGTGAAGTAATTGGCTAAAGACATAAAAAAAATAACTGAGGAGACAAAAATAAATGGACGAGGAATTGAGTGGGACACGATGAAAGAAAAACTGAAGAAAGAGTGCAAACTGAAGAAAGAGTGGGACAATCAATTCCTCTAGCCTTCTCATTTTCGGTCAAAGAATAAATGCCCTTTCCTCCTCATCCCATACCTATGGGTTCTCTCCATCTCAGTTCCACCATCAACATCACTCGCACAAGGCCATCTTTTACACCAACACCTACCATCAACAGCCCCCCTCCATCGATATTCCCAGCAGCTCCGTTTCATCTCCTCATCAACAATAGTCGTTGATTACTCCTCCACCGATAACCCTCAAGCTCAACAAAGTCTTTGATAGCCTCGTCACCCACCTTACCTTGGCTCTTCCTCATTTTTTTTTTATCTTCTCCCTCACGACTTTTCCTTTTCTCAACCGAGACACATACCAACAGCACCAGCCGTGACCTCAGCTTCATCACACACCAGCAACACTAGCCGCGACCTCAGCTTCAAAAAAAATTTCAAATAAACGATGGCTCTGAATATTTCAGCATGCTCTAAATTTAGGAAAAACGGTGATCTTTTGTAAGGTAGTGTTTATTTTTTTTTTAAGCATGACTAATTTAATATTTGAATCTTGAAATTAGTGTTAATTTTAGAACTTTTAGTTCTCTTAAATTTTTAGGTGATGACTTTTAATCTCTTATAATTTTCCAAGACCATAATAATCCAATCTTCAGGCTGTTGAAATGTCCAACGAGTCACGATAAAATGGCAACCAGGAACTAGAGTTAAGTTAACTGGTTGTATTTGCTTTTATTTTATTTCTTTTAATTGTTGTTTATGTTTTGAGTATTTGTTTTATTTGTATTATTTATTTTAAACAATTTAATTTTTCTATAATTATTTAAATTTGTCAATTGCGTAATGCATGATATCAATACGAGTTTTCACATACTTAACTATGAACCCACAAAATCTCTACACTCGAGTTTGTCCATTTTAAGACTAGAAAGGAAGATTTAGGTGGCGACTATGATTTATGTCCATTTATACTCATTTGGATTTCTATTCATCGAAACTCGTTATATGCAACGGGGCAACGGGTATTGTGGAGTCTCTCATATTCTCTGATTGTATAAGGTTAGGAAATTGATTATTCCACTAATAATTCAGGCAATATGAGGACTTGAGAAATATTATCAGGCAATCTAGGGACTTGAGAAATCTTTCAAAATAGACAAGTTGAACCTAAATTTTTATGAGTTAGATCCTATAGGACGTGTAAAGTGATGGGGTACACTACCTTTGAGGACATGAAGGCTAGATCAGAGTAAGGTCAACTAAAGGAAGGAGATTGCTTGTCGATTGGGTTTGAATCCCATTTATTAGAACATATGGATTTGGATGAAAAAACTTTTGGCGTGAGTAAATTGTTGGACTTTTAGTAAAATTTATCACCTCAAGACCATGACAATTTTGAAAAACAATATGATGACATAGCATAGGTGCTCAAAATTAGGATTCAACATTCATGTTTCCAGGCTTTAATAGGATTTTGGGATCCTGAATATCGATGTTTCACCTTTTATACGGTAGATGTGACTCCTACTCTTAAAGAATATGAGTCCCTTTGAGCTACCCAAAATCTAATTAAATGTACTTATATACTCCCGTAGAGCAAGCTCCCTCTAATTTTCTTGCTTAAACCACATAAATCATTAGTTAGTGATGTTGGTCGGAGAAACCACTGGTGGTGGCTTTGAAACACTCAGAGGGGATAAAACACACTGTTTTATTTCAACAATAAAAGGCTTACAAAGATTAAACAAAAGCTTTGAATACACATTCCCTCTCTCTTTATCTCTAGTGTTTCTTTCTTCTCTTTCCACACAGAATAGCATCCACTTAGCTACCTATTTATACACGAATTCAAAACAAGATATTTCAACCTTCAAGTGTGAAGGCGGCTGGCGGCATACAGCTGGTGGCTGGCGGCTGGGCGGTTGCAAGTGGTGGCTGGGCGGTGACAGTTGGTGGCTGCAAGTGGTGGTTGCCTTCCTTGACCTTCTAGATTGATTGAGTTTAATACAACAAGTGAAAAGTCAAATGACTATGCGAGGTAATAGCTAAGGATGGTTTTGGAATGTATTAAAGGTCACATTTAAAAAGAGATTGCAAGAAGAAGATAATGAAGTCTGATTGAGAATTATGGCTTTAGGAATATATAGGTTGGTTCTCTTCCCCTCAGTTGAAAACATGATTGACTTTGAAGCTGTAAAAATATTCAAGAATGTGATTGCCCTCAAAATTAATCCAACTACAACAATAATTGTTAAAACCCTATATTCTTTAAATCATTGTAGAACTATATTCTCTAAATCATTGTAGAAAAACTGGAAAGGATCATTTACGATGTCTGCAATTACTATTTGTTTGGCCAGTAAGCTATTTTGTTGAGGGAAAGATTTCAAAGATATTTGGTACTCCTTGGCATCTATATTCAAAGCTGGAAAATTTTTCTAAATGACCTTTGAATGAAATCGGAAGAACCTTTTGGAAGTGAATGTTCCAAAGCTTGAGTAAATCAACATTCCATTGGATAACTCGGTACATATATTTTGATTTTTATTTGGCATATTATAGGATTATCTTTGGGTTCCACTGATAGAAGCAAGGTGTTGCATTAACTATTGTCCTAATATGGTCCTGAGACAGTTAGGGTTTGGATAATTTATCACAAGAAATGTTGGGTTAGTACAATAATACGAAGAGTTTAGAACTTTCAAGAATCTATTAGAATCCGCAAAACATGCATGGAAACATCCAAATAGGGTCATTACTGCTAGAAGAGTATATGGGAAAACAATTTTAGGATATTCATTATGGCAAATGACTCGAGGAAAAAGGCAGCAGGTGTCATTATCTAAGGGATCAAAGAAACCAATGGTGCAATCTATAGAAGATCTACAAGAAGAGATGTGAGCACAATTAGAGTCCAATAGCATGAACTTGAATTCTGAACTGGAGGGGTTGAGGGTAAAGAAAAGGTAATTGGAACCCAATTTGTTTGTCTAAGAAGAAACCTTGGCAAAGGTAGAAAAGGAAAGAGACAACTTGATAACTCAGCTACAACAACATCATGAATTCCAAGGTCTATAAGAGAAGTTCAGATTGCTATCATCAGATAAGAAAAAGCAAGCCTTCAAGTTATCAAAGGCTCAAAAGAGGATAACATAATTGGAAGACGCAAATGAATTACTTCGTAGAAAATATAGTCAACAAAAAAGAATAATCATTTTTCTTGATAAAAAAGTCGATCAGTTTGCTCTTGTTGAACAATCCTTGATATTGGCAAAAGAAAAGGCAAGAAAGAGTTAGAGCAATAGGCATATGAGACCATGCAATATCATCTACAAGCTGAGAAAGCCAAAGCCTATGCCATATGATTGAGAAACACTGCACTATATGGCAAGAGATGAGCTGGTCTCTCGAGATGCTTTCCTGCAATTCTTTAGTGAAGTTAGAGATGAACTCGACCAGATTGTATCATATCCTCATTTAAAGCTTTAGAAGGAGTAAAACCTTATCTTTTGAGAAAACTCATGATGTATCTAGCCTTGTCATTGTAATCAAATCCTTTGGATTATTAAAAAGACTATCATTTTATTTTATGAATGACTAGGGTTCCTATAGGTTTGGAGTTCTCAGTGAGAACCTCCTAAATAAAATTTGATCTGGTCTATCCTCATGGTTCTAACAAATAAATATAAACTTGAATAAAAAAATAACATGCATATTCAATCATACATTTTGCATCCATTTATGCATTTTATTCCTTTGCATACATTCCAATTATACATGTGAAATATAGATTCCCTTAAAAGTCAACCCTTTAAAATCCACAATACTTGATTCCATGAAAGGTAAATAGAGAACAAGAAGAGAGACTAGTTAGAAGCCTAACACCAAAGGGATATTGACAATCTCAAAAGAGATATCACTAGGCTTGCTAGCTTGCTTAAGCAAGCTTTACAGTCCAATCCTTTAAAAGTTGCACAATCAACCTTAGGACCTTCAACACAGTCTATGGTTAAAACCCAACAAGCACCCATACAAGCAGCTCCATTTGTTTTCATTCCACAAAACTTAGGGGCAAATGGCACAACACCTGAGTCTCGGCTCACCACCTTTTTACCTTTAATGTGATTCGTTCCATTTGTGCAAGCACCAATCATTAAGGAATTGGTAACAAACAATTTCTAAAAGGTAAAAATAATGGAAGATATAGATTCTGACAAGCTGACAACCATAGAAAAAAGGCTTAGGGCCATCGAAGGAACAAATTTTTATGACCTAGTAAAAGCTGTTGAAATGTGTTTAGTCCCAAACATTGTGGTTCTTAAAAAATTCAAAGTGGTAGAATTTTCTAAATATATTGGTACTTAGTGTCTTATAACACACCTGAAAGTATATTGTAACAAAATGACATAGTTTGTGAATGATGAAAAGTTATTGATCTACTTTTTCTAAGAAAGTTTGGGTTGAGTTGCGTTGAGTTGGTACATCCAGCTAGACAACACCATAGTTAAAAGATGGAAGGACTTAGTAGAAGCTTTTATTAGGCAATACAAATTCAATATGGATGTTGCACCTGATAGGTTAAACTTGCAAGTTTTGGAAAAAGAAGTAAAAAATATATTCGAGAATATGTCTAGAGGTGACGTAAGGTAACTGCTCAAGTTAATCCTTCTTTGCTAGAGAAGAAGGTGGTCAATTTATTCTTAAATACTTTCAAAGCCCTATATTTTGAGCATTTGGTTGGGAGCATAGCATAACATTTCACCAATATAGTAATTGTTGTTGAAAGAATTGAGCAAGCCATTAGAGCTGGAAAGATAACTGGCCCATCTCAAAAGAGGTGTTTTAGTGGAAGAAAGAAAGAGGTTGAAGTACATCATGTCGAAGGTGGAGGTTATAAAGAAAAAAAGAAAAATTACCACGATAATTACCACAACACCTATATTCTTCAAACATCTGCCCCTGTTACAGCCAACATGAATTTTACCTAACATTTCCCTGGGAACCAATCCAAAATCTAAAGCAACCCACCAAATAACCAAACCAATAATTATCCACGCAAGAAATTTCAAGGAACCCAAGAACAGTTACCACCACTAGCAATACCTCTAAGTGAAATGTACCAAAAGTTGTTGAGTATTTGTCAGATTGCTCATATTCCAGTAGTTCCATTATAACCTCCATTCCCACAATGTTATAAGCCTGATCAAAATTATGAATGCCATACTAGTATTGCAGGCTATAATATTGACGAATGTTTAGCCTTTAAGAAAAAGCTTTTGTAACTTATGAAGGCTAGGTGGGTAACTTTTGATGAAGCCACAAATATGAACTCAAATTCACTTCCAAACCATACCTCTGGAAGTGAGGTCAATGTTATTGAGAAAGGAAAAGGAGATGAAAGAGTTTTGAAGGCAACCATGGAAAATATCTATGAAATGATGATACAGACATATAGCCTTAGTAATCTAATCAAGACACAATGTTTGAGAGATTTGGGCAAGTTTTTAAATACCATCAGCAATTTGGTCATGGTATTGACCATTGTAAGGAGTTCTATGATGAGATGAAAAGAATGATGATTCTATGTATGTTAAGGCTATAAAGTGCAAAGGAAGATAGTGTAATTGGAATGATAATTTATCAAGATAAAAAGACTGAAGTTTATAGATATCAACCAACTATAAAAAAAAAACCATCAAAGATGATCTTGACCAAGCCGACTTGCATAAATAGTGGGGATTATAATACTTTACCCTATAATTACAAGCACTCATTCCATATTGAAAGTCTTGCTCAAATGTTTTATACTGAGATAGGAGGATTGACTCGAAATAAAAGATGTTTTACTCTCAAAGAATTGGAGAGGCAAAGAAAAGCTAAAGGGAAAGATATAATTGAATTGGCGAAAAATGATGATGTCAACAAGCAAGTGAGCGATGAAAAGGCAGCAAAATTTTTTAAAATAATAAAGCATAGTGAGTATAGTGTGGTCGATCAATTAAAAAAGACACATGCTTGAATCTCATTGTTATCATTGACCCTTAGCTTAGAGCTATACATGAATGCTTTATTGAAAGTCTTTAATGAAACTTATGTCCCTTAGGATATTACACAAGACTCTATTAAGCACCTGGTAGGCAGAATCCAATCTACTAACTATTTATTCTTCATTGAGGAACCGGTCATCATAAGTTGCTATACATCATGACTACTAGAGCTTATGTGGGTCCCCAAGACAGATTATAGGGAACATTGAGATTGAACTAATCATCAACCCACAACCATTCCAAGTCATTTTCTAAGTAATTGATACCAATCCTTCTTATAACATATTGTTGGGTAGACCTTGGATCCATGCTACTAGAGCTATAGCATCATCATTGCACTAAACGGTCAAGTTCATCATCAATGGAAGCTTGATCAATGTGAAGGTTGAAAAAGCATTGTCAATGATAAGGAACATGACAATTATTTATATTTAGATCAAGGATAGCACTGATGGAAATATCCATGCATTTGAGGTTGTATATATTGAGTGGATACTAGAGAATACCAGGATAAGGAAGTTTGAAATTTCTGAAACTGCTAAGATGGTTGCAAAGTGCATCTTAAAGCATGGATTACCATTACCTTATGAACCAATGATTAGTACTTAAAAGTACATTTTTATTAAGGCTTTATATCATCATATTGCACTTAAAGAATCATTAAATTCCCTAACTTAAGCATGTTTTATAATAACAAGTCTGATAATATAAGATATCTTTAATTTATGGTAAATGCTCATTTTAAATGCAGGCATATCTCACAATTCAAAGGATTGATTGATGTGTTTAACTATTGAAATTGAGAAGACAAAGAGATGGCTAAGCTTAGAAAATAGATGCTGGTTTAATTCAAACTGAACACTATTTGATTATTGGGTCATAGCTGGAGCTGTAGACCTTGGATTTAGATCTGGTTTATCTTGCTGGAAAGCTAAGACATAGGCCTAAAACATTCAAGAAAAGTTCAAGATTGAAAACTATCATTTTCAAGCTCAAATCTTAGCAATACATAAGAAGTTTGAATCTATGTTGCAGCCTAGACACTGTTCAGTGTTCAGCCCATATCTAGAGTTCTAGAAGTCCTAATAAGCTCATTCGTTTTTTGGTGGAAAGTTGAGACAAATACCCACGACTTTCATGAAGACTATATGTTCAAAATCTGATGTTAGCAATTATGTGTTTTCCAGACAACAAGTCAATATCTAACCACCAAGTCAAGAGGTGGCCACCAACTCAATAATTAGTCATCAAATCAATAGTTTCGAATTTTAGCCTATAAAAGGAGGCATTTTCCATACATTTAGGCATCTTGATAAGGTGAAAATGTTACACTAATGGTGTAAGAACAAGTATAATATGAACTTAACATGGACTTTAATGTTTACATTCAAGAAATGTTGATATTAACATGTTTTATAATTGTTATCTCACTCACTCTTAATACCTTGCTTGTTAAATGGTTAATCTAGATTTGTGTTTTACAATCCTTGGTACAACAAATACTTGATTCTTTCATAGCTTACTGTATGGTTAACCGACACCTGTGTTATGAAAGGAACTTGATTTGTTGTTGACATAAGTTATCACTATAAATACCTAACAACATTTAGATCACATCTTTATGTAACTCCTAGATCAGTTAGATAACAACTCTTTGTTTAAATATATTATATATATTTCTCCTAACTACTGCTTCTAATCTTATATGATTATAAGTGGCTCATCCAAATCATATAGGTTTAGTTAAGTAAGACTCAATTCTACAGTATTATACATATTTGATTAAATGTAACCTTGAGTGACTCAACAAGTTATCCTTAAATGAAACTCTAATTTTATGCATATAAAATTAGAAGGTAACAAATCATGTTTTCGATAAATACTTAATATTTTAATGAGGGTTTTGTTATTTTGTTTTGGTCTCATTCCATGTCATGAACTATATAACATACATAACAATTATATATAAACATGCACCCCTAGCATGTCATTCTAATTGGAATTAGATGGTCAAAACCTTAAATCTTCATAAGTTCTTACGAGTGCCATGGTTTTAGCCTCACCACCATTCTTTCTCTGTCTTGGATTATAAAATAATTTTTTTATCTAAACTCCTATATTTATAAATTACATAACATTTACATAATTATATAAGAAACCTCGAGTTATATTTAAAGGGAATTAGAAGAGCAAATAATTTTACAACCTAGAAGAAAAAAATAGAGAAGATATGGGAATGCAAGTCCTCTTTAATATTACAACCATTAAACCATAAAAAACACAATCACATTGGTTCTTTAATGTCCATAATCATCCATCATGCATAAAAACATATTGATATACATAATTAAAAACAATATTTTTAATTCTTAAAAATATTAAATCAAACCAATTTGATAATTTCAAATTTATAAATTTATTTAATACATATTTTCTATGAAAAATTATTTTTTAAGATTTAATAAGAAAAAAAATCATATTGAGATTTTTATTCACATTCTAAACTATTTTAGCATGAATTAAATAAAAACTTTTGGCTTAAAACTCTATTTTTAGAAAAAAAAAACATTTTATAAAATAATTTAATTAAAAATTTTAATTAAATCCTAATACTTAAAAAATTAAAATATGTTGAATTAAAATTGTAACAGAATACTAATCCAATTAGTAAAATTAATTCTAAAATTAATTTAATTTAGGGTTTCAATTTTAATATAAAATAAAAATTTTATATATTTAGGGGTAAAATCATAATTTCCTAAAATAGCATATTGTAATAAGGTATAAGTTGCAGGGGCAAAATCATAATTATTCCCAAAAACCCTGAAAATATGTTATAAGGGAATAATCATGATTTTCTCCTAATCTCATTCTCTACCTCTTGTTAGTAACGATGTGGCCATTGGCTACTACCTCACCAACAGGTGGTGAGCTAGCTTATGTGATAGGGTAGGCATGCCACGAATTAGTTTTGTCATTGGTGGAGGTGCAACCACCCCAAAAACCAATTGTTTTTTATAAAAAAATCATGAGAGAAAAAATAGTCTTTGCACATAAAATTAATTCATAATTAATGTCAATAACAATCAAAACATGCAATCAACAACTTTAATTGTCTAACGATAACTCTACTACCACCGTTGGATTTTCTAAAACATATAAACATAGCGGAAATGATAATTTATAGATTTTTTAGAAGTCTCAAAATACCATTAGAGAATCTAGGTCATTTAGGGTTTAAGCAAAGATTACTTAAATATCATATCTTTTTTTTGAGGTGTGATCAACTTCTTCAATGTTATGTTGTCTTCAACCACAAGTCATTCAAGTGTCTAGTCTCTAACAGTAATTTACACGAACTATTTTTAAGAAATTTCCTAAAACCCTTTTAGGAGAAAGGGATCACTATGCTTTTACGTGCTAGTTCTCTTTTTGTGTTTTCAAATGTTTCTCTATCATATATTCTATAACTCATGTAGTTTTTCTCTTTATAGAAAACATAAAGCAAAGCATTGATAACCCTATAAGTGAAAAAAATATCAATTTTTTCATGAACAATATCACATATATTATTTCATAATGATTTTAGAAATTTATTCAATCAAGTCCCTGTTGGATTTTTCTAAGTCTAGAATTGTAATCACATATAGTAATTACATTCTAATCCTTAATTTTTTAAAAACTTATTTACAATCAAGTCACTCTTGATTAATTATCCCAATTTAATCTTTGATCAATGGTTCTTATATGTGTGACCTGTTAGATTCCTAATGAGTCAAATATAAATCATCATTCTAAATTAAATAGGATTAAAAAAATTAAAAAATTAAAAATTAATTTATTATCAATTTAATAATTGATTGATTTATATTTGAAGATCAAGTACACCAATTAGCAACATTTCATGATCCCAAAAATATTAAAAAAGTCATGCATGACCTTTCAATGGGAAATTTCTTAGTTTAATTATTATCTCTTCATTAAAAATGTTCTGATTTAGACATTTAAAACTTTTTTCAAATCTCATTCCACCTTGCGCAAGAACTTCACAATCAATACTATTTTAAAACTTGAGGAATATTTTTTTTATAATTCACCTAAGATGATGAATCATCTCTTGACCATTTAGATACCTTCATATAGTTCATGTTATATCAAATATTTACCCGTTTTTTACCATTGATTAGGATAATGTGTAATCAGGATCAAAGTATAACATTCTCTATATAAAAAAACTTAGTGATATCAAATATAAGAATCACTTATACAATTCTCACGTTAGTCTTTCTATAAACACATATGATCTCTCCATATGGCATCCTTATGTGTATTAGTTCAGTGTACATGTCATCTGACAAGCACCTCCATATTAGTTTCAAGTATTCCTCATATCTCAGCTTATGAGAACAACTGCTTTTTTCATTAAAAAAAACATAATATATACCAATTTCAACAACTCTAATTAATGTTTAATCTTAATAGATCATTGACCAAGAACATTCAGAAACAATGCTTTGATGCATTAGGAATCTCATAATTATAACTACTTCATAATTTCCATTACAAAACATTTTTGTCCTAATGAATTTATGTTTACTCTAGATTCATTAATTAAACATAAATGGTTATTAAAGATAAATAAAGTCTTTATTAATAATAAATATATTTTTACATAATATATAAAAGTCAATGTAATGTGTAACCAACCAATAACAAACCTAATATGCGAAATATTTTTAAAATGTATCATGAATATTCAATGAAAATAAAATTTCTATTTTTTTTCTTATGAATGTTTTGCATAATTTTCTCAAATTAATTATTATTTTTTCTTCAATTTCATATAAAATACTGAGAAATGATTTTTAATATTTTTAATTGAAACTTGTTTTTCATGATATTTTTTATTTAAAATGCAATGCTTCTAATTTAAAAAATATATATATATTATCATTAAAACAAGAAAAGCATGAATAAGGAAATGGATTTCATATTCAAGAGATATATGTTTTCCTATTTATTTCAGATTATTAAAAAAATTATATAAAAAAAAAATTATTAATTGCCTTTATGTTTTATTTAAAAAAACAGGCTACTAGTAGAAAAGTATATTTTAGTGAAAAAAACAATACATGAATAAGAAAAGAATAATTCATCTAACAAAATATTTTTTTCTAGAATTTAATTTGTAATCTTTCATTAAATATCTATTTTAATTATAAAAAGAAATAAATAAAAATAAATCTAAAAAATTACCAGTAGAATCATGCGGGTAAATAACTAGTAAGGGTTAAATATGGACCAACCCATTAACAGCACAAAGAACCATACTTTAATTATGATTATTAATCAATAGCTTCAAATGGAAATAGTTCAATTAATCCACAAGCTATTATTGAGAGATAAACGAAATTATTGATCTCGATAAAAAATCACAACATGTGATGAAATATTAACATATGCACAATCAACTTGAGAGAAAAATGGCATTTTCCCGTCATACTACCATATTCGCACGTGACAAGAGTTGAGGCCACTGTATTATAATTCAATTTAACATATATAAGTAAGAAACTATTCAAGCGGAATGCTTTTCTGTATTGATTAAGTTCAATATATATACAAGATACATTAGGGTTCCCTTATAAATCAAAGATTGATAAGGAATGACAGCTAATTGAATGCAGATTGATACAAAATATTCTTATGTATCTTTCCTACTTATCTCGAGATATAGCTTTCCTATTTACATCAAAACACTATTAATATAATTTTCAACACTCCCCCTCAATTTGGAGAGTGAATATCAATAACTCCCAACTTGCACATGAGCTGTTTGAACTTCTTTTTTCCCAAAGCTTTTGTAAACACATCTGCTAATTGTTGTGAAGAAATCACGTATTGAGTAGCAATTTCACCTCGTAAAATTTTATCCCGAATAAAGTGGCAATCCATTTCAATATGCCGAGTTCTCTTATGAAACACAGGATTTTTTGCAATGTGTAAGGCAGCTTGATTATCACAATGAAAAGTAACAGGATCTGAAATTGGCATATGTAAATCTGTTAATAAATGTCTTAACCAAGTAAGCTCACAACATGTACCTGTCATTGCTCTGTATTCAGCTTCCGCACTTGATAAGGAAACTGTCTTTTGCCTTTTGGTTCTCCATGAAATTAAAGAATTTCCAAGGAATACACAATACCCAGTGGTAGAGCGGCGAGTGACAGGACAACCCGCCCAATCAGAGTCACAAAATGCCCTTAAATGTAATGAGTTATTTGAATGAAGAAGCAAACCTTGACCAGGAGCTGATTTTAAATAACGAACAACTCGAAGAGCAGCAGCCATGTGAGGTTGACGTGGTTCATGCATGAATCGGCTGAGAATGTGAACTGAATATGTGATATCAGGTCTAGTGATGGTTAAGTAAATTAATCGACCAACTAGACGCTGGTATATATAAGGATCTTTGAGCAATTCTCCTGTATTTGAAAGTCTGCATTCTTCCATAGGAAACTCAACTGGTTTGGCACCCAAGTATCCACTGTCTTTGATAATTTCCAAAGCATATTTGCGCTGGGAAATGTAAATGCCTTTCTTGGAACGGGCTATTTCAATGCCTAAGAAGAATTTCAGATCACCAAGGTCTTTGATGCGGAAACGAGTATGAAGGAACTGCTTTAAACCTTTGATGGATTCAATTTTGTTCCCGGTTATCAAAATGCCATCCACATAGATCAATAGGATAGTAAGAGATGTGTCATCTCTTTTGATAAACAAGGAATAGTCGGCTTTTGACTGAAAAAAACCAGCAGCAAGAACAACTTTTGTGAACTTAGAGAACCACTGTCGAGACGCTTGCTTAAGGTCGTATAGTGACTTGTGGAGGCGACACACAACGTTCTCCCCCTGTCGCTGAAGACCAGGAGGAGGAGACATATATATTTCTTCCAATAAATCACCATTTAAGAAAGCATTGTTAACGTCTAGCTAATGTAAAGGCTAGTTCAGACTAGCAGCAATAGCAAGGAGGCAGCGGACAGTGACCATTTTTGCAATGGGGGAAAAAGTATCATGATAATCAATTCCAGCAGTTTGTGTGAAACCCCGAGCGACCAGGCGAGTTTTATAGCGCTCAACGGACCCGTCAGCCTTGCATTTGATGCGATACACCCATTTACAACTGATCGGGCGTTTGCCAGGGGGCAAAGGAACGAGGCTCCATGTCTGATTGTCAATGAGAGCTTGAAGCTCAGAATTCATAGCTTCCTGCCACTTAGGATCAATCATAGCAAGTTCATATGAAGGAGGTTCCTTATCACGACTAACATTGGCAATATAACAGAGATGTGATGGAGAATACCGATTATAAGAAATAAAATGACAGAGAGGATATTTTGTACCTGGTGTAGGTGCAGACGAGGCCGAGAACAATTGGTGTGGAGGCAAAATCACCTGCGAGCAAACATAATCCTTGAGGCGGACGTTGGCTTCTCGAAGACATTGAGAACGGTGAAGTGGCTGATCAGGAATAACCAGAGTAGGTTCAGGAAGGACAGGGTCATCCAGCTGAACAGGGGTTTGCTGTGCAGCTGGTGGAGTTAATGGAGTAGAGGAAGGTGGCTCAGAAAGAGAAGGTACTGAGTCGGTTGGTGCAGGTGAAGAGGATATAGGGGGATCAAAGGGGTCGATGATGACTGATGAAGGAGGAAGATGGGAATAAGAATCAGACACAATAGGAAGAGGAATAGGCAAGGCTGGTGGATTGTGTGCTGGAGGATTGACTTGTGGTGGATGATAAAAGGTGTCCTCAAGAAATACCACATCCCGATTGGTGAAAATTTTCTGAGTTGCAATATCGTAAAGTTTGTAAGCTTTTTGTCCCATAGGGTAACTAAGAAAAATGCATTTTATGGCACGGGGAGAAAATTTTGAGGATGGATTGACTGTGGTTGCAAAAGCAACACATCCAAAAACTTGCATGCGAGAATAATCAGGAACTTTGTTGTAAAGAATCTCAAATGGTGTTTTCTTGTGAAGCAACAGAGTAGGAAGGCGATTAATAATATGAACGGCAGTAAGAATACATTCTCTCCAGAAAGTAATGGGTAAATGAGATTGAAAACGTAGAGCGCGAGCAGTTTCAAGGATATGTCTATGTTTGCGCTCAACGACACCATTTTGCTGAGGTGTATATACACAAGAGTGTTGAAAAAGAACGCCTTCCTCAAGAAAAAAAAATTTAATGAAAGAAATTCAGCCCCATTATCAGAACGGAGTTTTTGAACCTTTGTATTGAATTGAGTGTGAACATAATGAAAAAATTGACGAAGTAGAGTTTGTGTCTCACTTTTGTTACGCATTAAAAAAAACCCATGTAAAACGAGAAAAATCATCCACAATGGTCAAGAAATAAAAAGCACCAGAAATAGAAGGGGTTTTATAACGACCCCAAATATCACAATGAATAAGAGAAAAACACTTCGAAGTTGAAATTGAACTAGAAGGAAAAGGTTGACGAGTTTATTTTGCCAATGGACAAACATCACATTTATGACTGGAATCAAAATTAAATTTAAGCGAAGTATTAGCTAAAAATTATAAACGATTAGAAAAAAGGTGTCCCAATCGGCGATGCCAAAGATTGGATGAGATAATCAAATTGCAAGCAAAGCGGGTAGAAGGAGAAGTTGAAGCCAACGCCACAAGGTAATACAGGTCATCACGTCGCTTACCCACACCAATCATTGTCCGCATAGCCAAGTCCTGCAAAATACACCAAGATGGAAAAAAAGTCACTTAGCAATGTAAATCATCGGTTGTCTTGCCAACAGACATAAGATCAACTTTAAAGCTTGGCACACAGAGGACATTATTCAATTGAAAGGAATTGTTAATTGAATTGAGCTAGTCACAGTAATTTTAGCCACGTCTCTACTAGGTAAGGAAACAGGTGCCAAAGATTGATTCTTGTCGACATGCTTTAACAATGTAGGAGAAGAAGTAATATGATGGGTTGCCCCACTGTCAAGTATCCAGCGATTGTGAGCAACCGGTAATAAACCTGATGTATGTTTGAAAGTTGAGGCATCAACAACATTAGCCTGTGGAGTGACAGGCTTGGTGGTCAAGGCACTCAGTATCTGAACATATTGATCTTCAGTTAAGTTGGGCAGAGAGACCTGGAGTTCCTGAAAAGTGGGATTAAAATCCACTTGATTTGCAGAGGGGTTACCAGATGCAGAGTGTGAGTTATGCCTATCATAGCCTTGGCGCTGGTGTGGTGCCTTTTCTTTACTTTTTGGATGACCAAGAGGGTAGCCAATTAATTTGTAACAGGTTGCTTTCCTGTGATACATATCACCACAGTAAGTGCACTGAAAAGGCTCTTTATTACGTGAATTATTTGATTGATTCCCATGAACTTGATTATTTTGCCGACCCTTAGACATGTTGTAATTGCCACGCACAGCCATGGCTACTGTATTTGATGGTATGATGACAGCAGCCCCCAACTCTCGTTGTTTTTCTTCCTGCACAACAGAGGCATAAGCTTGACGAACTGATGGTAAAGGGTTCATCAGTAAAATTTGACCTCTTGCACCTGAATATGACCCGTTGAGTCCCATGAGAAACTGTATAAGTTTGGTTCGATCATTCTGCGCACCATAGGTACATGTTTCTGAATTAAAGGATACAAGCTCGTCCTATAAACCCTTCAATTTTGTGTAATATGTTGCAACTGACATCTGACCTTGCTCAATCCTGTAGATGTCTCGCTGAACCTGAAAAATACGGGGGGCGTTCCCTAAAGAAAATCTTTCACAAAGATCTTCCCAGATGGCATGAGGAGTGTTGCATGAAAGAACAGAATCGGCTAACTCTGGCTCAAGAGAATTTAGGATCCATGAAAGCACCATGTCGTTGCAGCGCTGCCAAAGGGCATGTTCTTCAGGATTTGAAGCCTCATGGGGTTCTTTGATTTTGCTAGTAATAAAACCTGTCTTATTCTTGGCACTTAGAGAAATTTTCATAGCACGGTGCCAAGAATTATAGTTGTCACCATTCAATCATTTTGAAACAAGAAGCAAACCAAGGTGATCTGAGTGGTGGAGGAATAATGGAGAACCAAGGGTGCTGGGAGCAGAGGATGAATCGCCAGAACTCAAAAAATCAATATCATTAGCAGCCATGATTTAAAAGAGAAAAAAAAAAGGCAAGGCAAGGCAGAGACGCAACAAACAGATGCGTTGAAGAAGAAGAAAAAATAGGGTTAGGTTGTAGCTGCTCTGATACCATATAAGTAAAAAACTATTCAAGCGGAATGCTTTTCTGTATTGATTAAGTTCAATATATATACAAGATACATTAGGGTTCCCTTATAAATCAGAGACTGATAAGGAATGATAGCTAATTGAATGCAGATTGATACAAAATATTCTTATGTATCTTTCCTACTAATCTCAAGATATAGCTTTCTTATTTACATCAAAACACTATTAATATAATTTCCAACAACATATACTTTAATTATTATTCTACATTTTTCAACCATTTATCCATCGGTTGAATCAATAACTTAATAATCTGATATATCTAATTAGATTTTAAATTTAGATTGAGTTTAAAAACTATAACATATAATATAATTTTTGTAAAACTCTTTTGACACCTTATGCGAATCTTATAACATATATAATCTTATAACGTATTCTATTAATTATTATTTGACTTAGTTAAACCACTCAAGAGTTAACATATATAATATATATTAATGTTTAATTTCATTATACCTTTATCATCATCACACACATCTTCACATGCCATAACAAGAATAAGAAATTTTAAAATTAACAATTTCAACAAAATAATCAACCTCACTTCTACATGAAAAAGAATAACAATAAAATATTATAATAAGGAAAAGAAACAAAAGATATAAGCATATTTTGATATGGAAAATTAGAAAATAAGAAAAGGTAGAGAATGGCATAAAGAAGGATTGTGAGAGGGAGGATAAAAAGAGAAAATTACATAAATACATTCATGTGCATCTCGCATACAAGAAAATGTGAGGAAACCAAATTTTGGCTAAGCTTTAAATTATAGATGGAATTTCTAATATATTGTAGAGAGTTTTACATTTTTATTTTGAGAGAATCCAAATTTTGGGGAAAAAGATTAACTAAGTCCAATAATTTTGAATTTCTTTCAACCTTAAGAATTGGTTTCTTAGTCATTTTTGCTTTGATAAATACTTTATGTTTATTACTAGGATTATACTAATATGAAATATAACCATGCTTTAATATATATATATATATATATATATATATATATATATATTAAATAACCTAAATTCCTAATCTATTATGCCATAAGAAAAAAAATAAATTTATAAGCAGAAACAAAATTTATTTTATTAATACTTAACTTAAACATATTATCACAAAAATAATATTTTCCCCGCAAACTTTCCACTATTAGATAAAATAACTTTATCAACTCTATTACAATCTTACATCCTTTTTTATTGTAAACAAACTAGAAAATACAAGGTTTTTTTATAATTTCAAAAATATAAAACACATTGAGCAAAGTCAATTTTTTATCATAAGATAAAAGTAGATTATTACAATCTAATCATTCATTTTAAAAATATTTGGTAGTTTTAAACCATGTTTTGTTACTGTATACATGAATTGTTGTACTAGAATCTAGCTACATTTCAAAAGTCTCCATAGAAGTAGTTGCCATATTCAATTCATTAATCATTGCAATTGAAATTTTAGAAACCTTTTCATCTAGATTCACCTTGTTAGCATTGGCATAATCAACTTTCATTTTAAATTCTTATATTAACATTTTTTATAAATAGTGTCCTTTATTTTTATATTGGAAACAAATCATATGCTTGTTATTATTTTGTTTCTTCTTTAATTTATTTACTTTTTTTTGCACCTTCATATTGTTTTGAGTTTTTACAAAACTAGTTTTAGTTATCAAATTTATTTTAGCATTTATTATTTGCACATTATGAATATAGGATTCAACCTTAATCTTTAAACGTGCATGAAACTATTGAAGGGTATAGTTGTCTTATGAATGCAACATTTTGTTTCAATAGTTATTCTAAAAAACAACCCCATTTAAAGTACAACGATAATCTTATTATGAAATGTCTATGTTTGGATATAAACATTTACATTTTATGAACTTGATCAATAAGTGGTTTGTTACTGATGATCTCGTATTTAAAATACTTTAAAGCCAAAAAAATGATCAACACTTGACTTTTATTTTTTTTAGTGTGCCTCCAAGGCTTCTCATATGTCTTTTGATGAATTCAATTTGAAAAAGTTATGACAAAGTTGACCATTAGAGCATTAAATATGTTGTTTTGATAAAGTAGTTCAATATTTTCTTCATATTGATACATCTTCCTTTGGTTCAAGTAATATTGATAAATCTAGATAAAACAAATATTTTAAATTTATATAAAAAAAAATACGCAGAAACATCATTGTGTCCATTCATTATGCTAATTTCGTTCCATCAAAACAATCTAGTTGAATTGTGGTGTCCTAGTTAGTAATCTTTATAGTTGAACTTGAATTTGTCTCCATCAAATAAATACCTTTTTTATTGTTATAATAGATGGAGACAAATAAACAAAAAAAAAATAATTGACATTGAGACATTAAAAACACTATTTATGGTTTTTATTTGTTTTGTATAGAAACAATATTTCTAAACCAAGATCCTAAATCTTTTTTTTTACCCGGATATCCTCACACCTTTTTAAAGGATAAGACTAGTCCCGTTTGGGGTTCGTGGCTGCCCCTTCCAATAAGTGCGTTTCCTGGAGATCGAACTTGTGTTCTCATCTTTGCAGGGATATAGCAGTGCCTTAACCGTTTGACCAACACTTCATTCGTAGACCCTAAACCTTTTAAGAATATAAAAAAGAGATAGAAATAAAAATATATTTTGATTTGTGTAATAACATACACTACCAGAAAATTGATAAATACAAACGGAAATACCGAGGGAATATTTCCGTCGGTAAATTTACGAGGGATTTTACCGACG
>Ga0307513_10003356_pt1 | contig 21745 bp, 18 predicted proteins | sample 15_EM_MG_FD_202174 | JGI IMG/M metagenome (GOLD analysis project Ga0307513, IMG submission 202174) | Populus trichocarpa ectomycorrhiza microbial communities from riparian zone in the Pacific Northwest, United States - 15_EM | ecosystem: Host-associated > Plants > Roots > Unclassified | place... | reverse complement strand
CCGTCCTTGCGGACCACCCGCAACCGCCGCAGCTCGCCGGCGAACAGCAGCCCGGTCAGCAGATAGCTGGCCCACAGCTGGTGAGAACCCCAGGAAACCCGGGGCAGTTCGGCGATGCAGATGGCGAGCAGCAGTGCCGCACCCACTGCGAATACCGCGCCCGCGTAGAGGCATACCCGACGCGGCCGCGCCGAGCCCGCTGCCGGATCGGCAGGCGGGCCCGGCTTCGGCAGGTGCTCTACCACTTCTTTCCGGCAGCCACGACGGCTACCAGCATCGTCATCGCCGAGGCGGCAACAATGCCCTGATAGATCAGATTGGTCTTGAGGTTCTGCACAGTGATCACCACAATTCAGGTCGGTCCGGGCACGTGACGTACGGTGACGTAGCTTCCGCGCCCGATGGATGGGTCCGGTCGGGTCAGGAGGCGAGGACTCCCGACGTCAGTACCACTTGAGACCGGCGCCTCCGACCGCGGCCAGGGCCAGCAGGCCACCGAACGACACAACGGCCTTCACGTATGTCGACTTGATCATCGAACTCTCCCTTGGTCGAGGATCGAGTGATCCTTTGATAGGCCAAAGAGTGCCTATCCAGAGCCCGTGACGCCAGAGAGTAATCGCGCATTCACTCATAGCGCGTAACCGTCACGCGGAGCTTCACTCGATTGCGCGCTGGCACTGGGTGCCATCCGACCGAGTGGGCGTCCCACGGCAGAAAACGCCATGATTACCCTGTTCCAGCCCACCAGCGACGAAAAGGAGCACCTCGATGGACAACCCCCTCCACTCTGACCAGCGATTCATCATTGATCATCACGGGAGTCGAGGCGGCTGATGGCTCAGCGCTTTTCGCAGAACGGGTGGCCTGCCTACGCCACTACCTCGCACTTCACCCGGTTCAACGCTGCCAATCAGGGTTGGTGGGCAGCCAACCCCGACGTGGCAGTGGTTTTCACGGAGTTCATCAACCGGTTCGACAAAGAGGTCGAAGAGGTCACCCAGCCCAAGCTCGATGACTGGTCGTATGCGAATCGGCTGGTCCGGGGCTCCACCTCGGTGGTCAGCAACCACGGCAGCGCGACCGCGATCGACCTCAACGCCTTGCAACATCCACGTGGCGTGCACAACACGTTCTCGCCGACCCAGCGCGCGCGGATGCACAGCATCAAGAATGCGATCACCGATGCCGCCGGAAAACCGGTGCTCCGCTTGGGCATGGACTACACAACCACCGTCGACGACATGCATGTCGAGATCAATGCCAACGCCGCGCGGGTGAAACAGGCCGCCAACAAAATCCGGGCACGAAACCAAATCCAGGAGGACGACGTGAGCTTCAACGACATCCACAAACTGACCGCGGCAGACGTTGCTGCCTACGGCAACCCGGCGCTCAAGGTCGGCCAACCGATGTCCTACGACTCATTGGTGCGGTTCCCCCCGGCCACCGAGCGGGTGCGCCGGGAAGCGGCCGCGCAGCACAAGCAGCTGGTCGCGCTGATCGGCTCGCAGAACGCAACCATCGCCGCCCTGGCCGCCGCACTCAAGGACGGTGGGAGCATCACCGAAACCCAAGCCGTGGCGGCAGCAGAGGCCGGTGCCAAGGCGGCACTCGCCGAGCTGGGTGACGCGCTCGACCCGGAGGCCTGATCAACCGATCCGGCCTCCTTGGGTGGACCGGGTCGACCGTTGCCGTCGGCGGTTCAGGCCTCGGCGTGCATCTGGGCCAGCTCGGCTTCCAGGTGAGCCATCGCCTCGCCTCCGGCCATCAGGTCGGTGATCTCTTCGCGGGTTCGCTCGCCCTTGCGGAAGTCGTCCGCCTTCTCCCCGCGAATCAGAACGGCGAAGTGGTCGCCCACCATCATCGCGTGCAGGACGTTGTGGGTGACGAAAACGACGGCGACTCCCCTGGCCCGCGCCTGCATGATCAAGCGAAGGACGTGAGTGGCCTCCTTGACGCCGAGCGCCGCGGTCGGCTCGTCCAGGATCAGGACGTTGGCGCCGAAGTAGACGGCTCGGGCGATAGCCAGGGCTTGCCGTTCGCCCCCGGAGAGGCTGCCCACCAGCCGGTTGCCGTCGGTGACCCGGGTGATCCCCAGCGATTGCATCTCCCGGACCGCGATCTCACCAGCCGTGGCCTTGTCGAACCGCTTGAACGGGCCCCATCGCTTGATCGGCTCGGCTCCGACGAAGAACGACCGGCCCACTCCCATCAGCGGGAAGGTGCCGCCGAACTGGTGCACGGTGGCGATGCCGAGGGCACTCGCGTCCCGAGGGCTGGCGAATGTGACCGCCGTGCCGTTCACTTCCATCGTGCCGGTGGACGGCGTGTGCACCCCGGAGATGATCTTGATCAAGGTGGATTTGCCGGCCCCGTTGTCGCCGAGCAGGCAGAGCACCTTGCCGGCCTCGACCTCGAGCGAGATGTCGCTCAGCGCGTTTGTGCCGACATAGGACTTGGAGACGTTGGTGAGCCGGAGCGCAGGAGCATCAGCCATGATCAAGCCTTCTTCGCTGGGCGCGGGGAGTACGACAGGGCAAGCTTGCGGAAGGTGTTGTTCATCAGGACGGCGATCAGCAGCAGGATGCCGAGGATCAGGCTGGCCCAGTCGGCGTTCCAGCCGGTGTAGTAGATGCCCTGATTGACGATGGCGAAGGTGAGGGTGCCGAGAATGATGCCGACCACCGATCCATAGCCACCGGTGAGCAGCACGCCTCCGATCACCACGGCGATGATCGAGTTGAAGACGAAGGACTGGCCGTTGGCCACCTGGGCGCCGTTGTAGAGAATCGTCTGGATGACGCCGACCAGGGCGGCACCGAAGCCACTGCCCAGGTACAACGCGATCTTGACCTTGTCGGTCGGAATGCCGGTGGCCCGCGCGCTCTCCTTGTCCCCGCCGACGGCGAAAATCCAGTTACCGTAACGGGTTTCCTGGAGCATCCAGGCTACGCAGAGGGCGACCGCGATCCACCAAAAGATCGCCACCTCGAACTGCCCGTGGATCAGCGTGCCGAAAACGGCCTTGGACAGCGGATCGGGCTTGAGCGCGACGCTGGTGGTGCCGGTCAGGGTCCGGGACAGCCCGAGCGTCAGGCCGGACAACGCCGCCAGCGTGGCCAGCGTGACCACGAACGAGGGAACGTTCGTCCGGGTCACGATCAGCCCGTTCACCAGCCCGGTCAGCAGCCCGACGGCCAGCGCAAGGACGATGCCGAGGATCATCGGCCCACCCCAGTGCCCGGACACGATGGCCAGCGTCATCGAGCTGGAGGCCAGGACGGAGCCGACGGACAGGTCGAGCTCTCCGGCGATCATCAGCAGGCCCACCGGGACGGCGATGATGCCCAGCTCGGCGGCGACGTTGAGCCAGCTGGCACTGCCGGCGGCGGAGAAGAACTGGGAACCGCCGAAGAGGGCGAAGAAGACGAAGACCCCCAGGGTGCCGATCAGGGCACCGGACTCCGGCCGGCGGGTCATGGTGAGGAGGGAGCGTCCCGACGCGGAACGCGAGGAGGCAGCTCCCTTACGCTCCTGGTCGGAGATCTGCGCAGTCATTGCTCGTACCACCTTTCGGTGAGGTCGATCCGAACGAAACGCCATACCGGGCGGGGGCGCCGGGCTCACGCCCGGCCCCCCGGCGGGTCAGCGGACGCCGGCCTTCGCGCCGGCGAGGGTCGCCTCGACATTGCTCGCATTGATCACGGCCGGCCCGGTCAGGAGCGGGCTCTGCGGCAGCAGCAGCCCGTAGGAGTTGTAGGCAAAGGCCTGCGACACGGCCAGGTAACCCTGCATGTACGGCTGCTGGTCGATGCAGAACAGCTGCTTGCCGTCCTTGATCCGCCCGAGCTGGGTCTCGTCCATGTCGAACGTCCCGAGCTGGACCTTGTCCGTGGCCTTGGCCTGCTCGATCGCGGCCGCGGCGCTGTCGGCGTCAGCGGTGCTGATCGTGACCACTCCGTCGATGCTGCTGTCCTTCAGCAGGGCCGCCTTGATCGCCTGGGTGACGGCCGTCGGGTTGCCGAAGTTCGACGAGGCGAGAGGGAGCTGGGTGGACTTGCCCGGGGCGATGCCTTCGCCGATGCCCTTGCAGCGCGCTTCGGTGTTCGCCGCCCCGGGAAGCGTGTTGACGCAGAGGACGTTCTTGGCGCCCTTCTCGGCGAAGAACTTTCCACCGGCATTGCCGGCCACGAGTTCGTCCGAGCCGGTGTAGGTGAGCGCTCCGACCTTGGTCGCCGCCTCGGCGCCGCCCGAGTTGTACAGGAACACCGGAATACCGCTGCTGGTGACCGATTTCAGGGCCTCATCCTGCGCATCCGGAACCCAGTCGGCGGCGATCACCGCCGTTGCCCCCTGGCTCTTCGCGGTGAGGATCAGCTTGGCGGCATCCGGGCCGAGATTGTCGTAGTTCTGCGGCCCCAGCCAAGTGACCTTGCCCCCGTCGGCCTTGACGACCTTGCTGGCGTCGTCGACGCCCCGCTTGACCTTCGACCAGAACGGGTCATCGGACTTTCCACCGACCACGAAGATGGAGACGTTGCCGGTCGCGGACGCACCGCTCGCGGCGGCCTCGGTGGTGGCGCTGCTGTTCGATGTGCCGTCGGAGGTTGCCCCGCTGCTGCAGGCGGTGAGAGCGGCGGCGAGGAGGCCGATCGCGGCCAGTGAGGTGCGAGTGGGGCGGGCGGACCTGCGGGGTAGGGCTTGGCTGTCGGGCATGTCGTCAGTACTCCTTTGTGTGATGACGGGACGCGGCAGAGGGCTTTTGGGTGCGGGAATGGACCTCGACCTGCGCGCCTGCGGTGCGCGCGGATTCGGTGACGGCGTTGAGCAGTCGCAGGTTGTGCAGGCCGTGCTCGAACGACGGCACCCGCGACAGCCGGTCGAGGCCGGCGACCTGATCGAGAAAGGCCCTGGCTTGAAAGACAAAGAGGTCGTTCTGGCCGTAGCCGACGCCGGGGAAGTCCATCGGCAGGCCCCCGTTCAGGTACGGGTGCGCCGGGCCGACCGGCACCTGCCGATACCCGTTGGTCGGGCCGGAGACTGCCGTGTCCAGGTAGCTGAACTCGCCCGCCCGCATCGAGTCGAAGGTCGCGGCGGCGTCCTCTGCGAACAGCTCGAAGCCCAGGGAGTTCGCCAGTCCGAGGGCGACCCGCGAGGCGGAGAGGGTTGCGGTGGCACCGGAGACGAACGTCGCCACGAAGGTGACGAGGTCCTCGTTCTGCACCGGCTCGCGTACTTCGCTGAGTGCCGCCGCTGCGTGGCCGACCGCCTCGCCGAGGGGCAGAGCGCGTTCGGTGAAGAAGGTGGACAGGGCCGCCCCACGGATCGTTTCGATCGGGCCGCAGAGGAACTCGGCCAGGTCGACGAGGTGACTGCCGATGTCAGCCAGCGCCCCGGAGCCCGGGCCACCCCTGTACCGCCAGCTCATCGGCCCGTTCGGGTCGGCGCCGTAGTCACACCAGTAGTGGCCGTTGAAGTGCAGCGGGCGACCCATCACGCCGGCGTCGACCCGCTCCTTGATCGCAGCGATCGCCGGTGAGCGCCGGTAGGTGAACCCGACGCCGGTCTGGAGGTGACCCGCCGCCCGTGCGGCCGCCACCATCGCCTCGGCATCGGCGATCGTCGGGGCGAAAGGCTTTTCGCACAACACATGCTTGCCGGCGGCGAGCAGGCCCTCCACCACCTCGCGGTGCAGGTGGTTGGCCACCACCACGCTGACCACATCGACGTCGTCGGCCTCGGCGACCGCCCGCCACGACGTCTCCGCCCGGGCATAGCCGAACCGGCCCGCCGTCTCCACCGCGAACCGCTCGTTCAGGTCCGCGATCGCGACCAGGCGCACGTCCGGAAGCGATGCGTCGTACAACGTTCCGGCGCTGCGGTAGCCCGCAGCGTGGGAACGACCGGCCATCCCGGCGCCGATCACGGCGACGCCGATGTGGGCGTTGGACACAACGGGCTCCTCGGGTTTTTGGGCGCTCGGGAGCGACCCTCCGCGCCCGTCGGCTGTTGCTCCGGTGAAAATTTGAACCGGTTTAAAGCCGTGTCGAGAGCATGATCCGGGTTACACAGAGATGTCAAGAGTTTGTTCGGACAATTGACGAGGACAGCCCCGGACAACCTCCGGTCGGCCCCGGCGAGCGCCAGCGCCCCCGCGCGGCTTACGCGGTAAGCGCTCTAAGGTGTCCGCCATGAGCGAGGACGCGGCACCGGCGCACGCACCGGCGGGACGGCGCCGTCCGACGATCCTCGACATCGCGAACGAGGCGGGCGTCTCCAAGGGCTTGGTCTCGATGGTGCTCAGCGGCAGCGCGGGGCCGAGCGCCGCCACCGCCGAACGGGTTCTCGCGATCGCCGAACGACTCGGCTACCGCACCAACCGGACGGCCGCGCTGCTGGCTCGGCGGCGCACCCGACTGCTCGGTGTCACGATCATCCCCAGCAACGTCTACCACGGTGAGCTCATCGAAGACATCCAGGCGACGGCGGACGCAGCCGGCTACGAACTCGTCCTCGGCTCAATCGCGGGGACCCGCGACGAGCGCCGCACGATCGAGATGCTCATCGACTTCCGTTGCGAGGCAGTTCTTCTCGTCGGCCCGACGATGACGACGCAAAAGCTCGCCCCGCTGATCGCCGGCACTGCAACTGTGTGCGTCGGCCGCACCCTCGACCTTCCCGACGTCGACGTGGTCCGGGCCGACGACAGCAAGGGCATGTCCGACGTCGCGGACCACCTCGTCGCGCTCGGCCACCGCCGCATCGCGCACGTGGACGGCGGATCCGGGGTGATCGCCGACACTCGCCGACGGGCCTACCGCGCCGCCATGAGGCGTCATCGACTGGAGCCACTGGTCCTGCGTGGCGGCCTCACCGAGCAACTGGGTGCGCAGGCCCTCGATGCGTTGCCGGAGTCCTCCGACATCACCGCCATCATGGCCTTCAACGACCGGACCGCGGTCGGCGTGGTCGATCGGCTCGAGCGCCGAGGTGTATCGGTACCTGGGGATATGTCCGTCACCGGCTTCGATGACAGCATCCTTGCCCGGCACAGCCGGATCGATCTCACCACCGTCAACCAGGCACCCGCGGAACAGGCCCGCCGGTCCGTTGACGCAGCGATCGAGCGCCTCGATGGCGGCCGCACCGAGCGACGCGAGATCGTGCTCCCGGCCAGCCTGATCGTCCGCGGCAGCACCGGGCCACCGACCCCCAGGCCCTGAAACCACGGGCACGCGCATTGTTCGATTACGTCAATGTATGGATATTTTCGACCATATTAATTCGCAATCTGACGCTTTGTCGCGGGAAGTTTCCGGGCCGCGGGTTTCGCCGTGAAACACGGTGAAAGATCGGTCTGACCCTTTCCCGAGCAGCAGTCCCCGCGTAACGTCCGCCACACGTGTCCGAAATGCCCCAGGAACACGGCGAACTCACCTCCGGGAGCTGTTATGCGCTGGTCCCTACGCCGAGCCGGCGTCCTCACTGCGGCGGTGACAGTGCTGGCCGCCCTCAGCATCGGCGCACCGCCTGCCACCGCCGCGGTGGCCCAGCTGCCGTTCACCGTCACCAACAACTCGGGGCGGGCCGACGCCACCTACATCTACGTGGTGGCCCGCTCGGGCGGGCAACAGGGTTACGTGGACGGCGGGGGCGGCTGGCACGCCTACCCATTCCCCTCGTCGATTCCGCCCGGCCAGCCCAACCCGCCGGCCCCGGACGTGTCGATCGCCGGCCCGGGCAACGGGGCCAGCAAGACGATCACCCTGCCGCCGAGCCTGGCCGGCGGGCGGATCTACTTCTCCATGGGCGCGAAGCTGCAGTTCTTCATGACCGCGAACGGGCTGGTCGAGCCGGCTCCCTGGGTGGCCAGCGATCCGAACGCGAACATCCTCTATGACTGGACCGAGTTCGCCAGGGCCAGCAATGGTGGCACCGGCATCTTCATCAACAGCACAACCGTGGACATGTTCAGCCTGCCAATGAGCGTGCGGGTGACGAGCGCCTCCGGGGCAACCCAGACCGAGGGCATCACGGCCGGGCGCTCGACGGTCCTCAGCGGCATCAACGCGCTCGGCGGCGACTGGGCTCGGCTGCAGACGACCCGGGCCTCGGACGGGCTGGCGCTGCGGGCGCTCGCCCCGATCCATGCGATCGCGAACGGCGCCTTCAGTGCCGGTTATCTCGACGCCTACATCGCCGCTGCCTGGTCGTACTACCAGTCGCACACGCTGACCGTCGACACCGCCTGGGGCGCCTTCACCGGCACGGTGTCGGGCACCAACATGACGGTACGCAACACCACCGGCGGTCTGGTCGGCACGATCCCGCGGCCGACGACGAGCGACGTGTTCGGATGCAGCGGCGCGATCCAGCCGGGCGGGCAGCCGGACACCCCCGGCATTCTCGCCTTCGGCGCCAGGGTCTGCGCCGGGTTCCACCGGGCGACGCTCTCCACCGCGAGCCGGGTGATGTTCGACCACCAGCCGACCACGGACGCCTCGAGGTTCTACCAGCAGAGCGCGTCCGACCTGTACTCCAAGGTGATCCACGCCAACTCGCTGAACGGCCGGGCCTACGGGTTCGCCTATGACGACGTCGCCGCCTTCGCGCCGACGATCGACCAGCCGGACCCGGCCTCGGCCGGGATGACGATCGCCTCGTTCGGCACCACGACGACGCCGCCGACCACGCCCCCCACCACGCCGCCGGGCGGCGGCAACGCGACCCAGATCAACGGCCCGAGTGGCAAGTGCGTCGACGTCGCCGGTGACAACACCGGGGTCAACAACGCGCCGGTGCAACTCTGGACCTGCCAGGGCGCGCCGGCCACCGACCAGCAGTGGACCTGGAACGGCAGCACCCTGCGCACCCTGGGCCGCTGCCTGGACGTCACCGCAGGCAGCACCGCGAACGGCGCCCAGCTACAGCTGTACGACTGCAACGGCACCGGGGCCCAGAACTGGCAGCAGGTGGGCAACACGCTGCGCAATCCGGCGTCCGGGCGCTGCATCGACTCCCCCGGCGGCGCCACCGCCAACGGCACCCGACTGCAGATCTACGACTGCAACGGCACCGGCGCCCAGTACTTCGTCAAGGCGGCCTGAGCCTGGCAACCCCTCCCGCTGGTGATCATGCGCGGCTGCGCAACCGTGCATGATCACCGCGGGAAAGTCTCCCACGTCAATTTGTTCATAGTCCTGATAAACTAACCGGGTGCCAGAGCCGGGACGCCCGACACTCCGCGACATCGCGAAAGTCGCCGGAGTGTCCATTGCCACGGTCTCGCGAGCCTTGACCCAGTCGACCTTCGTGGACTCGTCCAAGCGCGAACGCGTTCTCGATGCCGCCGCCTCCCTGGGTTATCAGCGCCCGGGCGCTGCACCCTTCGCCCCGACCCGCTCGCGGATGCTCGGGGTGATCATGGCGGCGCATGAAGGCGACCGGCAGGTGCCGCACCCCTTGTTCCAGTCGGTGCTCGACGGGCTGAAGCGCCGGACAGAACCGGACGGGTACCACCTGCTGCACCTGAGCGTGCACGAGCGCGACCGAGCCCGGGTGGCGCCCTCGTACCTGGAGATCGCCCGGCTCCGGAACCTCGACGGGTGCATCCTGATGGGCGTGGACGGCGGCGCGCCCCAGACCCGGGCGCTGATCCGCTCCGGAATCCCTTGTGTGGGGATCGATCTGCAGCTCGAGGCGGGCGGCCGGACGGCCTACGTGACCAGTGACAACGTTACCGGGGCCCGGCAGGCGGTTCGGCATCTCTACGCCACGGGCCGACGCCGGATCGCCACGATCGCCGGCCGCCTGGAAACCCCGCCCGGCCGCGAGCGGCTGCACGGCTACCGGAGTGAGCTTCAGGCCAGCGGGCTCGAATACCGTCGCGAATACGTCGGCCTGGGAGACTTCTTCGACTCCAGCGGGTACGCCGCAGCCAGCACTCTGCTCGCGCTGGCCGAGCCGCCCGACGCACTGTTCTGTGCCAGCGACCTGATGGCGATCGGCGCGATGCGGGCCATCGACGATGCCGGTCTGATTCCCGGAAAGGACGTCGCGGTGGTCGGTTTTGACGACATCGAAGCCGCCGGGCTGGTCCGGCCGCGACTGACCACGATGCGCCAGAACACCATCGACCTTGGGTGCGCCGCTGCCTGGGCGCTCCTGCAACTGATCAAGGACGAGAACCAGTCCCCGGCGCCGTTGCTACTACCGGTGCGACTCATCGTCCGCGACACGACGCCACCGCCAGGCTGAGGGGCCATTCAGGCACGCACATCCCCGGTGAAAGCCGAGGAGCAACCGGCGGTGGAGCCGGATACGCGTGCCTGAATGGCCCCTGCTCCACCTAGGGGAAGTTCAGCAGGTAGACGTTGTTGGTGGTGGAGTTGGCCGCAGCACCGGTGTTGTTGATGACGTGGGAGATCGTGCCCACGCCGCCCAGCGAGACGACCGCCATGTTATGGAATTTGACCCCGGCAACGGCTGGGACCTCGAACGCTCGCAGTGACGAGACCGCCGGGTTGACGTTGAAGTAGCAGTAGCTCCCGAGCCCCCAGGCCTCGAACGTGGTGACCCCGTTCGCCACCTTGATCGCCGGATAGCCGTTCTGCGTACCGTTCATCCAGGCGGCCTGGTTCGGCGGGTCGTACGGCATCTCGTTCTGGAAGAAGATGACCCTTCCATTCGCGCCGTTCCAGATCACCTCGTTCTTCTGGTAGTGCTCGACGAAAAGCCCAGTGGCGAGCACATTGTCACCATTAACGATCACCCCGGTGTCGGCGGTGTTGACGGTCCAGCCGATCCCGGCGCCGTGGTCGGCCCGCCAAGCCCAGGTGTGATCGATGATCGTGTTGTTGTTGTTGACCACCAGGCTGTTGGTTGCCTTGCCGGCGACCATGCCGCCGATCCGGAAGAACACGTCCTGGATCGTTGTCGGGTTGCCGGCGTGCGACACCGCCGACTTCGCCGGGCCGACCTTGAGCAAGGTGTCGCTGTTGGTGGTGCCGGCGTCGAACAGCAGCCCCTTGAGCCGCACTCCGTCAACGTCGGCGACGTCCATCGCGTTGACGCCGGCATCCGGAATGATCGTCGGGTAGCCGATTCCCAGAACGACGGTGTTGGCCTTGGTGACATGCAGCGTCTGGTTGACGTGATAGATGCCGGGGGTGAAGAAGACGTTGCAGCCATTGGCCAAGGCGGTGTTGATGGTGGCCGCACTGTCACCGGCGTGGGCGACGTAGAAGGTGCTCATCGGCACCGACGTGCCCGGTGTCGACCCGGAGGCCCAGCTCGGCCCGGATGCGTTTGTCCGCAGTGACGGCAGGAACACCCGGTACTTGCCGGCCCCATCGAGGTAGAGGTACGGCACGTCCCGCGAGATCGGGGTGGTCGCCAGGGTGGTGTACCGCGGGCCGCTGGCCGGGTTGGTGTTGAAGTTGGTCGCCGGCGCGCCGTTCACGCCGGAGAACACCATGTTCCAGTTCGAGCCGCTCCAGGCGCCGTACGTGCTGTCCTTGGAGTACCACTGCTGCTGCGACGCGGTCTCAACGGTGCCGTCGATCTTCGAGTCCGAGATGTAGCCGCCGCTGGCCCAGCCGTAGCTGGCCGGGTAGGCGTTCAGCCCACCGATCACGTGCATGCGGCGGAACGGTGCCGCCTGGGCAACGGCCCAGCGGTTGGCCCCGCCGAGGCTGTTGATCGACATGTTCTCGGCCGAGCGCCAGAAGTTCTGCGTGGCGTTGCCGGCGTCGCTGGCGTTGAAGGCGTCGACCGTGACGGCGCCGTTGATCCGCACGTCGTCCGGGTTCTGGCCGAGACCGAGAATGGACGTGTTGAATCCGAGGTTCGCCCCGACTGCGTACGGCGTGGTGCTCGGCTTGAAGACCAGAGCGTCCCGGCGGGTGTTGAACTGCGCCGTCTGAGTGTCCTTCTGGGCGTTGAAGACGCTGTCCAGCGACGCCTGGATGGCGGCGTCCGTCATCGAGTGGTCGTAGATGTGCACGTTGGCACCGAAGCTCGGGGTATCCGAGTAGGTCGGGCAGGTGCCGGGTACGGTCCCAGTGGTGATCGAGAACTTCTGCGCGGCAGTGCCGTTGCAGTCCCAGATCTGCAGTCGAGTACCGTTCGCCGTCGCCCCACCCGGGGAATCCAGGCACCGACCCGACGACGGGTTCCGCAAGGACCCATCGGCCTGCGCCGTCCACTGCTGGGCCCCGGTGCCGTTGCAGTCGTACAGCTGGATCTTGACCCCGTTCGCGGTACCGGCGGCGGTTACGTCCAGGCACCGACCGATCGTCGTCAGGGCGGTGCCGCTCCAGGTGTAGTGCTGGTCGGCGGCGGTCGCCTGGCAGTCCCAGAGCTGCACGGCGGTGCCGTTCACCCCGGTGTCGTCCCCGCTGACATCAACGCACTTGCCTCCGGGACCGGCGATCACGTTGCCGGTGACAGCGGCCGCGGCCGGGCCGGCCGGGCTGAGCACTCCGAGCGTGACGAGCACGCCGATGATGGTGAAGGCGGCCAGGTATCGGCGAAATGATGGGCGTGTAGGGCTCATGGGTTCACCTGTCAGAGAGGAGGGTCCGACCCGTTGGTGTGCCGCGCGGGCGGGCGTCACCGGATGTCACACAACCGTTGCCGTTGGTGTACCTCACGCCGCTCGACCAGGTCAACGGGTTGGATCACGGCATTCCCGGTGTGCGCCCAACGGTCCCTTGTTACATGGGGTTTCACGACCCGCGCTCTATCGGCGACCGGTCGGCGCGTGTACCGTCCAAAATCTGGCGTCTTGTCCGAAACGACGACGTCGTAGCTTCGGTCCGACCGCTGAAAGGGTATCTGTCATGCGCGAAAGCATCCTTGGTTTATCGAGGCGCCCTCGATCGGCGGCAGCCTTGATCTCGCTCGCGGCGGCTGCGCTGCTGCTGCCCCTCACCGTCGCCCTGGGGGCCTCGGCCGCGCCACCTCCCCCATCGGGCTTCAGCCTGACCTGGTCGGACGACTTCAACGGGGCAGCGAACACCGGCGTGCCGTCCAGCACGTGGAAGTACGACGTCGGCACCGGGATCTGGGGCACCGGCGAGATCGAGACGATGACCAACAGCACGGCCAACGTGTTCCACGACGGCAGCGGGCACCTGCTCATCCGGGCCCTGCACTCGGGCTCGAACCCGGCGACCGGCTGGACCTCCGGACGGATCGAGACCCAGGCGGCGACCTTCGGGGCCGCCCCGGGCGGTGTGGTTCGGATGGAATCCGTACTCCAGCAGCCCAATGTCACGCCCTCGAACGGCGCGGGCTACTGGCCGGCCTTCTGGATGCTCGGCTCCGGCCTGCGCAACGGCGGAAGCTGGCCCGGCATCGGTGAGATCGACGTGATGGAGGACATCAACGGCCGCAGCTCCACCTTCGGCACGCTGCACTGCGGCGTCAGCCCAGGTGGCCCATGCAACGAGAACAGCGGCCTCGGCAGCGGCGAGCGGGCCTGCGGTGGCTGCCAGACCGGCTTCCACAGCTACGCGGTCGAGATCGATCGCTCAACCTCACCGGAGCGGATCCGCTGGTACCTCGACGGCAACAACTACTTCACCCTGCTGGCCACCGCGGTCGACGCCACCACCTGGGCCAACGCGGTCGACCATCCGTTCTTCATCATCTATGACCTGGCGATCGGCGGCGGCTTCCCGGCTGCCTTCGGCGGCGGCCCCAACGCGGCGACGGTCTCCGGGGGAACCATGGTCATCGACTCGGTGGCGGTCTACAACAAGGGGCCCGCGACCGGTTCGGGGACCACGATCACCGGTCCGGGCGGCAAGTGCGTTGACGTCAACGGCGCCGACAACGGCGTGAACGGCACCGCCATCCAGCTCTGGGACTGCCAGGCCGCAGACGTTGACCAGCACTGGAGCTGGAACGGATCCGCCCTGTCCACCTTGGGCCGGTGCCTGGACGTCACCGCTGCCGGTACCGCCAACGGCACCAAGATCCAGCTGTACGACTGCAACGGCACGGGCGCCCAGCAGTGGACCGCGCAGGCCGACGGGTCACTCAGGAACCCGTCGTCGGGTCGGTGCCTGGATGCCCCGGGTGGGGCGACCGCGAACGGCACCCGGCTGCAGATCTGGGACTGCAACGGCACCGCGGCCCAGAAGTTCCACAAGAACTAAGGCTCCGCCGACAAGCAGGACACCGCGACGTGGTCACCCGAGTTGCCCGAGGTACGGGTGCTCGGGTGACCGCGTCGTCGGTGAGGCTCACGCCAGGAGTGCTGACCAGGATGGCGTGAGCCTCACAGAACGCCGCTCGGCCGGACTGACAGTCCCGCAGCCGTGTACGCCGCGTCGATCAGTGCCATGTTCGAAACCGCGTCCGCCGCATCGATCGGCAGCGGAGCGCCTTTGCGGACCGCAGCCGCGAACGCCTCCAACTGGTAGGTGTATGAGGACCGGTTGCCGAGCGACTCGACCCGGGAGCCGGAGCCGGTGGTGACCGTGAGCCGGTCGTCCAGGTGTGGCTGGACGAAGTTGTGCGCGACCGCCTCGCCCTTCTCGCCCACGATCCGGAAGGTCATCTCCACCTCTTCGTATCCCATGTGACAGCGTGCGGAACCGGTGGCGCCGCCGGGGAAGGCGAGCTCCGCGTCCAGCCACTCATCAACGCCCGGCACACCGGAACGCGTGCCGGCCCGGGCAGAGACCAGCTCGGGAGCGCCGCCGGCGAACCAGCCGGCCATGCGCTGCGCGTGCAGGCTGTAGCACCCCAGATCCATCACGGCGCCACCGGCGAGCGCGAGGGACCAGCGCGGGTCGTTGTCCGCCGGAGCGGGGATGGCCACCATCGTCGCGACGTGCTCGATCGACCCCAGTTCCCCGGATTCCGCGATGGCAAGCAGGCGTTGGGTGAGGGGATGGAACAGGTAGTGGAACGCCTCCATGAACGTGGTGCCGGCCGCGCGGACCTCCTCCTGCACTGCGAGGGCCTCGGCAGCGTTACTGGCCGACGGCTTTTCGCTCAGGACATGCTTGCCGGCCCGCAGCGCACGAACGTTCCACGGTCCGTGCAGTGCGTTGGGCAACGGGTTGTAGACGACGTCGATCTCCGGGTCGTTGATCAGGTCGTCGTAGCTGTCGACAACACGTTCAACGCCGTGCTCCTTGGCGAAAGCCTCGGCCCGGCCCCGGTCCCGCGCCGCAACCACCACGAGCCGGTGGCCGGTCGCCGCGGCGGGACCGACGATGGACAGAGCGGAAATCCTTGCCGCTCCGAGCACGCCGATCCGCAGCGGTTCTCCAGATACAGCCATTGCTGACGCTCTCCTCGGCCTGGTCGTTGGTATTGGTTGCTCGTGGACGGCCACGCCTACTCCGGCTCCGTCTGGACGCCGTCAGGGGCAGAGACCGCTCCGTGTGCCACAGTGTGAGGAGTGACGACCTTGCCGGGGTCGACCCCTTGCAACTCGTGGCTGAGCTCGGCGAGCTCCTGCCCGCCGGCCATCTCCGCCGTCAGAAGCTCGAGCGTCAGGTCGTTCCGGTGCGCGTCCATCGCGACCTGGCCGAGCTTGAGGACGACGAAGTGGTTGCCCACAAGGTAGGCGTGGTGCGGGTTGTGGGTGATGAAGATGACGCCGAGGCCGGCATCGCGGGCCTTGGCGATGTATTTCAGGACCACCCCGGACTGCTTGACGCCCAGGGCTGCCGTGGGCTCGTCGAGGATGATGACCCGCGCACCGAAGTGGATGGCCCGGGCGATCGCGACGACCTGTCGCTGCCCGCCGGAGAGACTGCCGACGGGGCGGTCGAGATCGGGGATGACGATCCCCATCTTGGTGAGTTCCTCGCCGCAGACGCGCTTCATCGTCGTCATGTCGAGGAAGGGTCCCCTCCGGATCTCGTTGGCGAGGAAGAAGTTGCGCCACACCGACATCAGCGGGGCCAGGGCGAGGTCCTGGTAGACGGTCGCGATGCCGACCGCCTGGGCGACGCGCGGGGATCCGAAGCGGCGGGCGATGCCGTGCAGTTTCATCGTCCCCTCGGTGTAGTCGTGCAGTCCAGAAATGATCTTGATGAGAGTGGACTTCCCGGCACCGTTGTCACCGAGCACGCAGGTCACCTCGCCCTGGCGGACGGTGATGTTCACCCCGCGCAGGGCATGGACATTGCCGTAGCTCTTGCCGATGTTCTCCAGCTCGAGGACCGGCTGGTCGGCGCGGCCCGTCGGGGTCGCCTCGGTCATCGTCGGCTCGGTCATCGCGCATCCGCCTTCCGCTTCACGTAGAGGTTCACCAGCGTCGCCGCGATGAGCATGATCCCCAGGAAGGTCTTGAACCAGTCCGGGTCCCAGCCGGCATAGGAGATCCCGAGCTGGGTCATGCCGAAGATGAGTGCCCCCAACGCGGACCCCACGACAGACCCGTACCCACCGGTGAGCAGGCACCCACCGATGACCGCCGCGATGATGTAAATGAACTCGTTGCCGATGCCCTGTCCGGACTGCACATTGTTGTAGTTGAACAGGTTGTGCATGCCCAGCAGCCAGGCGCAGAACCCGACCCCCATGAACAGGGCGATTTTCGTCCCGGTGACGGGGACACCGACGGCTCGGGCCGCCGCAGGGTCACCGCCGGAGGCGAAAATCCAGTTCCCCTGCCGGGTGCGCAGCAGGATCGTCGCCCCGATGGCGGTGAGGACGACCCAGTAGATGATCGGGATCTTGATCTCGACCGAGCCGAGCATGAAGCTCGACGCGAAGACGGCCTTGGCGCTGTCGAAGCCGTCGAGGTCGTTGAGCGAGTTCGATGAGACCCCGCCGGCAACGAGCCGGGTGACGGCGAGGTTGACGCCCTGGAGCACGAAGAAGGTGCCGAGCGTGACCAGGAAGCTGGGCAGTCCGGTGCGGTGCAGCAGCCAACCGTTGAAGGCCCCGATCGCGACGGACAGCGCGAGCGCGAAGCCGATCCCGACCCAGACGTTGAGGCTGAAATACCAGGCCAGGTGCGCGGCCGCGAGACCTGACGTGGTCACGGCCACACCTGCCGACAGGTCGAACTCGCCGCCGATCATGAGCAGCGCGACGGCGACGGCCATGATGCCGATCGTCGAGGATCCGTACAGGATCGTCCCGATGTTGTCGACGTTGCGGAATGCCGGCGCAACCAGGAGGAAGAGGACGGCGACCGCGATGGCGGCGATCAGCGCCCCGACCTCGGGACGACCGAGGGTCGTCGCAGCGGTCGAGCGGGTCGCAACCCGGTCGTCGGTTGGTGTGGCCGTGATGGTGGTCATCTCAGATCAGCCTCCAGGTCATCGAATGCCCTTGTCGATGGAGTCACCGGGTGCCGTTCGCCGCGTACTTCGCGACGGCATCGATGTTGGACTTGTCGATGAAGGCCGGTCCGGTGGCCACGTTCTGGCCGCCGCCGAGGGTGTTGCCGTTGGTCGTGTACCACCAGATGGCATCGATGGCGAGGTAGCCCTGCATGTACGGCTGCTGGTCGACCGCCCACTGGACGGAACCGTTCTGGACGGCCGCGACGAGCTCCTTGTTCGTGTCGAACGTGCCGATCTTCGCCGAGCTGCCGGCACCCTTGACGGACTTCACGGCGTCCAAAGCGATCGGCGCACCGAGGGTGACCACGAAGTCGATGGTCTTGTCCTGCGCCAGAGTGGCCTGGATCGTCGTCGTCACCGCGGAGTCGTCGGTGCCGTTCACGTAGATCTGCTTGACCTTCGCGCCGGCCGCGCCCTCCTTGACCCCGTCACAGCGGTCGACGAGCTGCTGCTGCCCCTGGGTCTGGTTCACGCAGATGATGTTCGTCGCGCCGTCGGTCACGGCCCGCTTCCCGACGGCGAGGCCGGCGTCCTTTTCGCCCTGACCGAAGTAGTCGAGTGCCCCGAGGCCGAGTGCGTCCGGGCCGCCCGCGTTGAACATGGTGACCGGGATGCCGGCGGCGATGGCCTTCTTGATCACGGCGCTCAGCGCCGGGGTGTTCGGGTCGGTGAGCGCGATGCCGTCGACCTTCTTGTCGATGGCGGCCTGGATCAGCTGGGCCTGCTTGGCCGCATCCGGGTCGGACGAGTACTGCACGTCGATGTTGTCCTTGGCCGCGGCAGCCGAGGCACCCTTGCGGATGATGTCCCAGAACGTGTCACCCGGAGCGGCGTGGGTGATCATCGCGACCGTCAGCTTCGGCGTACTGGCAGCGTTCCCTGCCGCAGGCGCCGGGGAGTCCGTCGCCGCCTTGCCGCCGGACGACGAGCACGCTGTGAGGGCCAGGGCCGCAGCGGAGAACGCGACGACTGCGCCTACCGCACGCTTGGAACGAATCATGATCGGCTGCCTTTCGAACATCACCGCGTCGTCGCGATGACCATGGATGGTGGACGTGTGCTGAACGGGATGCGGCGCGCTGCGCTATATCGGACAGATGGGACTGTTCGGAAGGCTTACCCCGAGCCCTCCACACTTCCGGGGGGAGTGACGTGTGACACACTAGGGCGGCACTTCAGCCCCTGAACGCCGCGAAATGCCTCAACAACGCCTCATGAGTTAACGATTCGGGCTTCATGAGTTGACGATTCGGAGGGGAGAATAGGTGGGCGCTCGCCGGGATCACCGAGTCGTTGACATCGCGTCCCAGGCCGGGCTGAGCCGCGCGACGGTCGACCGCGTCCTGCATGGTCGCGAGGGGGTTCGGCCCGAGACGATTGTCCAAGTGACCCAGGCGATCGGAGAACTGGAACGCCAGCGGGAACAGGTGCACCTCTCCGGGCGCACCCTCATCCTGGACCTGGTGATGCAAACACCCGAACGCTTCGCACGCGCCTCACAACAGGCGCTGGAGGCAGAGCTGCGGTCCTTACGGCCGACGGTGCTGCGAGCTCGCTCGCACCTCACCGAGCACAGCGACCCGACAGCGGCGGCGGCGCTCTTGGACAGCATCGGCCGCAAGCGCTCGCATGGAGTCATCCTCAAGGCTCCTGACCATCCGCTCGTGGTCGAGGCAGTGAATCGGCTTGCTGACCGCGGAATTCCCACCATTACGTTCGTGACCGACGTGCCCACCAGCCGCCGAGTGGCGTATGTGGGGATGGACAACGTGGCGGCCGGATCGACGGCCGCCTACCTCATCACTCAGAGCGCGGGCCGATCCGGCAGCGTGCTGCTGACCGTCAGCCACTCATCTTTCCGGGGCGAGGAGGAGCGTGGTCTCGGCTTCAGGCGCACCCTGTCGGAGCTGGCACCCCGACGAACGGTGCACGAGGTGAAGGACACCGACGGGCTGGACGCGTCCATCCTGGTGGCCGTCCGTAGTGCTCTTGCTCTGCATCCGTCGATCAATGCGGTCTACTCCGCCGGCGGCGGAAACATCGCCACCCTCAAGGCGTTTGAAGAGGTCGGCGTGACACCGAAGGTCTACGTCGCGCATGACCTGGACAGCGACAATCGCGGCCTGCTCAGGACGCGAAGGATTTCCGTGGTCCTGCATCACGACCTGCGCGCCGACATGCGCCGCGCCTGCCGATTGATGCTGCAGGCGCAAGGAATCCTGCACGGCCAACCGGGGAGCATCCCGTCCCAGGTCCAGGTCGTCACGCCGTACAACGAACCGGCCTCGATCTTCGACGCCGAGCTGTGATCGACCTTCCAAGACAAGACTTTTCACAGCCCGGCGGGCCGCAGTTCAGGCGACGAGCAGGCTCCGCAGGTACTCCACGCTCGTCCTGACGTCGGTTATCGGGCCCTCTCCGGTCGGCGGCTCCGTAAGGATGGTGTCCTGCTCGAGGGTGTACCACCCGTCGTAGCCGTTACCGCGCAGATGCTGGACGATGGCCGCGACATCGACGTCACCCTGCCCCAGCGGGCGGTACATACCGTCCCGGACCGCCTCGGTGTAGGTGAGCCGACCGGACTGCACTTTGCGGGCAAACCCGAGGTTGACGTCCTTGAAATGGGTATGGGCGATCCGGTCCGGCACCTGGCCGGCCAGTACCGCCGGGTCGGTACCGCCGATCAGCAGGTGCCCGGTGTCCAGGCACAGGGAGGCGCCCGATCCCTCCAAAACCCGCTGCACATCGGTCCCGGTCTCGACCATGGTGCCCACGTGCGGATGCAGGACGGCGCGAATACCGTGCTCGGCGGCCCGCACCGCGACCCGGTCCAGGTTGCCCAGCAGTCGGCGCCAACCCTCCTCGTCGAGGTCCGGTCGGTTGTCATAACCGGTGAGACCGGTGTCCGCGGACAGGACCATGACCCCGGCGTGCGCGGCCTCGAACACCGGCAGCAGGCGTTCGAGTTCCACCATCGGATCGACGTCGGAGCGGTGCAGGACAAACGGGGTAAAGCCGCCGACAGCGTGCAGGTTGTGCGCGGCGAGGGTACTGGCCAGCTCGTCGGGGTTGGCGGGCAGGAAGCCGTCAGGCCCGAGTTCCGTGGCAGAAAGCCCAATTTCGCCCATCTGGCTGAGCACCAGGTCGGCGGGCAGCTGGTAACCCCAGCCGGATACCTCACAGACACCCCAACTGATGGGTGCGCCTGCGATGCGGTCGACGTCGTCGGTCACTGTTCCTCCTGCGTGGGCGTGATGCTGTCGGGGAAGTCCCAGTCGGGATTGGCGAGGGCGGCGGGCCGTCGGCCGGCCAGGACGTCGGCGACCCCCTGAGCCGCGGCGGTGAAGGTGGCTCGGGTGGCACCGACGCTCAGCCCCATGAGATGGGGCGACAGAACGACGTCGGGACGCTCGAACACCGGGTGGTGGGTCGGCGGCTCGGGATCGAAGACGTCCAGGCCGAGGCCGGCGAGGTGTCCGTTCTCGAAGGCCGCAGCTACGGCGTCCAGATCGAGCAGTCCGCCCCGCCCGCAGTTCACGACGATGGCTCTGGACGGTAAGGCGGCCAGGAACGTCGCGTCGACGAGGTGGTGGGTCTGCGGTGTGAGCGGTAGGTGCAGCGTGACGACCTGCGCACGCGAGCACAGCTCGTCCAGGCCGACCAGCTCGACCTGCTCGCCGTCGACAACGAGGCCGGGCGCGCCGCCCGGCGGCACGAGGTACGGATCGTGTGCCAGGACGGTCATGTCGAAGGCCCGAGCGAGCCGGGCGACACGGCGTCCGATCCGGCCGTAACCAACGATGCCGATGGTCGTCCCCTCGAGGTCACCGAGGGAGATGCCGCCGCGGTCGGCCCAGCGGCCCTGCGCGACGCAGTCGGTGGTCGCCCGCAGCCGCTTGACCAGGTGCAGGGTCATCGCCAGCACGCCTTCGGCGACAGCGTTGGTGCCGGCGCCGGGGGTGACGACGATGGCGATCTGCCGGTGCGTGGACTCGGCGACGTCGACGCGCTCCACGCCGACGCCGGTGCGAGCGAGCACCCGCAGGTTCGGCATCCGGTCGAGCATCGCGACGTCCACGAGGGCGTCGGCCCGGACGATCGCGCCGACGGCGGCGTGCAGGTCGTCCGCGGTCGGCTCGGGAACGAACCGGGCCTGCGTGGGAAGGTGGTCGGTGACGAGGGCTGGGTCGACGGCGCCGAGGCCCACGACGACGGCCTCGCCAGTGATTGCGGTCACGAGGTCCTCACGTGGCTTCGGTGGCCCGGCGCAGCTCGGCCGAAACGGCGCCGGCCAGCAGTGTGGTGTCCGAGGCGATAGCGAGGAACTGCCATCCGGCGGCGGTCATCCGGGCCGCCGCGGCGCCGTCCGGCACGAGCAAGCCCGCAGCCTTGCCATGCGCCTTGGCGGCGGCAAGGAC
>Ga0307513_10003355_pt1 | contig 21745 bp, 21 predicted proteins | sample 15_EM_MG_FD_202174 | JGI IMG/M metagenome (GOLD analysis project Ga0307513, IMG submission 202174) | Populus trichocarpa ectomycorrhiza microbial communities from riparian zone in the Pacific Northwest, United States - 15_EM | ecosystem: Host-associated > Plants > Roots > Unclassified | place... | reverse complement strand
AGAGCAATCACGGTCGTTACGGTGGGTCCTCGATCACGACGGCGGGGTTGGTGACGCCGCCGATTCTGGGGATCCGGTTGGACGGGTCGCGGGCCGGGACGGCGCGGATCAGTGATTCGGATGGTGGTCGGTACGACGGTGACACGGTGTTCGATCGTGCGGTGGGTCCGATGCAGTTCCTGCCGGGGACCTGGAAGTCGTATGGCCGGGGCGCGAATCCGCAGAACATGAACGCGGCGGCGCTGGCGACCGGGCGGTATCTGTGTGCGGGCGGTGGTTCGCTGGCGACCCAGCAGGGTCGGTGGGCTGCGGTGTACCGGTACAACCACTCGGACAGTTACGTCTCGCTGGTGCTGTCCCTGGCCGATTCGTACGCCAGCGGCAACCCGGCACCGTTCCCGACCCGGCCGAGCGGCACCAGGCCGCCGGCGACGAACGAGCCGCCGGCGACCACGCCCGGCCCGCCGCCGAGCGTGCCCAACCCGCCGACCACTCCGCCGACCAAGCAGCCCAGCCCGAGCCCGACCGGCAAGCCGACACCCAGCCCGACCGGCAAGCCGAAGCCGCCGGACGGGATCGGGACGCCGACAACCCGGCCCACGCCGTCGACCACAACGCCGTCGCCGACCACAACCTCGCCGAGCCCGACCGAGACGCCGACACCAACCCCGACGACAACGCCGACCCAGACGCCGACGCCGACCCCGACGCCGACCGGCGAGGCGACCTGCGCTGCCCAGCCGAACGCCGAGCCGACCCCGACGCCGACTCCCACCTCGGGTCCCGGCTGCCCGGACGTCGAGCCGACCAGCACTCCGCAGCCCTGAGCCCGGTGCGATAAGCGCTGTTTCAGCGCCGGGCCAGGTCCGGCGGCGGCGGTCCGTTGAGCAGGCAATAGAAGGCCGGATCGGCCGGCGCCGTTTCCGCGGTCACACTTGGCGTACCGGCCGGGACTGCGTTCGGCGCACCGGCCGGGATCGCGCTCGGGGTCTCGACCAGTCCATCGTCCCGAATCCCGAACCAGGCGATCAGCGCGCTGAGCGCGACCAGCCCGGCGCACCAGCCCATCGCCTGGTGGAACCCGTCCGCCAGCGGCACCGGCCGCTCATAGTCGTCGCCGGTGAGGCCCATCACGATCGGCAGTACCGCGACGGCGAGCAGCGCGGCCGTCCGGGCCACCGCGTTGTTCACCCCGGAAGCCACTCCGGCGTGCCGGGTTTCGGCGGCCGCGAGCACGGCGGCGGTGAGCGGAGCCACGGTCAGCGACAGCCCCAGCCCGAGGATGATCACCGCTGGCAGGATGTCGAGCCAGTAGCTCGAGCCCGGCCCGATCCGCATCATCAGCAGCAGCGCGACCGCGACGATCAGCGGTCCGATGGTCATCGGCCGACGCGGCCCCACGCGGGTGGCGAGAGCCCCGGCTCGAGCGGACAGCATCAGCATGATCAGGGTCAGCGGCAACAGCGAGGCACCCGCCATCAACGGTGACATCCCGACGCTGACCTGGAGCACGATCGCCATCAGGAAGAAGACGCTGCCGAGCGCCGCGTACAGCGCGAAGGTGACCAGGTTCGCCGCGGTGAACTGGCGGGAGGCGAAGATGTCCAGCGGGATCAGCGGGTGCGAACTGCGCCGCTCGATCTCGACGAAGCCGGCCAGTGCGGCGATACCGATCAGCGCGGGCACCGCAACCCCCGCAAGTCCTCGCCCGGGTGCCTCGATCAGGGCGTAAGTGATCCCGGCGAGGCCGATCGCCCCGGCCGCGGACCCGGCGAGGTCCAGCTTTCGCGGGGCCTGCATGTCCATCGACTCCGGCACGTGCCGCACGGCCAGAACGACGACCAGCGCGGTCAACGGCAGGTTGATCAGGAAGACCAGCCGCCAGCTCAGATCCAGCAGGGCACCGCCGATCAGCGGCCCGATCGCCCCTGCCAGCCCGCCCAGTCCGGACCAGGCACCGATCGCCCGGCCTCGGTCGTCCGGATGGAAGGACGCCGAGATCATCGCCAGGCTGCCCGGGGTCAGTAAGGCGCCGCCGACCCCTTGCAGACAGCGGGCCAGGATCAGCATGTTCAGGTTCGGAGCCAGGCCACACAGCAGGGACGCCGCTCCGAACCAGATGGTGCCGATCACGAACACCCGACGGCGTCCGAACCGGTCCCCGAGCGAACCGCCGAGCAGAATCAGCGAGGCCAGGGTGAGGGAGTAGCCGTTGACGATCCACTGCAGCCCCGAGACCTGGGCATCGAACTCCCGGCCGATGGTGGGCAGCGCGACGTTCACCACGGTGGCGTCCAGGCTGACCACGGCACTGCCGAGCACGGCGGCGACCAGGACCCAGCGGCCGGCCGGAGTGGACAACCGAAGCTGAGGGTCGGCGGTGGCTGCCGCATTGGGGTCTGACATGCGATTGAGCTTGCCCGACCCGCTCGCTGAGAGCCAGACCGGGATCCAGTGACTGGCGCACTGAAGGACGACGGTTCGATTACGCTCCGATTACGCCCAGTGAGGATGCGTCACGGAGGTTGCGTTCGGTAACGGTTCAATCTCGGCGCAAACTCCAGATGGCCTGATTGGGACATTGCCTTCTCCGTCCGTTTACGATCCGGTCAACCCCCCGCCGTCTGGGAGCACCGGCGGCAGAGCCGGTAGCGCTGACAACGTGATCCCGGTTCAGTTTGAGGGGTAAGGCCCAGAGGAGGCACGGCGCGTGAAGAAGTCAATTCGCGGTATCGGAGTGGGTGTTGCGTTCGGTGCCATGTTGGTCACCGCAGCATGTTCACCGCCCGCCAAGGAAGCCGACAAGCCGGCCGACGGCGGTGTCGCCGCGGCGGCAGCCACCTCGGCCACGGAGTTCGGTGGCCTGGACAAGCTGGTCGCAGCGGCCAAGAAGGAGGGCACCCTCAATGTGATCGCCCTCCCGCCGGACTGGGCGAACTACGGCGAGATCATCAAGGCCTTCGAAGCGAAGTACAGCATCAAGGTCGCCTCGGCCAGCCCTGACGGGTCCAGCCAGGACGAGATCAACGCGGTCAAGAGCCTCGGCAGTACCACTCGGGCCCCCGACGTGATGGACATGGGCGGCGCCGTCACGGTGGCAAACACCACCCTCTACGCCCCGTACAAGGTGGCGACCTGGGCCGATATCCCGGACGCGCAGAAGGAGGCCACCGGCCTCTGGGTGAACGACTACGGCGGATACATGTCCATCGGCTACGACTCGGCCAAGCTGCCGGAGATCACCGCCTTCACCGATCTGATGAAGCCGGCGTTCAAGAACAAGGTCGCGCTGAACGGTGACCCGACGCAGGCCAACGCCGCCCTCAACGGCGTCGAGATGGCCTCGCTGGCCAGCGGCGGCTCGGCGGACGACATCAGCAAGGGCGTTGACTTCTTCAAGGCGCTGAAGCAGGCCGGCAACTTCTCCAAGATCCAGGCCACCTCGGCCACGGTCAAGAGCGGCAACACGCCGGTCGTCTTCGACTGGGACTACCTGCAGCTCGGGCACAAGGCCGACGTCCCCACCTGGAAGGTCTTCGTCCCGCCGAACGCCGTCCTCGGCGGCTACTACAACCAGGCGATCAACAAGGCGGCCCCGCATCCGGCCGCCGCCCGGTTGTGGGAGGAGTTCCTCTACTCGGACGAGGGCCAGAACCTCTGGCTCAAGGGTGGCGCCCGTCCGGTTCGGCAGGACGCGATGACCAAGTCCGGCACGATCGACGCCGCTGCCGCGGCTGCCCTGCCTGCCGTCGGCGGCGAGCCGGTCTTCCAGACTCAGGACCAGGTTGCGGCGGCCAGTAAGTACCTGGCCGACAACTGGGCCGCTGCCATCAAGTGATCCTGCATTGTCTTCCGTGACCGACACCGTCGCCGCGGCTGATGTTCTGGTCGGCGACCAGCCCTCACGGGCTGGTCGCCGGCTGCCGCTCAGTTGGCTCGGCGCGGTCCCCTTCTTCGCCTATGTCGGCGTCTTCCTGCTGTTGCCGACCGGCATCGTGGTCTTCGAGGCGTTCTTCACCGCTGCCGGGCAGCCGACGCTGGAGAACATCAACGCGCTCACCACGAGCGTCGTCATCCAAGCCTTCATCAAGAGCATCACGCTCTCCCTGATCAGCGCTCTGCTGGGGGCCGCGCTGGGAGCGGTGCTCGCCTACATGATTGCCAGCGGGCCGCCGGACGGCATGACCCGCCGACTCTGGACTGCGGCGGCCGGGGTGCTGGCGCAGTTCGGTGGGGTCACGCTGGCCTTCGCCTTCCTGGCCACGGCCGGCCCGGTCGGCCTGATCACCTTGGCGGTGAACAATCTCGGCGGCGACCTGACCGGTTCCTGGCTGACCGACCTGATCGGGCTGATCGTCGTCTACACCTACTTCCAGATCCCGCTGATGGTGCTGGTGTTCCTGCCGGCCCTGGACGGGATCCGACCGCAGTGGCGCGAGGCCGCCGAGAGCCTGGGCGGCACCGGCTGGCAGTACTGGCGGCATGTCGCGATCCCGTTGCTCACCGCGCCGTTCCTGGGGGCGGTGCTGTTGCTGTTCGCCAACGCGTTCGCGGCCTACGCGACCGCTGCGGCGCTGATCAGCCAGGGCGGGATCATCATTCCGCTGCAGATCCGGATCGCCTTCACCAGCGAGACGGTGGCCGGTCAGGAGAATGTCGCCAAGGCGCTGGCGCTCGGCATGATCATCGTGGTCGCGATCGCCATGTCTCTGTACGCGATGATGCAACGGAGGTCGGCGCGATGGCTGCGATGACAACAAGCCCCATCCGCCAGGCGCCGGGCCTGCGGGCACGGAAGGCCCGCCGGCTCAGGCTGATCCGCTGGTTCCTGCTGCTGGTGTTCGGGCTGATCTTCGCCGTCCCGCTGGTGGCGATGATCGAGTTCAGCACCCGGTCCACGGACCTGACCGGACCGCGAACCCTGGAGTACTGGCGGCAGATCGTCGACTACCCGGATCTGATCTCGGCCATCTTCGCGTCGCTGGAGCTGGCCGCCATCACCGCCATCGGAGCGCTGGTGCTGCTGGTCCCAACGATGGTCTGGGTCCGGCTGCGGCTGCCGAAACTGACTCGCATCGTGGAGTTTCTGTGTCTGCTGCCGCTGACCATCCCGGCCATCGTGCTGGTCGTCGGCTGGGCACCGATCTACTTGTGGATCAACTATTTCACCCCGGCCCAGTACCAAACTTCCCCATTGGTACTGGCTTTCGCCTACATAGTGCTGGTGCTGCCCTACATGTACCGGTCGCTGGACGCCGGGCTGCAGGCCATCGACGTGCCGACGCTGACCGAGGCCGCCCGCAGCCTCGGGGCGGGCTGGACCACCGTGATGGTGCGGGTGATCACGCCGAACATCGCCTCGGCCGTGCTGAACTCGTCGCTGCTCGCGGTCTCGCTGGTGCTGGGTGAGTTCACCGTCGCTTCGTTGCTCAACTACGTGAACCTCCAGGTGGCGATGAACAACCTGCAGCAGGCCAACGCCGGCGTGTCGATCGCGGTCGCCTCGGCCGCCCTGCTGTTCGTCTTCATCCTGCTGATCGCGCTGTCGTTCGTGGGCCGGCGCCGCCGTAGCGGTGGCGTAGTGGAGCCCTTCCCCTCGGGTACCGGGCACTAGAAGGAGAATCTGACGTGACCGAAACCCTGGCAACGGACGCCCCCGCACGGGCCGGCGTCGAGGTCCGGCTGGAGGGTCTGACCCGACGGTACGGAGCGATCACCGCGCTCGACCAGCTCGATCTGACCATGCACCGCGGTGAGTTCATCGCTCTGCTGGGCCCTTCCGGCTGTGGCAAGACGACGGCGCTGCGGCTGTTGGCCGGCCTGGAGGACGCCGACGAGGGCCGGGTGGTCGTCGATGGCAAGGACGTCACCCGGCTGCCGACCAACAAGCGGGACATGGGCATGGTCTTCCAGGCCTACTCGCTGTTCCCGAACATGACGGCCCGGCAGAACGTGGCCTTCGGCCTGCGGCTGCGCAAGGTCAGCGAGACCGAGCGGAACAAGCGGGCCGGCGACATGCTCGACCTGGTCGGTCTTTCCCTGCAGGCCGACCGGTACGCGCACCAGATGTCCGGTGGTCAGCAGCAGCGGGTGGCGCTGGCCCGGGCGCTGGCGATCCAGCCGACGGTGCTGCTGCTGGACGAGCCGCTCTCCGCGCTGGACGCCAAGGTCCGGGCTCAGCTGCGGGACGAGATCCGCCGGGTGCAACTGGAAGTCGGGATCACCACCCTGTTCGTCACCCACGACCAGGAGGAGGCGCTGGCGATCGCCGACCGGGTCGGCGTCATGCACGGTGGCAAGATCGAGCAGCTCGCGCCGCCGGCGGACGTCTACCACCGCCCGGCGACGCCGTTCGTCGCCGAGTTCGTCGGGCTGAGCAACCGGCTGCCGGCGACCGTGAGTGGCAAGGACGCCGACGTGCTCGGCGTCCGGATGCCGCTGGTCGACGGGTCGATCCCGAACGGAGCCGCGATCGCCCTGGTCCGGCCGGAGGCGGTCTCGCTGACCGCCGTCCCGGAGGGCGCGTCGGCGGACAGTGACCCGCTGATCGGGCAGGTGGTCGCGACCTCGTTCCTCGGTGCGGTCAGCCGGATCACCGTTGACCTGGGAGAGCACGGCACGGTGGTGGCCCAGCTGCCAACCTCGGATGCCACCGCTTTCGCCGGCGGCACCCTGGCCAAACTCACCCTCCGCCAGGACCCAGTGCTGGTGGTTTCCCTCTAACCCGGCTCAGCGGGCCGGGAACTGGGACGTGCCGCGCTGCGTCTGGTCGGGGGAGATTCGGATCCCGGTGTCGGTGATCTGGTTGCCGTAGATGTCGGTGACCCGAATCGCGCCACCGCAGCCGGATCCGCCGTCCGAGACGAAGTAGTTGTAGTCCTGCCGCTCCAGGCTCTTCCACGAGTTGCCGGTCTTGACCTGCAGCGATCGCACGGGGTTGCGGTGGTTGCGGACCTGGATGCCGCACCAGTACTGGCTCGACCCGGTCTTGTAGCGGTACGAGACCGGGCCGAGCCCGGACGGGCTCAGCAGATGCCAGGAGATCGGCACCCTTCCGGCGGAGATTGGTGCGATCTTCGCGAACGCCTGCCTGCTCAAATCGATGGCGCCGGGCGGGCATTCGGGACAACGGTCGACAATTTTGATGGTCACCGTGCCCTTTGGCCCGGTCACCGACAGATGCGCGCCGCAGGCCTGTGAGTTCGCGTAGTCCCGCTGGTTCATCGCGCCGATCATCAGGTCGCCGGAGGCCTCGAACGAGCAGTTGCCGGCGCCGGTTGCGGCGTAGAAGGTCGCCCGCCCGGTATAGGTCTTGCCGAACTGGATCCGCCCGGTGCCGGGCCCGCTGGCTCCTCGCGCCGTCGTCCTCGAGGCCTTGGTCTGCTTCGGCTTGGCCTTCGTAGCCTTCGGCGTCGGCTTGACGGTCGCCTTCGGGGTCACCGTCACCTTCGCCGTCGGTGCGACTGTGCTTTCGGCCGACACGGCGGCGGAGGCGGCCGGAGAGGCCGCCACGACCAGGGACGGGTTGCCCGCCGCAGGCTCGCCCCCTCGCGGCTGGGTCACCACGATGAGCCCGAGGATCACGACGGTGGTGGCGGCGGAGATCAGGCCTCCGGCCAGCCAGGGGCGCTCGGCGATGGCCGCCGCCCAGGGTCGTTCCGTGATCACAGATACCTCCACGCTGGGCGCTCTGTCATCACCCAGTCGTTCTCGCGGCCGTCCGGGTTGCCTCGGCGGGCAACTCGCTCATCGACGGAACGCTCCCAGCCCGAGCCTCAGCCCCATGTCGTCAGTGGGTTAAGGGCGTGATCAGGTGTAGGCGTCGAGGCCGAGATGGAGGGCCAGGCCGAGACCGGTGACGGCGATCAGCACTCGCAGTGGTCCGGCCGGCGCATGCCGCAGCAGCACCGGCCCGGTGCGCCCGCCGACCATCAGCCCAAGCGCCAGCGGCAGCACGGCGGCCCAGTCCACGTCGCCGAAGGCGATGAAATAGAGGGCGGCTACGGCATTGGCGCTGAACAGCAGCGCGTTGCGGACGGCGCTGCTGCGGGCCAGGGTCTCGCCGGTCAGGGTGAGCAGCAGGGCGAGCAGGATCACCCCGGCCGCGGCGCCGAAGTAGCCGCCGTAGATGCTGACCAGGAACACCCCGGCCTGCAAGGGAACCGTCTCCCGGGTCGGCGGATGCGTGATGGACGGCGGCCGCGGCCGAATCAGCACGGCCAGCGCCGAGCCGCCGATCAGCCAGGGCACGATCTTGGCAAAGGCGTCGGACGGCGTCTTCAGCAGCAGGATGCCGCCGACGATCCCGCCGAGGACTGCCCAGACCACCAGCCGCCGGACCAGCTGGCGCTGCCGGGCCCCGCGCAGCTCCGGCGTCGACCCGTGCATCGAGGCGATCCCCTGGAAGATCAGTGCCACCGTGTTGGTCACGTTCGCGGTCACCGGGGGAAGACCGCTGGCCAGCAGCGCCGGATAGCTGATCATCGACGCGATGCCGGCGATGCTGCCGACCAGACCGGCGCCGATTCCGGCCAGCACAAGGAGCAGGAAACTGCCGATCGTCACTCAGACCACGCCGCGGCGGTCCGGGTCTCGCAGGTCCGTACCGGCGTCCAACCAGAGCTGTTGGACCAGGCTCGCACCCTTGGCCCGGCTCAGCGCGGCCTCGCCGCCGGTCATCGGCAGCACCGGGTGGAAGCGCACGGGTTGGACGCCGTCCAGTCCCAGTCCCAGGACAGGGGCGAGGTCGAGGTCCGGGACCAGCCCGCCGGGCTCGCCGAGCAGAACCGCGCTGACGCCCGCGCCGGGCCAGAGCGGGGTCTGCAGATCGAGGGTGGCCCCTGCGGACAGCACGATGCCCTCGACGTCCGGCGAGGCCGCCAGCACCGCGAGCGAGCGCAGCACGTCGTCCCGGCCGGGGCGCAGGCTCAGCAGCAGCTCGGAGCGCGGGCCGCGGAGTGGATCGGCGACCGTCGCGGTCGGCGGGTGCATCGGCCGTCGGGACACCCCGACCGTCGCATACCGGACCACCCCGGCGTCGTCCGGGCCGAACCTCAGCACCTCGAGCGGTTCGGTCCCGAGGAAGGTGACGGACGCAGAGACCACCGGCCCGGCGGACATCGCCCCGAACACGGTATGCAGGTGGTCGCGGACCGCGTCCAGGATCCGGGTCAGTCGGAGACCAGCGCGTTCAACCGGGCGGACAGGTTGAATCCGGCGGTCAGCGCGGCATCGGCCACCTCGCGCAGCCGGTTGAGCACGGTCATCGCCGTCGTCCCTTCTGGAGTCACCCAGACCCGCGAGGGCGGCAGGCCGTGGATCGACACCAGGGTACTGATCGTCGATACGTCGCTGATGTCCCGGACCACGAAAGAGAAATCGATGTCGTAATCCAGCGCCAACTCGCCCCACCGGACTAACACGTCACCATTGATCCGGGCCCAGGCCGGATCACCGGAATGCGCCAACTTCGGCGAGACGGTGACCCAACTGACCCGGTTCAGCGTGTCCTCGGTCGGGGCGATCGTGCCGTTGGTCTCAATCCCAATCTCGTTGCCCGCCAAGGTGTCCAGCAGCATCGTCCAGGCCGTGGAATTCTGCTGCAGAAGGGGTTCGCCGCCACTGATCACCACTACCCCCGGCCGGCAGGCCAGAGCGTGCGAGGCCACGTCCACCACCGGCCAGTAGGCCAGTTCCCGGGACAGGTCGTAGCGCGAGCTGTCCCAGGTGAAGGCCGAGTCGCACCAGGTGCAGGACAGGTTGCAGCCGCCCATCTGAATCACCGAGCAACGCCGTCCGGCCGAAGGGCCCTGCGCATGCACGATCGGGCCCACCACGCCGGCGACAACCAGCGTGGGAGCGGGCGGATAGTCGGTGATCGAAATGCTCCTGAACCGTCGTCCTTAGCCCTCCGAATACGCTCAATCATCACATTTATGGACGGATTGTGGACTTGGATTTGCAACAGAATCCGGCTCTAGTTCGCTCCGGCAACTACATTGCAGCGGTCGGTGGCAGGATCGGGCAGATGACGACCGAGTCCGACACGTTTGAACGAGTCCGCATGCTGCTGGCCGGTGAACTGGTACCGGCGTCGCCGCGACCGGCGGCCACCGTGGCGCTGGTTCGTGACGGCGTCGACGGTCTCGAGGTGTACCTGCTCCGCCGGGTCCGCGGAATGTCTTTCGCCGCCGGGATGCACGTGTTCCCGGGCGGCTCGGTGGACCCGGCAGATCGACAGGACCGGGACGTCGGGGCTCAGGTCGGCTGGGTCGGTCCCGGACCGGACTGGTGGGCTGGACGGTTCAGCACCGAGGAGGCGCTCGCCGGAGCGCTGGTCAGCGCCGCCGTCCGGGAGACCTTTGAAGAGGCCGGGGTGCTGCTGGCCGGACCGTCGGCCGAACTGTTGGTGGACGACGTCAGCGGGGACGACTGGGAGGCCGAGCGGGTGGCGCTGGAGGGCGGTCGGCAGTCGCTGTCCCAACTGCTGTTGCGCCGCGGCCTGCTGCTGCGAGCCGATCTGCTCGCCCCGGTCGCGCACTGGATCACCCCGGAGATCGAGCCGAAGCGTTTCGACACCCGGTTTTTCGTCGCTGCCCTGCCTGAACGGCAGCTCTGCCGTGACGTCGGCACCGAGGCGGACCGCCGGCTGTGGATCCGTCCGGAAGAGGCACTCTCGTCCGGGCTGACGATCATGCCGCCGACCGAGGCGGTGCTGACGGATCTGGCCGGTCATCCGGACGTGGCGTCCGCCCTGCACGCGGACCGGGAGATCACTGCGGTGCTACCCAGGGTCGAAGTGGACGGTGACCGGATCACGTTGGTCATGTGAGGCCCGAGTTCATCGATCCAAAGGTTCACCCGTCCGGCTCAAGCACGGCCCATGGGTGCCGATAGCTGCAGCATGAAACGCATTGTCATTGCCGCACTATTGATCACCAGTGTGCTGGTTCCGGCCGTTGTCGCCGGATTGTCGACGTCCGCGCGAGCCGATGTCGGTACGGTCTCGCTACCGACCGCGGTGACCATTTCGGAGCCCACCGTGAGCTTCAGCGGCACCGTCCGGGTGGGGGCGACCACCACCGGTCTTCGTTCCGCCAGCCTGTGGTTCCGTTACCCGAACACCGCCTCGGCGATCCGGATCGGCACCGCGACGTCCCGTCGTCCCGGCTATCTGGTCGTTACCGTCAGTCTTGACGCGACCCGAATCATCCCGGGTCTGAACAAGTTTCAGGTGAAGGACGACGCGGACGGCGACACTCGGACGATCACCCTGGATCTGCGCCGAAAGAGCCGGGTGACCATCACTCATGCCGAGTTCCGCTCCGACGGACGGGTCGCGCTGGCCGTCAAGGTCTCGCATTACGACCCGAGGATGGGCAATTTCGCGCCGTCCAAGCTGTCACCGGTGCGCTTGCAGGAGAAGATCGGCGAGACCTGGGTGCCGGTCGGCCAGATCACCACCAACGCCTCCGGGTTGGCCGGAGTGCTGCTGAAGGCCGGTCCCGGGCTGCACGACTACCGCGCGATCCGCCCGAACGGCGCCACCGTCCTGACCGCGACCTCCAAAACCATTCGCACCGGCCGCACGACCGGCGCGACGATCCTGAACTGAGCAAGCCTCAGCGGCGCTTGGGGAAGCTTCCGGCAGCCGGCGGGGCACTGTCGGTCTTCGTCAACCGGATCAGCTTGCCGGAGATCCTGGTGTTCAGCAGTGCCTCCACGGTTTCCCTGGACAGGTTGGCCGGCAGTTCAACAAGCGTGTGATCGGCCTGGATGTCGATGTGCCCGAAGTCGGACCGGCCGAGGCCGCCCTCGTTGGCGATCGCTCCGACGATCGCGCCGGGCTGCACCTTGTGCCGCCGTCCAACGCTGATCCGGTACGTGGCCATCGGCGCATCACCGCGCTGCCGCTTGGCCCCGGCGACCCGAGGGGCCGATCGCGCGCCCCGTTCGCGCGGGCCCTCGTGCCGATCCGGCCGCCCGTTCGGACGCCGAGCAGAGGGCGGCGGCATCGGAGCATCGGGCGGCAGCAGGAACCGCTTTCCGGCCTGTGACATCACCGCCAACGCCGCGGCAACGTCCACCATCGGGACGTTGTGCTCGCGGGAGTACTCGTCAACCAACCGGCGGAAGGCCCCGACCTCGGCGGAATCCAGGTTCTCGCTGATCGAGTCGGTGAACTTGGTGACCCGGGTGGAGTTGACGTCGTCCACGCTCGGCAACGGCATCTCGGTAATCGGCTGCCGGGTGGCCCGCTCGATCGAGGTGAGCAGGTGCCGCTCGCGCGGGGTGACGAACAGCAGGGCCTCACCGGAACGCCCGGCCCGACCCGTCCGGCCGACCCGGTGCACGTAGGACTCGCTGTCGGTCGGAATGTCGTAATTCACCACGTGGCTGATCCGCTCGACGTCCAGCCCGCGGGCCGCGACATCGGTCGCCACCAGGATGTCCAGCGCGCCGGATCTGAGCTGACCGATGGTCCGCTCCCGCTGCGCCTGGGCCAGGTCACCGTTGATCGCGGCGGCGGAGAACCCCCGCGAGCGCAACCGCTCGGCCAATTCCTCGGTCGCCTGCTTGGTTCGGACGAAGACGATCATCGCTTCGAAGCTCTCGACCTCGAGCACCCGGGTCAGCGCGTCCAGCTTCTGCTGATGTCCGACCGTGATGTATCGCTGCCGGGTGTTCGCCGCCGTGACCGTCCGGTTGGTGACGGTGATCTCGGCGGCGTCGGTCAGGTACTTCTTCGAGATCCGCCGGATCTGGGCCGGCATGGTGGCGGAGAACAGTGCCACCTGCTTGTCCTCCGGGGTGGTCGCCAGGATGGTCTCGACGTCCTCCTGGAAGCCCATCTGCAGCATCTCGTCGGCCTCGTCCAGGACCAGGAAGCGCAGCTGGGACAGGTCCAGGGTCTTCTTCTCCAGGTGGTCGATCACCCGGCCCGGCGTCCCGACGATCACGTGGGCGCCCCGGCGCAGCGCGCTGAGCTGCACGCCGTAGCTCTGGCCACCGTAGATCGGCAGCACGTGCAGGCCCGGGATGTGGTGCGCGTACCGGCCGAAGGCCTCGGCCACCTGCAGGGCGAGTTCCCGGGTCGGTGCCAGGACCAGCGCCTGCGGGGTCCGCTGGTTCAGGTCGATCCGAGACAGGATCGGCACCGCGAATGCCGCCGTCTTGCCGGTACCGGTCTGGGCCAGCCCGACCAGATGCCGGCCGGCCATCAGCGGCGGGATCGACGCCGCCTGGATCGGGGACGGTGCCTCGTATCCGGCATCGCTAAGAGCCCGCAGCACGCGCTCGTCGATACCGAGGTCGGCGAAGGTCAGCTGCGGGGTGTCGTCATCGTGCTCGGTCGTTGTCACTGCCTCTAATCTACGGAGGGGTGGCAGCTCAGGCGAAACCGGGGAACTTTGATCGCTGGAACGTCCATTTCTGATCGGTCTGGATCATTGGTCCGACGGCGGGTCGAGCCTAGCCCGGGTGTCGGCTCTCCGATCGAGGCATCAGGCCAGGTCAACCGGGGTTTACCAGAGGTAACAGCCGGGCCGGGCGCCGGTTTGAATCCGGACAGACCGGACGTTGTCGCATGGTCAAGCACAGATCGTTCTCGGCCTCGCCCGTTCGGTGACTGCCCACCTCGGACGTTCGCGGGTCGGGGGGATGGCAGGGGAGGAGCCTCCAGCAGGAATAGGATGAAGGCGTGTTCCTCACTGAGCCAAAGGGCCTTGCCGATGCGAAGATTCTGGAAGAGCGGCGGGCGATGCTGCTTACCGAGCCGCGAGTTCAGCCATTGCGTGAGTGGTGCTCCGATCTAGCGGAGCGTCGCGGCGTCGTGGTTCCCGACTTCGATCCGGCCGAAGCCGGCATCGAGGCCCGCGTGTTGATCTTCCACGAAGTGCCCGCCGGACCGACGATCGACCGCGGTAAGGCCAGCGAACGGCCGGTCAGCGGTTTCGTCTCTGTCGACAACGACGACCAGAGCGCAGCGAACATGTGGTCGCTGCGTGAGGAGTCGGGGCTCGGCGAGTCCGAGGTGGCGCACTGGAACATCGTTCCGTGGTGCCTTGAACCCGCGGGCCGCAAGCCCAATGCGCAGGAGATCGCGCAGGGTGCCCGGGAGTTGCTCTCGCTGCTGCCGCTGTTCAAGCGGCTCGAAGTCGTGATGCCCAGCGGCGTCGTGGCGCAGAAGGCTTGGCGCGATCACTCGGCCACCCGCTTCCCGCAGCTGACCACGGTGCCGACCTGGCAGCCGAGTGCGCTCGCGATGAAGCAGCCCGGCAAGCGCGAGGAAATGCTCCAGGCGCTGCGTCGAGTTCGTGGACTGATCGGGCCGACCCGCCCGTAGCCGCCCGGCTTCGAGCGCGCCCGGTTCGAGCTGCCCGGGACCATCCGGTCCCGGGCCGAATGACGCTGCGTCTGCTCGGCTCAGCGGGTCGACGGGCGCTCCAGGTACTTGGTATCCGGGGCGCCGAAGCCGAACTGCTGGTAGAGGCCGTGCGCATCCGCGGTGTGTAGCGCCCATCTGAAGGTGTTGCCCGGCGGCGGTTCGATCATTTCGGCAGGTCCGGTCCGAGGTTGCTGCTCACGGCCTTGACCTTGGCACGAGGAGCAGCAACCTCACCAGACAATATTCGGGCTATTGCGATTCGGGCTCATCCGGTGAGCTCAGGGACCGGCCAACCCGATCGGCTCGGCGGCCGCGGCCGGTGGCGGTGCATCGTCCGTCGCCCGGTCGACGAAGTAGTCGTCCTGGCTGGTGGCGTCGTCCGTCATCGCCGGTGCGCTGGTCTGGCGCAGGACAGCGGTGACGATGATCACGACCAGCAGGTTGACGATCACCGCGACGAAGCCGACGTAGATCTGTTTCTCGCTGTCGAACCCGAACTCGGACAGCTTGTAGGCGGAGCCGCCGAAGTGCAGCTTGCCGTTGTTCGGATTCGGGATCTGGTAAAGCATTCCGATCCCGACCGCAAGGCCGGCCACCAGTCCGGAGATGAGTGCCCAAGGATGGAACCAGCGGGTGTAGAGCCCGAGCGCGACCGCCGGCAGGGTCTGCAGAATCAGGACGCCGCCGATCAGCTGGAGATCGATGGCGAACTGCGGGTCGATGAAAAGGATGAAGGCTACTGCGCCGATCTTCACCACCAACGATGCGATCTTGCTGGCCGTGGCCTGCTGCCGCGGAGTGGCGTCGCGATTGATGTATTCCTTGTAGATGTTGCGGCTGAACAGGTTTGCCGCAGCGATCGACATGATCGCGGCCGGCACCAGAGCCCCGATCCCGATCGCGGCAAATGCCACGCCGGCGAACCAGTCCGGGAACAGCTTGTCGAAAAGCACTGGCACGATGGTGTTCCCATCGGCCTTGCCGTCGGTGACGATCGGCGCGACACCGAAGTCCTTGCTCGCCGCGAGTGCCATGTAACCGAGCAGCGCGATCAACCCGAGCAAGAAGCTGTAGGCCGGTAGCGCGGACATGTTCCGCTTGATGGTGTTCCGGTTCTTCGCCGCCAGCACGCTGGTCAGCGAGTGCGGGTAGAGGAACAGGGCCAGCGCCGAACCTAACGCCAGAGTCACGTACTGCAACTGGTTGTTGGCGTTGAGCAGGAGGCTGCCCTTGGGTGCGCCGGTCTTCGGATTCGTTGCCGACAGCGCCTTCTCGGCCGAACCGAAGATCACGTCCCAGCCGCCGAGCTTGTAGGGAATCACGATCACCGCGACGATGATGACGAGATAGATCAGGGTGTCCTTGACGAACGCGATCAACGCCGGTGCTCGCAGACCCGAGTTGTAGGTGTAGACCGCGAGAATGATGAACGCCACCACCAGCGGAAGGTGACCGTTCACGCCCATCGCCTTGAGCACCGCTTGGATGCCGACCAATTGCAGTGCGATGTACGGCATCGTGGCGACGATCCCGGTCAGTGCCACCAGCAGAGCCAGGGTCGGCGAGCCGAACCGGCCGCGGACGAAGTCGGCCGGCGTGACGTACCCGTGCTTGTAGCTGACCGACCACATCCGTACCAGCACCAGGAAGGCCATCGGATAGATGAGGATCGTGTACGGGACGGCGAAGAACCCCATCGCCCCGGTTGAGAAGACCAGCGCGGGCACCGCAACGAAGGTGTAGGCGGTGTACAGGTCGCCGCCGAGCAGGAACCAGGTGATCCAGGTGCCGAACTTCCGCCCGCCCAGCCCCCATTCGTCCAGGTGGTGCATGGATTCGGGGCGGCGCCAACGGGCGGCGGCGAAGCCCATCCCGGACACCAGCACGAAGAGGGTGACGAAGATGACCATCTCGACGACGTGGTCGGAGAGTTTCGGAGACATGGCTCAGTCCCTCCGCTTCGTCATCTGGTAAACGATCGAGGTAGCGGCCACCCCGATCAGCACGAAGGAGAGCTGCATCCAGTAGAACGCCGGGAAGCCGAGGAAAATCGGCGTCTTGCGGTTGTAGAGCGGGGTGAGGAGAGGGATCACGATCGGCAGGACCAGCAACCAGTTCCACGGGCTGGCATCAGCGGCCCGGGTTCTGGCTGGGGGTGGTGAAGGTGGGGGATTCGTGGGGTCAGACGTCATGACGCGCACCTCTCATCAGTGAGACGGCTCCACTCGCTGGCTGAGAATAGACCGTTTGTCCCCTATTCGTCACTCGCAGGTGGCAGGTATCGGTGGCTCGCACAGCGAGACGACATAAAGTCGGTTGCGTGTCCGTCGTCACCCAGCAGACGCGGCGACGCTGGGCGACCGTGGCGGCCGGCATCGCCATCCTGTTGTCCCTGCCCGTCGCGACCTCGGCAGCGACGTCCCTGATCCACGCCCAGACCGAGGACCGGACGGCATCGCCTTCGGCGCAGGTTCTGCTCCAGCGAGCGCTGGCCTCTGCTCAGGTACCGCATTCGGGACTGGCGCAGAGCACGGGCAGCCTCGGGTTGCCGGATCTGCCTCAGCTCGCCGACGTCGCCGCGGTGCTTGGCGGCAGTACCCGGACCCGGGTCTGGTGGGCGCGAGACACGGCTTGGCGGGTCGACGTCCTGAGCCCGACCGGGGAGCAGGGCATCTACCAGGACGGTGGCCGGACCGTGGTGTGGAACTACGAGCAGTCCCGGCTGACCGAGATCATCGGAACTCCCTCGGTCCGGTTGCCGCGGGCAGACGACCTGCTGCCACCGCAGGCGGCTCGCCGACTGCTGGCCGGAGTGGGCCCGGGTGACCGGGTGGAATCGTTGCCAGGGCGACGGTCGGTCGCCGGCCTGCGCGCCGAGGGGCTGCGGATCGTGCCGGGCGACCGGCGCAGCACGATCGGGCACGTCGACGTCTGGCTCGACCCCGACCGGGGGCTTCCGGTCGCGATTCAGGTCGTCGACTCGGCCGGGCTCACCGCGCTGCGCTCGCAGTTCATCGAGCTGCATCTGGCGGCGCCCAAGCCGGCCGTGCTCCGAGTGCCGTCGGCCCCCGGCGCCGGCCACGACAGCACTGACGCGCCCGACCTGGCCAGCCGGTTGCAGCGGTTCGATCGCGGCTGGTTGCCGGACCAGATTGCCGGGATGCCGGCGACCTCGCCGATCGTCGGCGGCGCAGCGACGTACGGGACCGGTCTGGTCCGCTTCGTTGCCCTGCCCCTGCCCGGACGCCTGGCCGATCAGATCTTCGATGCGGCCCGGACCGGCGGAGGCACCGAGGTCGATCTTGGGACCGGTCAGGCGATGCTGGTCAGCAGCGGTCTGATCAACCTGGTGGTGGCCCGCGAGGGTCGTCGGGCCTACCTGACCGTCGGGCTGGTTGATGCCCAGCTCCTCCGCGATGCGGCCAATGATCTGCTGGTCAACGCGTATGTGTGGTTCGGATGATCGTCACCCGGGCGCTGAGCAAGAGTTTCGGTGGCGTCCTTGCCGTCGATTCCATCGATCTCGACGTTCAGGAGGGCGAGCGGTACGGCTTCCTCGGGCCCAACGGTTCCGGCAAGACCACCACCGTCCGGATGCTTCTCGGCCTGGTGTTCGCTACCAGCGGTGAGATCGAACTGCTCGGTCGGGAGGTCCCTCGGCGGGTGGGCGAGGCCCTGCCGGACGTCGGCGCGCTGGTCGAGGGTCCGGCCGCATACCCGCACCTTTCGGCCCGGACGAACCTCGATCTGCTGGACGCGGCCGGCCCGCGCGGCACCCGGATGTCCGGTCGGGCCCGTCGGACCCGGATTGACGAGGTGCTCGATCAGGTCGGTCTGGGTGGAGTGGGCCGCAAGCCGGTCGGAGCCTATTCGCTCGGCATGCGTCAGCGCCTCGGTCTGGCCGCTGCGCTGTTCGGCCGACCCCGACTATTGGTACTCGATGAGCCGACCAATGGGCTTGATCCGCAGGGGATTCAGGAGGTACGGCAACTGCTGCTGCAGCTGAATCGCGGAGGCACAACGGTTTTCCTGTCCAGCCATCTGCTCGCCGAGGTGGAGCAGCTGTGCACCCGGGTCGGGGTGATGGATCGGGGTCGGCTGGTCGCCCAGGTGGCAATGGACGAGGTTCGCCGTCCGACCGGTCGCGCGGTGATCCGGGTCGGCGATCCGGGTGCGGCCCTCGCTCTGCTCGACGGCCGGGTCGCGGAACGGTCCGGGGACCAGCTGATCGTCACCGACGTCCCGGTGGAGGAGCTCACTCGTCGGCTGGTCGGCGCCGGAATCGCCGTTCTCGAGGCGGTGCCGGAGCGGAACAGCCTCGAATCCCTGGTGCTGGCTCTCACCGGCCCCGGGTCGGATCGCGTGGACGGACCCCGATGATCGCCGTTGAGCTGCGCAAGCTGTTCCGGCGTCCGCGTACCTGGATCTCGGTCTTTCTGCTCTGCCTGCTGCCGACGATCGTGGCGGTGTTCCTCGCCGTCAGCGGGGTCGGGCCGCGCCCAGGAGAAGGACCGGCCTTCCTTTCGGCGGTGCTCAGCAACGGCCGGCTCTACCCCGCGGCGGCCCTTGGCATCGTGCTGCCGGTGTTCCTGCCGCTGGCCGTCGCCGTGGTAGCCGGGGAGTCGATCGCCGGCGAGGCCAGTATCGGCATGCTCCGCTACCTGTTGGTCCGGCCGGTGGCCCGAACTCGGTTGCTGATCGCCAAACTGATTGCGGTGATCGTTTACACGCTGCTGGCCGTGGTTGCGGTGGCGGTCAGCGGTCTGGCGGTCGGCATCCTGGTGATCGGTGAGCAGGAGGCCGGGGCGGCGGCAACGATCACGGTGTCCGGGACGCCACTGTCCACCGGGCAGCTGCTGATCCGAGCCGGGCTGATGATGGGCTACATCGGCTGGTCCATGCTCGGGGTCGCCTCGGTCGCGCTGTTCCTGTCGACGGTCACCACCTCCGCCCTCGGTGCCGCGCTCGGCGGGATTGCCGTCCTGGTCGGCAGCACCGTCCTCGTCGGCTTGGACGCTGCCAGTTCGGTAAACGACTGGCTGCCGACCAGATACTGGCTGGCCTGGGTCGACCTGTTCCGAGATCCAATCCTCTGGCACGACATCGAACGCGGCCTGCTGGTCCAAGCACTCTGGATCGTGGTGTTGCTCGCGATGGCCTGGGCCGCCTTCACCTCTCGCGACGTCAATAGCTAGGACGCAGCTCGTGCTCGCCTGCTGTTGGCCTGGCCAGTCGGTTTTCCTGAAAGTAATTGCAGGCCAATGGCTTTGAGCGACTGATCGAGTCGATATAGCGTTGCGATCATGACCAAGCCACGACTAGAATCGAACACACGTCCCTCCCATGAATGGAAGCCTGTGGATGAGGGGAGGGACGCATGTCGGACACTCTTGAACGCATGATGCGGGACGTCGGCCAGCCGCCACTCGACCATCCCACCTCGCCTGATCCCACCTCGTCCGGGCACGCTTCATCCGGCGATGTCGTTGCGCCGGCCAGCACTGCTGATGAGCCACTGCCGGTAGACGGAGATACACCGCCAGCACCCAACCCAACTTCCGATCACGCTCCATCCCCCGAAGATGCTCCGTCCCCCGAAACCACTCCGTTTCCCGATGGCGAGCCTTGTTCCGGTGACGGGCCTTCGCCTGCTGGCCCGTTCCCGGTGTTCCCGTACTCCCCGGACGGGCAGATCCCGGCTGACCTGAACGTGGAGTGGGAGACCACCTCAGGCTTCGCCCTGGTGGAAGGCATCAGTGATCAGTCGAAGCTGATCGGCTGGGCCGAAGCCCAGCGCCTGAAGGACATCGCCGCGCTGTACGCGGTCGGGGAGATGCACCCACTACCACCCCCACCGGCCGCGCAGGCGAGGGCGGGGCGGCGGGGGCGGGAGATCGCGGCGCTGACCCGGGAGGACCTGACCGCGCATGAGGTCGCCGCCCGGCTGTGCCTGAGTGACTACGCGGCCCGCCGGCTGGTCCGGTTGGCGCTGGCCCTGACCACCCGGTTCCCGGGGACGTTGGCGGCGTTGTCGGTGGGCCGGTTGGATCTGCGGCGGGCGGAGATCATCGAGGAGCACGCCGGGCCCCTGGCCGAAGACCACTACCAAACCAGCCTGGCCACCCACGGTTCCCCCGAGGAAGCCGGCCGGGCGGCGGCCCGGATCGCCGGGATGGTCGAGGCCCTCGTCCTCGGCAAGGCCACGACGCAGACCCCGGACCAGCTGCACCCGGCGGTCCGGCGGGTGGTGCACCGCCTGGACCCGGACTTCGCCGACCGGCAAGTCAAGCGGGACCTGAAAGGCCGTCAGGTCGCCGGGTAGGCTGCGGGAATTTCACCCGCAGCCCCCCACAGATCCGGACGTGAACCTCTCGATTCATCCGGCTCCTGCCGTCCAGTCGATCAGAGCGAGTACCGCACCTCCCAGTGAGCGAACAGCCTGGGAGCCCGTTCCCGGACCTCCTTCAGCCAGGCATAAGCCCGCTCAGGGTGACGTTCCAGACGCTTGTACTTCCTCCTCGCCCAGCGCACCAAATGGCGGTCGATGCGCTTGCCTAGTGGGATCACCGCACTCGTGTAGAACGTGGTGAAGTAGTTCAACCAGCCCCGTATGGCCGGGTTCACGTCCTGTGCGATTTCATTCAGTGTCAAGGTTGTGCGCCGATGCAAACGCCAGGACGCTACCCGGTGACTCATGTCGGTCAGCTTCTCCGGGGCCACCGCTGGCAGGAAATTCGTGAAAGCTTCCCTGCCCTTTTTGTTGAAAGACTTGCGGGGTCGGAACGTGTACCCACAGAAGGTGAACGCCACCAACTCGAAAACTTGGCGCCGCCTACTGTCCTTGCAATACACGATCTTTGTCTTGCCGGGGTGGAGTTCCAGCCCGATCTCGACCATCCGGGAACCAATTGCTTCGCGCACGCGACGAGCCTGCCGTTCGGTCGCACAATGGACCACCACATCATCCGCGAACCTCTCGAACTGAACGGTTGGGAATTCCCGAGCCATCCAGAGGTCGAAGCCATAATGCAGGAAAATGTTAGCGATCAGCGGTGAAATCGGACCACCCTGAGGAGTCCCTTGCACCCTCTCGGCTAAGGAGCCATCGGGCATCAGCATCGGCGCCTGTAACCAGCGCTGCACATACAGCAGGATCCATTTCTGGTCCGTGTGCCGCGCCACCGCCTTCAGCATCAACTCCCATGACACGGAGTCGAAGAAGGCTTTCACGTCGAGATCGACGACCCAGTCCTTCTTCCAGCACCGTTCCCGGCACATCCGCACCGCGTCCTCCGGAGAGCGCCCCGGCCGATACCCGTAGGAGTCATCATGGAACACAGGTTCCACCTCCGGCTCCAA
>Ga0307513_10003354_pt1 | contig 21746 bp, 21 predicted proteins | sample 15_EM_MG_FD_202174 | JGI IMG/M metagenome (GOLD analysis project Ga0307513, IMG submission 202174) | Populus trichocarpa ectomycorrhiza microbial communities from riparian zone in the Pacific Northwest, United States - 15_EM | ecosystem: Host-associated > Plants > Roots > Unclassified | place... | reverse complement strand
AAAAAAAAGGCCCCCCCCCCCCCGAAAAAAAAAAAAAAGGTTTTTAGATATCATAGTTGACCGAAGCCCCGGACTTGTAACAATACAATACAGCACTAGTACAAGAAGTGATGGTGATGATGCAGAGATAGTAAGCAACACACTCGGAACCAGGATTGTGTGCTCACCGGTGTATTCTAAAGTCCAGTACAGTACTGTTCAATGGACAAGGCTGGTCAGTCAATTAGTAAAAAGAAACGGACAAACCGGGGGGTGAGATATCAGCATTATATCATACCAAAAGAGTCATCCTCTCCAGGAACGAAAAGAGGGAGGTATCGTCAAGTTCAGCCCCCCTCACCCAACGTCCCGAAAAATCCCATCGGACATGTTACACGACGGACAACAACTCCCTCCCTCCCCCTCTCACCGCCCAACAAATCCCCGCCATCAGCATGCAAATACCAAATCTGTATCCTACCCTCCAGACCAACACATCCTCCCTGCCATCCCAGCCCTAGCAACGGGCATGATCGAATGGGGCAGATAGATAGATAGCTAGATAGATGGACGCATACAGTAGTTCCACGATTCAGATATATAACCTACGTTACAAAAATATAAAAATCTCACCTTGCCCTCCCCCCTCTCTCCCGCCACACACACGAGGACCCCCCCCCCAAAAAAGGAACCAGAGCCGGAGACCTCCCCCCCTCCCTACCGGGTATCATGAGCGAAAACAGTTTCCATAAATTCTCGGGTCAATGATCCGCAGAGTATACTAGTATACCATCGTGGGCGGGGAGGTAAAAAAAAGAAAGAGAGAGAGATAGTCTAGTGCACTCTAACGTTATCTATCAATCTATCCAGCCAGCCAGCCTCTTCTACAGTAGATCACGCATCAGCAAAATTATACAACAGACGTTTTCCGTCGAGAGGATATATGACAGTATAGTATAGCATAGTATAGTTACGATATACAACTGCACCTTAAGCCAACCACCACTGCCCCGGGATAACATCATTTATATACTGCTATCATAGTATGATAACATAACGGGGGGGGCAATGACAGCGAACAGCCCTACCAGATTTGGGATTTGTCATCAGATTTTTCGGTCTATTACTCGCTGTCCCCCCCTCTGTTCATTGCCCCGCTATGTTACATTATCGTCATTACGAGTCTTTCCTTCTTCCCCCCTAACCCCGCAATCCCTCCCGCACTCCCCGGGCCGGGTGCAACGCCCGAGAGTGATACCCCATGACCCCGATTTACCCGGCCATCCATTCGTTGGGTAAATCGTACCTACATTGAATTATAATACAACATACGTGCATACATATGGAAAAATGCAAACTTTTGTAAGATGTGACAAGTTAGACTGAGCGGGGATGGGTTGTTTTTTTCCTCCTGTACGCACAGGCGTCGATCCGGGTCGACTAAAACACACGCACGCACGCACGCACAGACCAGGACAAGAGGGGGAAGGGAAAATTTTTGCTGCTTGGCCCGTTGGCCCGTTGGCCCATTGGTTTGATTCTAATTGTACAGTTATAGGTTTACAAGATAGAAAAGGAGGGAAATGGATAAGCTAAAAGAGAAAGGAAATCCGTTATACCATAAGCCGAGCCGCAACACCACGCTTGTCCAGCGATTTTGAATCCTTCCTCTTTGTGGGAATAATAAGAAGTTGAAGGAAGGAAAGAGCATTGATGAAAATAAAAAAGTTAAAATAAAGAGATGAGTCGACATAGTAATACAGATTAAACTCGATAATGTACCAGAAGTAAAGCAAAAGCAAACCAAGAAATTAGGAAATGAGAAGCCACCGAGAAAAACAGTACCAGCCAAAACCAAAGGTGGGAAAGAAAGGAAAGTCAATTAACAAAAGATTATTGTTTCGTCTGTAAAAGAAGAATAGGAAAAGCTCCAGATGAAGTCGAGTTACCTCCTCCAATCCTCCTCATCCTCCGCTTCCAAAATCGAGTTCATCTGCGGACTCGAATCATGTGAGTGCGATCGAGTCTTGGGGCTGCGCGAGTGACCATTCTTCGCCCACTCCTCCTCCATCTCAATCCCACTCTCATCCCAACCGACCATGGCACAGAACTCGCTCCAGAGGCGGCCATCGGCACACCCACCACGGGGCTTGTGTGTAAGCAGGTCCTTCGTGCGTTTCAGCCACTCGCGGTCTGGCATGGCCCGGCGGCCGGTCTCCGTCCATAGCGGAAGACACTGCGCTTTATAAAACTTTTCGCCGAAAGTTCGACGAACCAAGCTGGCCCAGTCCTTATTTGAGCGGTATTCCAACAACTCGCGCATCTCCTGTGGACGGTCGACGAGCGGGACGAGCATTTGTGAGGTATAGGGCTCCATGCTTGCGAGTCGCTCTATGGCGTTTGCTTCGTCTTCATCTGATTTATCACATTTGATGGAGACGATTGAGGAAGAGGACTGTCGGTGGTGGTGGTTAGAGCAGTGCTTCTCATCACAGTGATGCAAGTCCTCCACTGTTGCTGGGAACATCTCCCTTGGCCCCGACCCACTTCGGCTCGTGGTTCTTCGACGGTGGTGGCGACGGGTAGAAGAGCGGGGTTCATCCAAGGTTAGTTCCTCCATGTCTTTCTGCAGTGACGAGCCACTTGATGCTCGGCGGGTGTTCAGGGTCGGGCTAGAAAGGCTTTCGAAAGCACCACCAGAAGGGCTGTAGCCGAAGCTTGGAGAGGTGCCTGGTGGATTGCGCACTCGCATACCGAGAGTGTGGACAGAGTCCCGGAGCGCGCCAAATGATTGGGGGAGGGTTGTTGGGGAGACCATGTTGTCGTGATCTCGTCGGGGGGAGGGCTTGCCTGACCTGCTGGTGCTGGAGTCTGGTGATCGGCTGTGAGTGTATCTGTGCTGGGAGAGCTCGTATTGGGGGTTAAAGAGGTCGTGGCGTGCGCTCCGAGGAATTCGGTGGGAATCTACTAGAGCTGCTGATGAGGATTTTTGCATTGGTGAGTGTGGGTCGAAGGTTGAAGAGTTGTAGTTAGCTGCACCGAGCATCTCCTGATAGCTTGGGAAAGAGCTGATTGAAGCACCGGATACTGCTTAACGAGGCCAGCTGAGGAAACTTTGCGAGTACCGAATACCGGAGTATTGGTAAAAGGCGGGTGGTGGAATTTATATGGGTGATTTTTATTTATTTTTCCTCTTCCTCCTTTTTCTCCCTTTAAATTAGCCAGGGGGGAGTGATTTTTTATGTGTGGAGTGGCTCCGATAGGCGTTTGACCGTTAAATTCTGTGAGATGCCGTGGCTGGAGAGGTCTTAGTCCCTTGTAGGTAAATTGGACCGACAGGGGTACGAGTAATTGGACGAAGGGGTCTGTTTGATAAAATGACTTTTTTTGATTTGGAAGGAGGTGGAGGCCTTGAAGACGAATCTACGGGAGCGGGAAGATGTCTCTCGACGGGGCAGTCCTACTTTATATAGAGAATAGAAAAGCTATGATGACACCAGAGGGGGAAACTCCAAGAGCAGGGGTGAAGGTGGAACGGAGGGTGGAGAGACCTGCGGAGGCAAATGGAGGGGGGGAAGGGAAACGGGATGGTGTTTGTGGTGATGGTGGTGGGAGAAGCCCCGAGAGTGGAGGGGATAATGCTCTAAAGGCAAAGAAGGTGAGAGGGAGGGAAATGGAAAAGAGGAAGGGAAGAAAAGAAGGACCACCGCTCCCTCCGATAAGTTTCTCTAGGAGGCTAGGCCGAATCAGCGTACAAAACTGGTGATGGCGGCGACGCAACGTAACGCAACTCAAATCAAGGCAAACTGGGTGTCATCATAGCTCCCTCCAAAGGTGCCTTCGAGGTGAACAACTTTGACCAAAGCTCCCAACACTAACCTCTGTGATCCTCTCTCCACTCGAGAAGCGAATTGGTCATACCTCCTTCCTTCCCTCACCAATGAAACTATTCCCACCTCACCCTCCCCCGCAAGCTGTTTTACCATAGCGTCCAACCCGTGCTTTATGCGTGCATTTCAATTCTATCGATTCGCTCTTCTCCCTTCTCCCCCTCTGTTTCTCTCCCTATCTCTCTCCATCCTCGCTTTTTCCTCTTTCTTTTCTTTTCTCTTCTCACCCAACACAATTATCACTCGGGAACGATGGCTAACCTTCCCACCACCATACGCAAATGTCTATGATACCCAGGCTATCAACAGCAAACACAACGTGTAATGAATGAAACCACCATCACGGATTTCCCCATTGCTATTCTACCACATGTACAGTGTACTACCCTAACTTATTCGACTTCCGATCACAGCCATGACACAAGTACCTTACCGTAGTAATGAATTGTAGAACCTGATCTTTTTTTCTTTCTTTCTTTTTCTTGCCCATTCTTCCTTTGACCACCGCCGCCAACACTATTTCAACCGCATCCAAGCCAATGCAATCAAGCCGCATGCACAAAAGGGTGGATAGACACCCATCCCGATTGGCACCACTAGCATCCACATACCTCCCGACAATCCTCCTCCTTCACCCCTCCCAAACAAGGGGCAAAGTAGCGGAAACTTACCGAGAACAACCAAACAAAAAAAAAAAAGTAGTAAGTTTGAACGTATTTTTTTTTTAACTTTTTTGCCTCCCCCTCTCCCACCCACCCACACGTGCGGTGCGGAGAGTATGATACTCTTTTTTTCTCTTTTCTTTTTTTGACAAGCAAGCACCACACAACCTACCGGTACTCACGCGGCTTCGCCCAGGGTGTCTCCGCAACCCGATATTTTGCGGGAATCCTCGCCTGTAATTAGCTACGATCATTTGAATTACTGGTAATCACCAAACATTCGGCTGGCGAAGAAATTCTTGGCAAAGACGCGTGCGTACAGTAAACCTACGGACGTACGGTACTCGTACCGCACATAACGTAACGGCTACTCGACAAAGGGGCGTTGGCTAGTTCGGGTCGCTGAGAATCAGATCTGTTGCGCTGGATCAGAGATTTGCGGTACCTTTTTTTTTTCTCTCTCTTCAATTGCTTTTTCTCTTTGCAATTGTACTTTGCGCGTTGCATCGAGAATCGGTTACGCCGTGTGGTTTCCTCTTCCGCTTCGACGTGTGCATATTCTTTTCGTACCCGGGGCAGGAGGAGACCGACATCTTCAGGTAGGTATGGAGTAATATGTGGAGTGGAAGAAGAAGAAGGAGGAAGGGGGGGGGTGGGCAGGTAGTGGTAGTGTCAATTGTGTACCGAGGTAGGGTTCATTCATTCTTCCATTCTTTCACTCAAGGAGGAGGTTCTAATAGCTGTATTTTGGATTGAAATTGATAGTCCAAACAACGACCCCCCGTAATGCGTTGCTGACGCGGAAGTCTTATGCGACATTGATTAGGTTCAGTTAGGTTAGGATAGGTTTGGGAAGAAAGCCTTATCTATCACATAACTCTACTACCCTATCTCTGGCACAATTCGTTTGCTTTTATTTGGGGGGGGGGGGGTGGAGGTGAAAAAGGTGGGTGTTTGCGCGAAAGAAACACACTTTTTGATATTCAAAATGGGTGGTGGTGTGTGGCAGGAATAATGATGGTGGTTATTCCAGTATTTCCACATGCCGTGCAACTTTACCTACTCTCCAGGGAAGAAAGAAAGTGTGTGCTTGCTTGGAGCTGCCATATGATACCAGTGCCGTCTAGGATTGTATGGAAGAGCTAGGCAGCGAGCAAGCGATAAGGTAACAAAGGAGACGGACCGACCAACCAGCCCACCCATCCCAGCTGCCGTCCTACCCTCCTCCGCCCAATCAACCACAAGGGGGGGGAAGGGATAAAAAAGCATTTTCAATTGCCTTGAACGTGCTTCCTCCTCTTATGTCTCGGCCTTTCGATATTACCGGGATATCTCCATTTTCCCCCCTCCAGGTTCCTCCCGGCAGGACCAAGACTCTTTTCTCTCACTCTGCCCTTGAAAGCTGAGACTAAGACTTTGCTGGTGCCGACCATTTTCCTTCCTTACAATCCTTACCATACCATTGCTTCTTTTTGATAAAAACAGTAGTACGTCAGTGTGATCTCATAAATCAATAATTCTAGTATCGGTAGTCCGTTGCAAGCGTGAGTACCCGCAAACACCGGGAAGTTTGATAGCAGGAAAGTGGCTAACGGGATGATGGTGATATAATGTGGCTCAACTGGTACTTGTACCGGTATTTGGCAATACCGGCAAGTACCTGAAGATATGGCTGTGGTCACACAATCACCCAACTAGAGAAAAGAAGAAAAGACCTTGTCTGCTTGTGCTTTATGCCAGATACAAGTATACAAGAGCAGGGACATATCAACCGGAACAGATAGGGATGCATTTGGCCGGTCAACCTCAAATGACTGTCCCGTAACCTTTTGCCGGACCTTGTACTCATGTCGTAGCTGGGTGGTGCTCTGATTGGACGGATATAGCGACGGAGAGATATCAAGGTTAAGGGCAGGGCGGAAGAGAGGGGGTGGGAAATATGTTTGTGGTAAGAGTTTTCCAGTTTTGGGTACAGTATTGAGGTTTGTGGAAATGTTGGTATTATGATGATGATGATGATGATGGGGCGTTAGGCTGGAGGGGAATTGGGGAGATAAGCGGGTCATGGGAGCGAAGCTTTTCAGGCAAACCAGGCTGACAGAAATCCTTCCCTCCCATCTTTTCCCGAAGCTGACTTGATCACCAGCAGCCGCCGGCACCTTCAATCTTCCTCGCCGATAGCCGGCGTGATATCGTATTATCTAGAATCGTCTCCTTGACCTCGCTTCCGGAGTCCTTCCCTTGTGCTTTTCCCTTTTTTGCGCCCGATGAGTTCCCGGATGATCAGTCCCACGCCATAATAATAATAATAATAATAGGGCAAATACCGATAGATATCGGCTAGCTTACGTCTAGGAGCATTGTCCGCTTACCCTGTTGGCTATTAAATAGCCTTTGTCAGCCAGCCAGGTCTATTTTACAGTACATGTGCTGTGCTGTAAGTTATTTCTAAACGGCATAGGAATTATCCCTAGCAGTGCACCTCAGATACCAGTAGACTAAGGGTATTCAAAGTTCAAAATGTTGTAATTTCTTAGCTTACTTACTTGTTTCATGTAAGCTTGGCACACTCAGAAAAAGCTAGTTTACCATTACTTTACCTTACCATACAATACTCCAGTTACCGATGTTCTGAGGTCGGTAACAGGTAAGAGTAAAAGGTGTAAGCTGTGTAAGCTAAGGGGAACTTGAGGATAACAGGCACAACCACAATTCCCCGCACTCAACTATTGCAATCCTATGGGTGACTCAAATCGAGATAACAGTCAAAATCTAAGGTCAGACTTCATGCTCCTGAAGGGAGGGAGGGACCAAAGTATACAGGGCTCAGAATTAATAGCCATAATAGTTGTGGTCACAATAGCACTACTACTATTACTTGGGCGCAAACTAAAGATCTGGAAAGAGTGTCCTGATATATATGCCACCACTATACATTTTGTTTGTCACCCCTTCTCCCGGATTTTTAATTTGGTCTCAAGTCTGAATCTCACGATAGTTGGGGCATGGTGGTTGTGAGGACTTATTCTTGTCACCAGTAGACAACGGGCGCAACTATTTCTACCACACCCAGCCATTACTATGGTTAAAATGAAAAGCCCTATTAAGAAATTGAATGAGGGAGGAGCTCAAATAGACAGGTAATATTAATAGTGATTATAGTTGTAGTTGCCATCGTAATTGCCATTGTTGTTCTCATGAGGATTGAATTTTGTGGGGTATTGTGGTTGCGCCCGTTGTCTGAGAACTTATTCTCACCACAAGTAAGATTCTGTAAGGCCTCTTTCTTCTCTGAGTCTCTCAAATATGTTTCTCAGTTTCTCTCAACACTATTGGCTAATTCTGCAAAGTACCCTAATGCAAGATCCTGCGCTAAATTTCACTCAGAATTCTTGTTTTTAACTTTGAATACCCTTACTACGGTCATCTGAGAAAGAATTCGGACACCTCAGCATTATTAGTACCTATCTTGGCGACAAGCGTCCGAATATTTTATAAAATTTAATGGCAAGTACGGGTATGATACCGTGCTCAGATGTGTCCCTAAACGTCATAAAGCGTAACTCTGGTCTTCAAAAAGATTTGTATGGGACCCTCGGAAATGGTTTTCCGATTCTTGCTGACAGCCCATGCCATAGTATCATGCCCTCACTCACTCCCTCACTCATTCGGTGGCATGGTTAAAATGATGATTCTTCGGTAACCAGCAAACACGGGAAGTTGCATTAGCACAGTAGGGCTCACGTTTTTGGTATCATAGCATGTTTGAATTGCACAAAGATAACCGGGGGCAGGGGGCCGAGGTTGAAATGGACCTTGCAAATATCACATTAACCAAATACTGTTCATTAATAGAGAGCTAGGTTAGGGGACTTCTGCCGGAGGGCGGGGGCTACAATATTTTAGGACTATTCTTAATTCCTTAGAATCTTCTTTGCGTTTCACGTGTTGTCTCTGAGTTTAGGTGGAGTTTGGTTAAACAGAATCCCGTAGCAGTTACAGACCTCTAGAACTCAATAGCTACCGGTACTTGGAAAAAAAGTATCATATGGTAAGGTGCAAGTAAAGAAAGTAATGGCAAATTGCCATACCTACCGGTATTGTTGGTCGTATCAAGCTTACATGAGACAGCAAAGTAACCCAAGTATTTTCAACATTTTCAACATTGAATACCCCCACTTGTTACTGCCCACCTCACAAGTACTCGAGTACCGATACCTGTACCAGAGCCGGAACACCAGGCGGCGGTGCGTACCGCAGACCAAAAGTCGGAACACTCGGGAGCCACGCCAGGATGTCCAGAACTTCCCACTTTGGATTAAGACTGGAGAAAATGCTTCCAAAACATTCCCTTCTAACCCTCGGTTGAGATAACTGATTGCAAGGGGAAACACAACAGCCCTTACCAGGAGAGGCATCCCCCCAAACGTGCTAATTAGCGAGGTTCCCAACTGATCAGACTACGGCACATGGCCGGTTGAGATTGCGACATGGGAAAGTGGGAAAAACACGATACCGGCACTGTACTGTAGATTAATTCCGGTACCGGGCTTGTCGGATCCATGCCCTGCTCTAGGAGGGATCCCCCCCTTCTTCCTTCCGGTTTTTTTTTAATTCTCTTCAGGGATCGGCAGCCCCAACGGTGGCGGCGGCGGGGGGGGAAACTAAGCTTAACTTATCGTACGCCATTAGATCTCGACTCGACTGGTGTCATAACTCGAGTACCGTAGATTCTGGGTAAACTCGACCCGCCACCATTCCCGGTATGGCAGTTACTATCCCCGGAAGAGCGAATTCGCCACGGGGTTAGTCTTTGAGAGGAATAGTGGCTGCCGTAAGAAGCATGGCGGCGGGTCGAGTTTACCCAGAATTTACGGTACGAGTACTTGCACACGAGTGCCGTAACTAACTACGCCAGCCCTCTTTGTTTTTGTTTCTTCAGGCGGAGTGGCGTCAGTGAGAAGTGGACCCTTTTTTCCCGTTTACTCACGCTTGGAAGATCACGAATCGGACCGTGGTGATTATGGAAGATCTCGGGGACCCTTTTCTTTTCTTTTCTTTTTTTGCTGGGGAGGACTTCCCTCGCCTTTCGCCTTCCTCGGCCGAGGAAGAAGAGTCAGAGAAGGGCAGGCTTTCCACAAGACGGGCAGAGGTGTGAGGTGTTTGTTAAGGCGGACGGGCAAAAGAAGTTATGTACTCGAATAGTCTACGAGTGTAGCGGCGTAGCTTCATCGGGTCAACTCTTCCTAGGACACCGCCACTCTCCTGTACTCGTACGAGTACTTGCGCTGGGTATCAAAGGCCTAGAGGCAGCCCTCCACCACTACCCACCACCCCCCCCCCCCCGCTAAACAAAACTAAACAAGGACAAAGGAGGGAATATCCTCCCTTGGACCTAAACCAGCGCACGACGCAGGATACTGGTGTGATATGGTAGAGATTACTAGAGAAGGAGGGATGTTCTCGACATGTCTTGGCTACCAGGATGAGAGTATTCCCCAGGTTACGATACCGGCACTCGCACTCGCTGGTTTTGAAATAGACTGCCCTACAAACTAATATCCTTCACATCTTTTGCCCCCTCACGGGGCAGACGGGGAGACGGCTTGCTTCTGCCGTGACTTGCCCGTCCAATCCACGCCTACAGCAAGCCATCTACCCTTTCGACCATTTACCGTATGATGTTTTTCACCGGTTTGCCGAGCGAGCGAGTTTATCCGAGAGATTGCTCAAGTGAGTTGAGATAGCAAACATTGCGAGGAATGGAGCCGAGTCAGAAGGGGTGGTGATGATAATTAGGTTTGATTTGAAATCTGAGGGTCGTTGCCCCTTGAGCTGAAGCAATTGATTGATTTTTATGATCTTGTTTACCTGTGTTTTCTTCATCTCTTGCGCTATCTCTCTCTGCGAGCATACTATCTGTGCTCGTGATGTCGAAGCGTTTTTAAAAGAACTGTTATTGCATATTATCGTACCCAGATCCAAGCAAAAAAGCCAAATTTCGATGATATGCAATGCCAGTCCTTTTTAAAAACGCTTCGACATGAAGATCACAAGTTTTGATGTGTCGCCTCACGCCTGGTTTGAGTTTGGACTGACCACGATAATCTTCTTCCTCTTCCTCATCTTCTTTTTATCAGCCTCCTTGATAATCAACCTCATCCACCCCTGCCATCCGCTATCTGTCCATTAATAATCTGCGCAGGTGGTACTTGTACCACAGACTCCCTTCGACTACGGTATTAGATAGACCATACCATCCATACCAGACCAAACCGGAAGCGGGGAGAGAGAAAAAAAGAAGAATTATGAAAATCATAAAGATTACACTCCCTGATTGATTGACGATGATGATGACGCTGATCCCCTTCCTCGTCTCCCACCCGACGGTACCGAATCACCGCAATCCTCTTCAAATTGCCGTATGATGCTTTTGGAAGCAATGCATGGCACAAATTTTTTTAATTTTCTTTGATCGAGTATGATGGAAGGGGGGGAAAAATCAGCTCACATGAAGCCAGTGAGTAACCTCACCGTACGAGTACTCGAGTACTGTACCATAGTTGCCGTGCATTTCCCATGCGACCCGTCAACCGACCAATTAGGAAGAGGGGGCGCACTGAATCGTGCTCGTACTCGAGCACGGTTAAGGGCGGGAGGTGTGTGTGGTACCATTTGTGTTAGCGTGCATGAGGAGGTAGGAAGAGTGGGGGGGGAGGACGTATGGGATGATGGGATGGAGACATTTAACGTGCTGTGTTTTGCTGGACGAAATTGTGGGTTTTTTTGGATGCGTGTCCGGGATAGCGGTAGTTGATAGGGATATGGCTGAGCAAAAAGTATGTTTGGGAATGTTTCAACGATCAAAAACCAATTGAGCAAATGCAACATACATACACTCGAATATAACATTCAATGTACTGTACTACAAGTAGCGGAATATAACACTAGTGCTTGATGAACGAATGAGTTACCGGTAACAAATAGATAAAGAGAAACACCGGATACACGAGCATAGGCAAAAAGACGTGATTCACCCTGCAAATTTCGAGCTCAGGGTATTGCTATCGTAATGTATCATAGTAGAGTATATAGAACCGTAAGCAAAAAGCGAAACAATTCACCATGTACAGGAGAGACAACAAACGGATGGGGTTGTTGGTAAAGTACTTCCCTTACCGGGACAAGTACTTGATATCCCTGCCTATGAGGGGTATTACCCGCTACGTTTCGTCCTGTAAGAGTTACGCACCGCATGTACCGGTATTCTATCTAGCCTTAACGCTAGTCTATTATGCCCGTGGTTTGGTTATTCGCTGCCAGCAAACGACCTCAAGAAACTGTTGCCGTGAGTTGAGCCAGCGTTTGCCTTCCCCCATGGTGAAACCTTTTATGGTCCTGGTAAGTTACCGGCAGAAAGATTCCCACTCGATACCAGGTGAATGTAGATCACCACCGGTATGGGTAGAGCAATGCCTACATATTCAATGGATATACGGGGGGGGGGGGGGGTGAATGGTGTTTAAACCATTTCTGCATCCATATTAATATGATGCATCACATCTAGGTTGGTCTACCTAACAAACAAACCCCCCTACCCAAGTGCACAAGTAAGAGGAAAAGTGAACATTAAGAGAAAGAGGGCCAATTGAGGAATGGATCCCCAAAAGGAATTATTCCAGCGAGCACGTTGACTCGCCGGCTGCCGCTGGAAGGAAGATAGAAAGGAAGGAAGAAACAAAGAAGCAAAAGAAAGCAATAGTTCTACCGGTGCCGTATTACTCGTAGATGTGGAATGAAGGTGTAATAACGCGGTTTGTGGTGTGGTTCTCTTGAGTTGGAGGTGTCATCCCTGGAATGTCAGTGGTGAAGGTCGGACCGCGCAGAGCACCGACGGATGGAACTGAACTATGGTATGGTACTGTGCTTGATCGCATCAATCTCACCTGACATCAGCTCACCACAACCTGACAATCTCCTGTCTACCGGTGCGGTACTAAGCACTGTAAATTAGTAATACACTCGGTATTTTTTTTCTCCGAGCCGAACCGCCAATGGAGCAAAAAGTAATAATCTGTTCCTCCCTCTTTCCTCCCTTGCATCCTTCCTTCCTTCACCGTTGCGGGATCGTGAATCGTCGCCGGATTGCTGATCTGGCGTAGCCGAAGCATGGCACTACGACACCGTGCAGCATGCGGCGCTTCTATCGTATTAGCTGACTGGGCTTGGTTATACCCGGTTGGCTCGTGACTTCTTCTTCCCTTGCTTGCTTGCTACTGGTGCTTGAGTTGGGTCCGAATTTTGCCTGGAAAGCGAGCCGGCTAGCTAGCTAGGACGCTACGTACGGGAACGGTGGTAGATCCCGGGGCTTCGGGAGTGCGAGGGAGAAGCAGAGTGATGGGAAAGTAAGATTCGGGGCGAGGCCGAGGAAGGGAGTATCGTAGGGGCAAGATGCTGGGTGGAGAAGGGAATCCGAGTGATATTTGGTGACTTGGAGAAGGGCTATGAGGGATTGGTTTGGAAGTGGCGAGAGTGGTTGCGTAGTCGGATATTGGGATGGGAGGGTAGGATGGTGGACTGTATTGTGCCAAGGCTTGAGATTGTTGGGGGGAGGGGTGCTATCTAAGGCTCCACTGTGATAGATTGTGCGGGTATTATTACGGGATTTCGTGATATGGTGAGGTGAACAGGGCCTGGGGGGGATTTTCTGCGGCGATATGTGCCCGGCGAACTCTGCTAGTTACTGTAAGAGCCGTGGAATGGCGTATGCATAAGTAGGAGGGGAGGGGGCTTCGTTGGTCGGCTTGAAGAAGCAGCGGTGTTACTACCGAGTAGCAGAAGCGGCGCAGAGTCGGATTAACGGAGTCTGGTGGATTTGCCCAATGTGATGTATTACTAGTACCCCGTTGTGTATCAAGCCGACCACGCGCCAGGACTAGCCAGAGGTACTCGCGAAGCTTCGGGTTTTCAATCGCTCATATTACTTGCGCTCAAATCGAAAACTTGGACGGAGTGACATTGGCGTCGGTGTTGCAACTACGTCTTTTGGCTGTCACTGCTCTAATCATTAACTTGGTCTAGGGCTGTCGGTAATCCGCCCCTGGTTGTTGATTAGAGCTGCTTAGTTCACGATGGGACACCGCAAGAACCTCTGTCTGACCTCCCACAAACCCAGCAAACGCGCTTCCCTCTCTGCCCATCCCTCTAGAATAATCCATTGGATGTAATCATGAACAGTCACTCGGTGTTCGAGTGATCAGTTATGCAGAATTCCCTAACCCCACTTCCGGCACTGATTTGGTTTCGTGGGTAGTTCTGTTGGAAACTGTGGTCACGGTTACGCTCTCATTTTCTCTGTTGCTGCGGTCACGGGTGACACCTCGTGACCGCTTGCGTCACCCCCTGTCCCCTCTCAGTATCTGCGCCCCTCTTCTTTCTTCCCCCTTTCTTCCCCCTTTCTTCCCTTCTTTCTTTTCTCTCTTAATCTTCTTCTCTTTGTTCAACTAGTAATACAAGTTGTTTGCTTGCTCTGGAGACCACTCTACTTTTGAACTCGTGATACCGCTTGCTTCCACTTATACGCTCCCGATACCTCTCGACAGGCGTGTTATAATATAGATCTGGAGTCGCTGTTATGGACCCTTTCGTTGATCCCCGCACTTGCTTGATACTCATATCGAGCTATGTTGCTTTCTCTTGTTCTAGGAATACATACTTGTATGCCGCGTATGCATTCCAGCACTCTAATCATTTCTCCATGTTTGCTTCTCTATACAGTGCCTCGCTTCCCTTTCTCCCCCTTCCTTTTATTCTTTCTCTGCGAGCTTCCTCTCCTCCTTCTAGCTCAAAAAGACCATTCGCTAAAACTCCGATCTCGTTTGTTGCCATAACAATTCCTGACAGTTCGACCTGAATGGAACCGGAATATCTGGTGGGGTTAATCAATCATGCCCTAGGTAGTACTCTTTCGAGTTAGGAACGCAGACACGTAACCCAGTGCGGGCACTGGAGACCTAATCAGGCATGTGCTACCGGTAGACATTCGTGGGTGGAATTGCGTCCTCCTAGAAGGGCTTGAAAAAGAGGTATTTATAAAGGTGCATGAAGAAAGGGGAATCCCTCACGCCCGACACCTAAATCCGCCTCTTGCGGAGGCAAGAAAACAGTGTTTGTTCACCTCTGTCTTGATCTATTTTTCTTTTTTTCCCCTTCCCCAGCCCCCTCTTGGTTTCCACTTTTTCTTGCTGGAAGCCGCGTTACCTAGACAACATAGGCTCCCATGACGCCCCGCAGCAAGGGGCGAAAAATATCGAGCTCTGGAGAAAGAGAGTGTTTGTCAATCTCTCCCATATCCCGACAATTCCCCAGGGATATATACGCGCGGTCACCCTCCCAGCGATTCCCCTTCTCCTACCATAGAGGCCCAGAATTTGGACACACAATACCGACGATTGGCCTAATCAGTGCTCTTTTACGGCGCAGCAAGTGCTAATCGTGTTTTCCCAGTTGCAGTTCTCAGATATTCTAGTGATGCTCCGGTCAACATGGCCGCTGAAAAATCTCCAGCACAACCTCTGAAGGGGGAGGGGCAAGAGGGCCAGTTGGGTGCCTACTTTGCTTTCAAATGGCTACGATACGGCAGCTTGGCCCGCTGCCCTTCCCCCTCTTCCCCCTCTGAGATAGGCAGCAGGCTCCTGTCCGAGTGACCCCCAATGGCTCGGCCCATCCACCCATGTCCTACTGGGCAGAAGATACCTTGCCACTCGGCTACTCCTAAACGGAAGGAACGAAATTTTTTTAACTCCGCATCCTGAATGACCTTTTGAGGGCGATATGCTGTATTTCGGATATGCAAAGACGCCATAGCGATCGGATTCGTGAGTGGATTTGCGGCACGTCGAGCTGTGGCACCGGATCTCCGGTTTTAGGAGAGCACTTTATTCGCTCGCCTTTGCCAAGAATACCTCTGCCAGCAGATATTTTGCTGGAGTTCTCGCCAAATATTCAGCTCACGGAGGTATTCTCGGCAAAGGCGAGCGAGTACGGTACTCGTACTCGAGTGCCCATGCTCGGAGGTGTCAATAAAAATCGGGAACTAGCAGTGGCAAAATAGGGGTTTGTGCTGATCATTAGATAAACTTCCAAAGGGCTTCTGGGAGTTTCAACCAGCAAATCCGTGCTGTGATGAATTTTGAGTTATTGACTCAGGATATCTTGTCATTGGTAAGGTACTGAATTTGGTGTCCACTCCGGGTTGTTTGGGTCCGACAGCGGTTATTATCTTCCATATATGCTGAATCTCTGCCCATCCCCTCTTCTGATCTTGCTGATCTTTTCTTCCGATTTTTATTAGCACACCCGAGCACCGCACTCGAGTACTGGTATTGCGCAGAGGCAGAGGTTGCGATCCACGGCACCGGTATGCATGCCCAACTCTCAAGGGTTGCTCGAGTGTGTGTTGGTTAAGGGTAAGTGGTGGAAGTACTATTACATGATCAATGTCAACGACTATTGACATACTCGAGTACCGGACTAGGTGGAGGGGTTAGAGTTACGATACCAGTATCGAACCCTTCTTGCTGAATGTGCGTACTGTTCGTAGGGAAAGACTGCTGGTGTGCTAGGTGGGTGACGCTTGGAGGTGTCCGTGTCCTGTCGAATGCCGTACTCGTACAAGTTCGATAGTTCGAGGGCTATCCCAAGATAATAGGCGTTAGACTAACCTCTAGTGTCACAACCGTAGCTTACTACTCAACCTGATCGCTCCCACGCTCAACTAACGAGACCGCCATCTACTTGAGTAGTCAAATTGATCCTCGACATGGACAACCGGAGAGGGACACGCCGAAGCCTCTGACCTAACGCTTGGCTCTCGCATGATCGTTACCTCCAGGCTCCCTCTAGGGTTGATCCGGGCTATTCTGCGCCATGGAAGAGGTCTTAGCCTTGGCCCTGCAAGGTTAATCCTTATCATTGCCTCCTATCAGCAACTATCATGCCAGCAGTAAATCCGCTCGCTATTATTCCATAAGTGAGGTGGGCTCAGGAAGATCACTCGTTGAAATGACTTCAAGCTGCTTCACATTGACATCATAGCAATACAGCATGATATGATATGATACAGGGAAACCGGGAAACTGGCACTGCACAAACAAAATCCCTAGCCCCCTTGCCTCACGGCCCAATTCTAGCTTTTGCTTTACTTTAGCCCACTCTATATCAAATATTCTAGGACTTAGAAAATCGGTGCTTTGACCCCTAGATTTGGAAAACGGTGTGCTACTGTATCTTTAGACCGTGGGTATTTGTTCTCTACGGGTCGTCCATATGATGTCACTCGGCTTTCACCGGTGCTTTCCCCAAAACAGAGTACCTCCCATAGGTAATTTACTGACAAAGCGGATAATATAGGAGTTTATTAGTCCTCAAGACGCTAACGCCTCCTTTAAACATTAAAGTGGGAAAAGAAACAACCCTTCAAGTACTCGAGTACCCGGCGAGAGCGACAAACCGCAACACATCGCCAATTCACCGACTTCCCCGAGCTCTAAAACACCCCCCAAGCCGCACGCCCACGGAGCCTAATGACGCGACCCAACCTATCTACCATCGCTACTCTACTCGAGTGCTCGGATATGGAAGTAAAAATCGAGCATCACAAGATAGGACCTGAATCTCGGGAATCTCACAGATTAGGTATTAGAAGAAACAGGGGGGGGCTAGGAGGTTAGAACCCAGAGCAGTTGCATTCAAGTGATCCCTTAATACAAGGTACTTGTGCAGAAAAATTGCGCAGGCCTTAGCATCTCAAAATAGCGTACGCCAACTACTTAATACCCATATCACCAATGGTGTGGTAGGTTACGTCTGCCAAGTCTTGGTCCGGGTTCTTCTTTACCTGAGTTTGCCGATCTCTTCTATTATTCTGGCCAGCCCAATACCTTTCCTCAAAACAGGGTTCTTTGCATACTCGATTTTTACTTCCGTATCCGAGTACCAAACTACCTCAAAACTAACAGGAAACGAGGCAAGCTACCCTCCGGCGCCAACTCCAATCGAAAACCCTCCCGGGCCTCTCCTGTGACTTTGGTGCTGGAATTGATACATGTGCTAGTACACTCCAGTTCGCAAAGTCCATGTAACCACAGTGGCGCACCAACACGCCCGAGTTGCTATGGCGCCTCAGTACCAGCATGGAGCAAAAAGTGATCGGAAAAAAAGTGGTTGGTGCAACACCACTTTTTTTCCGATCACTTACCCTCACACCCAAGTACTAGACCCACCGTGCCCTGAGCGAGGTGGTGCCCTCAGCAAGGCATGGTAGAGTTGCTGTGACGGAACCGGTGTTTAGTAAGAGTCCTCATTGGACTATGAGCGCCGCGCCTCCACCTCGCTCAGGGCACGGTGGGTCTAGCACAGTCACTAGACGAAAAGCCTCGGCGAAACGAAACTCCACTTTGCCGGAGGTAACGGTGCTACCACTACAACGCCCGTAAAAACTTGAATTATTGAGCAGTGTGCTGCCGGTATATATCGTTGGGCTTTCCTTTCTTGGCAAAGTCTGGAATTTTTTTTGTTTTTCCCTGTCTCAGAGGCGGGGAAGGCTGAGTTTTTTGCTGTATTTTTGGCCCACTTTCTAGAGAAGGGAATTTCTAACTACTACAGCCTCCGGTCGAAAAGACCGGGAATTGTGGAAATCAAAAGTTAGAAACACGGTTGCTCGATTGGCTCGAGCACGCCGAACCCTCCAATCAAAGCCCCAGAGGCCCGATCACCGTTTCCCGATTTTTTCTACCGGGGGCTGTAGCACATGGTCCAATTACTCGAGTATTCAAGTTTTTACGACATCAGGGGGGGCATTGCGCAATTGGTGGTCTGTGGGGAGGGGGCCCGTTCAAGAGGCAAAGGGAAACCTTGTTTCACCAAGACTCTTGTCTAGCGACAATAACGGTGCTCGAGTACATGTGAGAACCAGTATGATATGATCGTTAGTATTCCAGAGGGCCAAAGTCAAAAAATCTTAAATCTGTCCGGTATAGTGGGTGATTTGGGGCGACAGGTTCAGGTTTCGGGATAAAGGGATTTAGAACTCACAGGGCTCATACAGGGTGGTGAGCCAAGTATCCGGATTGTCGGTATCCGGGATAGTGAAGTGTGATCGTATGGGCTTTTCAAATGGGAGTGTACGAGTACTTCCGTAAGCCCGAGCTGGTTAGCTAGCTAACGCTCAAGCGAGGTCCGGCCGCCTCGAAAAAAAAACCCCCCGAGTGACACATTATCAAGCAGATGGTCACCTTAGGCGTCCGGCAAACAGAGCGGCACGCAGGCAGCAGGCTAGCGAGTGATTGTCTATGCTCGACCTGGCAAATCAGAATACTGATACTTGTACAGTATCGATTATCTCACCACTGCAACCATCACTACCACTCTAGTTTGAAAATATGCAGTGGCCACATGCAACGATGGCAGAGCGCAATGCAATGGAGCACGAAGGACCTACGAATAAATTGTACTCGTACGACATCATGATGACAATGATGCAGATTAGCCCAAAACCTGTAGCATAGCGGGTGCATCGTTTCGAGTCGGGGCTCAGTTCCTACCCTACTCTGCTTCGGGGGGAGCGAAGGGGTGAGGGGGGTCAAGTAACAGTTTTTCAAAGACGCACGGTCCTCAAGCGCCATTGGCAAATCTTTCTTGCAACGGCGTGCTCTTCGGGGGATTTCTTTGGGTTTTGCTTTTTTCCTCTCTTTTTTATTTGTTTTCTGGAGAGGAAGGGAATGGAGGGAGGGTGGGGAATAAAGTTGCAGGGCAAACAAAAAAGAAAAAAAGAAACCTGGCGTGTTGTATCATACGGTACATTTTACTTACTGGAGCACTCGAGTACGGTACAGCACGTTAGGAAAGGGAGGAGGGTGTCATCTGGTGGGCGGTTGCATGATCGGAGCGGTGGTGGCCGGGTAATCTTATGTCAAAGGTTGGTGAATTCTCCTGATACCGACATTGACTCTATATTTGATGGAGGGATGGAGATGTTCCCGTATTGTTTGGTGCATAACTTATCTTGCTTTAATGTGCTTTGCTAATCCAGTATTCGCAGTCAGGTGTCGGATAGACAGATAGATAGACTAGCTACCGCTACACGATATCTGGATAGACATATCGCCACCACAACCCCCCAAGTCTCCCCTCCTCCAACGGCCGCGGGTAGGAATCGGTCTACCATACTGGCACATCCCAGAGCACACTCTTTTCCTTCATAAACCTATCCTCTTGATACCATCCCACAACCTAACCCTGAGAACAGACCCATTTGCGAGCCTACGATTCGATAAACCATCGAAAACAACAACCGCACCGTATCCTATCTGCACCACCACCACCAACCACTGACCACCAACCACTACCACCACTGCCCTCTCTATCCTCTGTGTGGGGTAAAAAAAAATAAAAATAAGAATGCAGCATCCACGACATTACCGTTCATTTCAGCCGGGATGGAACTTACGTATGTGATTTACCGTTACCGTGTGTTCACCCATTTATGACGCTTCTGAATTTACCCCAGATTGGCGTTGCGTGCATGTTGGACCTGGTAAAAAGGTAAGACTTTGTTGATTCGTTACTTATCTCTCTCTGTTTAACGGATTATGAATGGCGATGGGTTGATCTTTTTTTTTTTGGTTACCAATTGACTGGCTGACTGGCTCGCCGGTTACGGTAGCCAGTGGATAGCGGAGAGACCGATTGCGCGAGTTCATCCCATCCCATCCCGCCTTGTGCCTCCAGGGTCTTTTTTTTTTTCCCTCTGGGGGAAGGTAGACTAGGAGTATGCGGTAAGGTACTGTGCCCGTGAATGAAAGAATGAATGAATGAAAGAAAGAAAGAAAGAAAGAAAGAAAGAAAGGCTATTTTATCATAGTTTCGAGCCACGGTACCATTCTTAAGTTGGTATAATAAATATCATACTCGAGTGCAGTAGCCACAGGGTTTTCCCATACCCTTTCAAGTACCGGAGGGTATGATATTATTATTAGTACTGGTAACCAGCCCTTGGAAAAATGAAAAATGAAAAAGCTTCGCTAGCGCCCTCTGTTTCGGTCAACGGATTGTGATGAAGGTCTATTCTTACAATGTCATTGGCGGTAGAGGTATGCCCGGAAGCGAGCGAGCAAGGAATTATCATTATCTATGATAAATTATTAAGAAGTAGAAGAAGAACTCTTTTGCTATTCTGTTGTTGCTGGTGGTGATGGATATTCTTCTTTTTGAAGTATGACATCGAATAGGAAAGGGACCTATGATGGCTGTATAATATTATTATTATCCTAACCAGTGCAGTACTGTGCACTAACGTCCAAGTTTTGGACGGATTATTCCCCACAAATTCCCGAGGACACCCCCCCCCCCGCCTTTATGTATGGGAATTGGACAAGTTACCGGTACGATAAGCTAGGTTCGACATGTATCATAGCTTGGGAAGCATCATAGTAACCACCACTACCACCACCACCACCACCACCATTGTCATTCATCACTAAGGAGGCACTCGAAGTACGGCGTTCCCACCAGCAACTCAAATAGCATGGTAACTAGACTAGCCGTCAATATGACGATGACGGTGGTAATAGCAAACCACTCTCCACCCTGGACCCTCGTGAGATCAAGCATCGTATCCCCGTCGATAGTCTAATGCTCTCTATCTATCTCTCTACCATACCCCGTCTAGCTTCCAAAATTAATGAAAGAGGGAAAAAAAGCAAAGGGGGAGGAAAAAAACACCACGTACCCCGGACCCCAGACCCCAGACCCCAGAACCCCATACTCGTGCGCAGCAGCAACAACGGTAGCGATCGCATTCGTGATAATGACTTACATTACCTAACCTAACCTAACCATGCTTTAACCTGACAACCATCTTTTTATCTCAAAGGCATAATAGTTCTCTTTTTTTTTTTTGCAAGGCCACTGGGCAGAGACCTTAAAGTCTCTGTTCTATTATACCTTAGCCTTGCGCATCACCTATCCATCGGCAACAGCCGCTTGCGTGCGTGCGTGCAGTTGCATGTGGTACGCTGCTCCACTGTGCTCTAACCCCGCATTTTCGGCAGGTTGGGGTGGGTTATCACAAATAATTAATTTATTCACTTGTAGGGGTAGTAACTGTACTGGAGGGGGGGGGGGGGGGGCTTTAACGATACTGGACCTTGATATT
>Ga0307513_10003353_pt1 | contig 21748 bp, 10 predicted proteins | sample 15_EM_MG_FD_202174 | JGI IMG/M metagenome (GOLD analysis project Ga0307513, IMG submission 202174) | Populus trichocarpa ectomycorrhiza microbial communities from riparian zone in the Pacific Northwest, United States - 15_EM | ecosystem: Host-associated > Plants > Roots > Unclassified | place... | reverse complement strand
GGCTAGGCGGGGTTGGGACTGGCGTACTCCTTGGAACGTACTGCCGTATGGTTGTGCAAGCCCGGATAGGTAGTCGCTCCATTAGCTATATAGTTATAAATAAAATCATTGAAGCTCAACGACACCTGTCCACTACCTCAACTAACTAAGGCAAAAACAGAAGTATATACCATAAACTCCTCCTATCCTCATCAGGAGGTACCTTCAGACAGTTTGCTCCTTGTCCCACCTTTCCCCCTTTTTCCCGGAAACTCATGCTAACAAAATGCAGAAACAATCATCACTTGCTCACACCCTCCGTACTTTTTCCCTCCGGGTGTAAAACCCTTTTACTACCTTTTCGCTTTCCTTCCGGTTTTCCTTACAGCCTTTCCGCCTCCGTTCCGATCGCTGCATTCCTACACAGGAAATACTTTCCACAAACACGCCCGGAGCCATGCCCGACTCCTAAGCACATTTCCGAAGCCACAGCACTTCCCCGGAAGCTAGCTAAAGAACAAAGGAAATACCAGGAGAGTCTGGCGAGCAGCATTTCCAATACGAGTAAGGAAGCTAGGAGAACACATTAGAGAGTTTGCGCAAGGAGACCTAAGCGATAGGAAAATAAGGTATCTTTCGGTTAACCTAAAAGTCTTGGACAAAGAGCCCTGTACCGGACTGGATGACGAAACATGTCCTGCGCCCATCTGTAGAAACCTAAAGATGGCTGTTTTCACACAGGACGACGGGCCCGGAAATGTGAGAAAATGGTGTGCAGGGGTGTCCGAAGATGGGAGGTGTTCAGGACCGCAAGTGACAGCGGATGACAATTGGGACTGCAGATGACCGCCGGTGACACCAAGGAAATAGAGGGGATAGCCGGGAAACTATGTAGTAAGTAGGGAGACGGCGGGAGACTGTAAGGTGTCTTCCGGAATGTATTGTACTGGTTGATCGGTATTGCAGGAATGGTGGCTGGCATGGCGGGCAAGTGATGGGGAGCATGAGCGGAAGAAAGCCAGCATGAGTCAGGGATGGTGGGAGGATAAGTACGACTTCACTATGTTTCTCCCGCCTCTGCAGTTAACTTAGTTTAGAAAGTGACATAAATGAGAAGGAAGTCGCACACTACCCACCACAGTTGCCATTTGGCACTAACTGCTCTCATTACCTGAGAATCCATCAATGGGGATAAGAGAACTGACAGGATTTGTTTTACAAAATGATTTGAGAATCAGTGAGGGCTACCAGTGCATAGATAGTCTGACCACACGGTTTAGGTCAGACCTTCCTTTAAGCTTCAGGTTCTTTTCTGTTTTTCCTTCTTGTCGCATTGGATTCGATTTGCAAATTAGTATTTAGCCTGCATTGAATTGAACCGAATCGGGCTTGTAGGATCTTCTTTCACCTAGGTGGATTTATCTAGTCCGCACTTAGTAGTTGGTTCTGGAATATAGACCTATCGGCTCCGTCTTTTTTTGTTTTCAATACCGTAAACCCTCTTGGAATCCAGTATCCCCATCTGCCCTTTGGTCCTGCTGGGGGGATTCTTGTTTTCCTCACATGATACAAGAGCAGCCCACTGGAAATGCTCGATCTCGTTAACTAGATTAGTGATTATGTCAACCGGCCAAACTAAATATACCCCGGACTAAGGAAGATAGCCGACTAAAGAGATCTTACCACAGTTTAGAGGGAATCACCCCTGTGGAACTAGCACGGGGTCTAACGCCGCCGAGTACAGTGTGGTAGTGCCGGTGGTGATTACGTTAAGATTATTCGTACTTATCTCTTGTGTCCTGTGGCCCGGAGAGGGTGGTCCGTGGTAATGCTCTCCCGAGTTGTGTATATATAGACAGCTAGTTAGTACTGAGAGAAGGGGGGAGGCAATCGGAGAGTCTTTTCATTTTTTCCTAGAACTTCCCGCCCCAGTACTGGTTCTCTCACAACAGTACTGAAACGATGATTTCCGGTCCTAGGAAAGATAATTCCCAGGCCGAGTTCCCAGCCCAAGAAACAAGAAACAAACAGGAAGTAATGATCGAATCTGAGGGAAATATTTAAAGGAACCGAATCGGGCTATCAACGCTCACACAATCGGAACGGTTAAACTTTCATCGATGACTATCAAGAGAACCAACAAACGAACGGAAACGGTGTCTTGTTGAACTAAAGAACGGCGGTGGTAGATACAAAGGTCAAGTTCCCCGTTGTTTTTCCTTAGCCAGGCTCACTGCTTAAAAACCCAGGATCCATGCAGGTGCTTACAAGTCATGCTCTGCCCGGGAGTTCCACCTCCTGCCTTCCCGTCAGCCAAGTAAGAACCTTCTCGTGCGCATGACTATAAAGAACCGAAATCTCTAACAAAACCCCAATAGAACAATTTGTAACCCCACAGTACCAACAAAGTATTCCACCAACCAAAAACCTATAATATTTTGTGAATATTGCAAGAAAATTGGATTTCCCCAAATCTACAGTGTTCTGTGATTCCTTAGGAGTTTGGTCCCTTTGTATCAATCTTCACCTTAAAGGTTTGGGCATGGAGAGGTGGCTGGGGATTCGGTGCTCGGATTGGTAGAATATTCTGCTGCCCATGTTGTCCCCAGCCTTTTGCCCAATATACATTTAGTCTGAAGCTTGTGTGGTGAACCGCTAGCTGTATACATCCGAGTCTATGGGCAATTAACCGAATAGTTAGACCCCTGCTACAGTAGCTAGACATTACAGATATGTTACCATAAGACGTTAGTGGGAAAGAGCTAGCCCATACATTTCTACATAAGGGGAAACCAAATTTTGACTGAAAAGCACTAGTGTATCGCTATCTTAAGAATCCACTCGCTAGTTATCATGAAAGCTACTAGGTGCCGCAATACAATCCAAGTCGCTAATGGGCTTCCTATATCCTACTTATCAGCCGCAGTCCCACCAGCACTCCCTAGCACCCTTATACTCTAAGGAATTCAAGGAATCAGCAGGATGTCAGTTGCTTCTCCCTCCTCTAGTTAAATTTCTATCACCATCGAGCTAGCCGATTGAGTCATTCCGAACAATGCAGACTGCCCCAAGACCTCAACAAACAACCCCAAAGAGCACAATCACCAAACCCCTATACTGTCCTCCCTTGACGGACTGATCGGAGTTGATCCCCCATCACCCCAATGCATCCTTTGTTGGCTTAGCATTACACCACCTGGACAAAAGAACCATGGATTGAGATGCAGGTATCCTACCTCCTGAGTCTTGCGGGGCACAGACTCATTAAACCAAGATCGATCCTCCCACATTGGAAATTCCATCTACCAGCTTCAAGTTTCCAAGCACTCGCAAGAGTAGCTTTCTCTACGAATGTTGAACAATCCGGGGCTGGACAGTATGTGATAGAAGATACCAAACTTGTGAGCAACTAATTCGCAGGTGAGTATCAAGGTGGGGGAAAGCCGGGTATCCCTTCCATTGTTGCAATGTTTTTAGTGTTGGTAAATACTATGGAACATGAGAGCATCTAGCTATGAGCCGCTTGGGTGATGTACTCGGGATGATCGAGTGAATGAAGGGGGCCAGATGGATGGAGGGAGAAGGGAAAGTTAGTAGATACCAAGGGAACCATCATTTGTTATGCAGGGCATGCTGAGCTTGCGGCTAATAACAAGATGCCGGTTATTATGAATGAATATTCCTACTAATATAATACGCTAGGAATACTGCACAAAGGGAGCCAAAATGAAAGATAGAAGTAGAAAGAATATAAGGGCCGTAGAGACAAACCAGATTACAAAACATTCCGAATCCAACCAAAGCTAAAATACTAATTACCGCCTAGCGTGTGAATGTGAAATGATCTATAAGGATCCCTATATTAATGTTCCTCTATAAAATGGGAAAAATAGAAAATAGAAAAACAAACAGCAATAAAGTCAAGAGGAGAAAGGTTAACACTAAACTAGCGCCAAAGGAAGAGACAAGAGTGAGTGGGGCCGGGTATGAGTGTGACTGATCAGGGATTTCCGACGATTCGGAATTGGAGTTTCCGGTTTCCGAGAATAGCTCCACTATACCCTCTCGCCTCATCATGGTAGCATATGACAAGGGTGTTTGGCCATTGAAATCCGGTGAATTGGGATTGACATCCCCGGATCCTAGGAGCACTTTCACCACATCTTCGTGCCCTCCGAAGGCAGCAAATGACAGGGGTGTTCGGCCGCGGCTATCCGGTGAATCGGGATCGACACCGTGGGATTCGAGAAGTAGCTCCACTACACGCTGAGCCCCGTTAATGGCAGCATATGATAGTGGTGTCAGGCCATTGCCATCAGATAAATTAGGATCGGCACCCCCGCGCCCCAGGAGCACCTGAACTACACCTTCATATCCTCTCGAGGCAGCAAATGACAGGGGTGTTCGGCCGCTGCCATCCGGTGAATCGGGATTGACACCGCGGGATTCCAGAAGTAGCTCCACTACATGCGGAGCCCCGGTAATGGCAGCATATGATAGTGGTGTCAGACCATTGCCATCCGATGAATTGGGATTGACATCCTCGCGCTGCAGAAGTAACTTCACTATGCCTTCATGCCCTCCCGAGGCAGCAAATGATAAGGGTGCTCGGCCATGGTTATCCGATGAATCGGGGTTGACTTCCTTGCGCTCCAGAAGTAGCTTCACTACATCCTCATGCCCCCCGAAGGCAGCAAGTGATAGAGGCGTTTGGCCGCCGCGATCCAGTGAATCGGGATTGACATCTTTGTGCTCCAGAAGCAACCGCGCTGCACCGTAATGTCCTCCCGAGGCAGCAAGTGATAGGGGCGTTTGGTCATTGTAATCCCATGAGTTGGGATTGACATCCTCATGCTGCAGAAGTAACCTCACTACACCTTCATGTCCTCCCGAGGCTGCAAGCGATAGGGGTGTTAGGCCGCTGCGATCTAGCGAATCCGGATTCACATCTTTGTGTTCCAAAAGTAACTTTATTACACCTTCGTATCCTCCAATAGCTGCAAGTGATAGGGGTGTTTGGTCACTGTAATCCCATGAGTCGGGATTGACATCCTCGCGCTGTAGGAGTAACTTCACTACACCTTCATGTCCTCCTGAGGCAGCAAGTGATAGGGGTGTTCGGCCATGGTTATCCGATGAATCGGGATTGACCCCCTTGCATTCCAGAAATAACTTCACTATAGCTTCATGCCCCTCCGACGCAGCAAGTGATAGGGGTGTTCGGCCGCTGCGATCCAGTGAATTGGGATTCACATCTCCGCGCTCCAAAAGTAACTTGACCACACCTTCATTTCCCCCTAAGGCAGCAAGTGATATGGGTGTTTGGTCATTGTAGTCCAATGAGTCGGGATCGACATCCCCGCGTTGCAGGAGTAACTTCACAACAGCTTCATGTCCTCCCGAGGCCGCAAGCGATAGGGGTGTTCGACGATTACTATCCGCGAAATCAGGGCTGACACCCCCGCGCTCCAGAAGTAGCCCCGCTAGACCCTTATCCCCTACCCGGGCAGCGAATAATAGAAGCGTTCGGCCATAGTCACCCCATGGATTCAGATCCGCACGTTCCCGAAGTAGATCTGAGCCCCACCCCCCCGAAAAGGCAGCAAATGGCAGGGGCGCTCGGTCGTCGGTATTCGGTAAATCGGGATTGACACTCCCGCGCCCATGAAGCAGCTTCACAACACCGTCATCCCGCGCAACGGCAGCATGTGATAGCGGTGTCAGGCTCTGGCTATCAGATGACCTAGGACTAACATCCCCGCGTGCCAGACCCAGCTTCACTACAGCTTTATGTCCTCTCAAGGCCGCAGATGATTGGGGTGTTCCGCCAACACTATCCGGTGAATTGGGATTGATACCGTGGGATTCCAGAAGTAGCCTCACCACACCCAGAGCACCGGAGGTGGCAGCATATGATAGCGGTGTCAGGCCCTTGCCATCTGATGAATTGGGATTGACATCCCGGCGTCCCAAGAGGAGCTTCACTACACCTTCATGTCCCCACGAGGCAGCAAATGACAGGGGTGTTCGGCCATTGATATCCGATAAATCAGGATTGACATCCCAATGTTCTAAAAATCGCTTCACTAGATCCTCTCGTCCCCATTTGGCAGCATATGATAGGGGTGTTAGGCCATCATTATCTGATGAATTAGGATCGATATCCGGGCTTTCAACAAGCAGCTTCACCACATCTCCATGTCCCTCCTCGACAGCATGTGATAGCGGGGGCCGGCTATTGTTATCCAATGAATTGGGATCGACATCCGCGCGCCGCAGAAGCAGCTTCACTACACCTTCATGTCCCCATGAGGCAGCAAATGACAGGGGCGTTCGGCCATTGATATCCGATAAATCGGGATCGACACCCCAACGTTCTAAGAACCGTTGCACAAGATCCTCTCGCCCCCACTTGGCAGCGTACGATAGGGGTGTTAGGCCGTTGTTGTCCCATGAATTAGGATCGATATCCGGGCTTTCAACAAGCAGCTTCACTACACCTCCATGTCCCCCCACAGCAGCATATGATAGCGGGGGTGGACAGTTGATATCCAATGAATTGGGATTGACATCCCCGCGTCCCAGAAGCAGCTTCACAACACCTTGATGTCCTCTCGAGGCGGCATATGATAAGGGTGTTCGGTCATTGATATCCGATAAATCGGGATTGACACCCCAACGTTCTAAAAACCGTTGCACAAGATCCTCTCGCCCCCACTTGGCAGCATACGATAGAGGTGTTAGGCCGTCGTTGTCCCGTGAATTGGGGTCGATACCCGGGCTTTCAACGAGCAGCTTCACTACACCTCCATGTCCACCCGCAGCAGCATATGATAGCGGATGTCGACCACTGCTGTCCAATGAATTGGGGTTAACACCCCCGCGTCCCAGAAGGAGCTCCACTACACCTTCATGCCCTCTCGAGGCAGCATATGATAAGGGTGTTCGGCCATTGTTATCCGATAAATTAGGATTAATATCCGCGCGTTCGAGAAAGAGTTTCACCACACCCTCATCTCCCGAAGTAACAGCATATGATAGCGGTGTCAGGCCCTTGCCATCTGATGAATTGGGGTTGACATCCCGGCTTCTCAGGAGGAGCTCCACTACACCTTCGTGTCCTCCCGAGGCAGCATAAGACAGGGGTGTTCGGCCATTGTTATCCGGTAAATCAGGATTGCCGCTATGCTTTAAAAACCGCCTCACTAGATCCTCTCGCCCCCACTTGGCAGCATACGATACGGGTGTTAGGCCATCGTTATCCGATGAATTGGGGTCGATATCCGGGCTTTCAACAAGCAGCTTCACCACACCTTCATGCCCCCCCGCGGCAGCATATGAAAGCGGGGGTCGACCATTGCTATCCAGTGAATTAGGGTCGGCACCCCTGCGTTCCAAAAACAGCTGCACTAAATCCTCTCGCCCCCACTTGGCGGCATACGATAGGGGTGTTAGGCCATCGCTATCTGACAAATTGGGATCGATATCCGGGCTTTCCACAAGTAGCTTCACTACTCCTTCATATTGCCCCATGGCAGCATATAAGAGCGGAGGTCGACCATTGCTATCCAGAGAATTGGGATTGACACCCCCACGTCCCAGAAGCTGCTTCACTGCTGCTTCACACCCCCCCGAGGCAGCATATGATAGGGGTGTTCGGCCCCCTTTATCCGATGAATCGGGGTTGACATCCCCGCATTCTAGAAATAATTTCACTGCATCATCATATCTTTTCGAGGCAGCATATGACAAGGGTGTCCTGCCTTCGCTATCTGACGAATCAGGATTAACATCCCCGCGCCCCAGAAGCAGCTTCACTACGCCTTCGCGCCCATCTGAGGCAGCATATGACAGGGGTGTTCGGCCTTCTCTATCTGATGAATCGGGAGTAACAGCCCCGCGTTTGAGAAACAGCTCCACTATACCCTCATCCTGCGAGGTGACTGCATATGATAGTGGTGTCCGACCACTGTTATCCGAGAAATCGGGATTGAGATCGCCACGTTCAAGGAAGAGCTTCACTACACCTCCAGAGCCCGAGACAGCGGCATATGATAGAGGCGTCCGACCGCTGCTATTCGATAAGTTTGGATTAACATCCCCGCGTTTGAGGAGTAGCTTCACTACACCTTCATGTCCCCTTGAGGCAGCAAACGATAGGGGGGTTTGGCCATCGTCATCCGATGAATCGGGATCGACATCCCCGCGTTCCAGAAGCAGCCTCACAACACCTTCATGTCCTCCCAAGGCAGCAAATGATAAGGGCGTCCGACCATCGCCATCCCATGAATCGGGGGCGACATCTCCGTATTCAAGAAGTAATTTCACAGCACCTTCATTCCCTGATTCTGCAGCAAACGAGAATACTGTGCGACCGTCCCGGATGACCGTGTCAGGTCTAATCTCTCTCTGCTCTAGAAGTAACTCCATCACCCTATCATTTCCATATCTTGCAGCCCACATAAGAGGTGTGTCACCCATAGAATCGTGCCCATTGACGTCCCATTTTTTCGCCTCCAGCATGGCAATCGCAATTTCTGCAATCCCCCAAAATGCGATGTAGTGTAGTCCGTTAATTCCATGAACATCCCTCTCAAAGGACCACTTCCGTATCTTCTTTCGCCAAAGGATAGTGGCAGATACATGGTTCTCGTATCCGTTCAGGAGTCGCAGCGCTAGAGATTTCACTGGCTCAGTCACCCCCTTGCCTGCATGGGTTCCCCAGAAACATGTAGCATATTCAAGAAACGGTGATGTCGCCAGGACTCCATCGGGGTCCGGTCGTAGCTCCTGGACTGATCGATAGTTCAAATAGGCGAGGCAGATTTCGGCCATCATCGAATGAGCAGTTACGAATGGGGTTGGGCGTCGCCAGAGATATTCTTGTAGTGTAAAATGCCGGAGGCGAACCGTTGATACTTTTTTGTCAACTGTAACAAGCCCTATAGTGCAACCTAATACAGTCCATATCGAAGGTACACCGTGGATGTCAAAATCTTGCGCTCCTAATTTTACCCCAAGCGCATGGCACAACTCCTCTGAACGCAAGGGCCGCTCGGAGCGAGAAATCCACATGAGCGCCCGCATTCCAAGCTCAGATCTGCTTTCATTCTGCTGTCCTATCCTATCCAACGCTGTGTCGTATGCATCCTGTAAACCAAGCCCCTTAGTCATCCTATGAAGCGCCCGTCTCCTCTGCTGAATGGTAGCCTCTGCAAGCACTGCGTCCATATTGAGAGAAACAAGGAGGAATCTAGTTATTACTATTAGCTCTACCTTTAGAATTAAGTTGATTGGGAGAACACATACATCCTAGAGGTCACCTCCGGAATAATTCTTAGAATATCAACCTCCAATTCCCCGTCCATTGCATCCAGCTCCGAATCTCTGCTCAGCCTCATCCTAAGATATAACTCAATATCATGCTCACTAGAACTTATTGGCAGCATCTCAGTAGTTCCGGGAAGATGTTTCTGTACTTCGTCCAGTATGTGAAGCCTCCCAGTAAGAAACAGCCGAGCAGCTGGGCACTTCTGCGCCACCTGCTGCAGAGATTCCCAAAGTTCTGCCCGGTGTTTCGCGGGAAACTCATCCAGTGCATCTATGCAGATGAATACCCTCCGTAGACGTGACAAAGACTTAACAAGCATCTCGAGGATACCTGGAAGCAGAGGTTTGAGACCACCAACCCCCCCCTCCGAACTCTCAAACGCCCTCTGCACCTCATCTGGGATTGGTTCCAGTGCGCTGACAACCTGCTTTAACAGTGCCCCAAGTAACCCCGCCGTCGATTGTTCATTCTGAGCATGAAAGTCGCAGTATACGCATGCTACAGCCATACTGCCTGCATCTCCCTGATCACACAGTTTATCTACCACAAGGGAGCTGTTATTGCTACTATTTAGCTTCGCCCACACTCTTTAAGGGTAACCGCAATCCATACCTAAGATAAGTCTTTCCAACACCGGGATCTCCATAACAAAATAAGACAGGCTTGGCACTTCCATCATCGCTTTGACTCCACTGAGTAAACTCGTTTGTAAGAAGAAGCCAGTCGCCCACCCCAGCCACCCGGTCCATGCCTATAGCCTGGTGTTTCTCACGGGGTTCGAGGGGAGACAGCCAATCCAGAATGGCGCGTTTCTCATCGGCCACCGAGATATCGCAGTTGATCCACACGTCTCCAAAACTATCTGTGACATCACCACAGTCGTTATTTATTGAAATGATGGGCTTTTGACGTGTTATCGGATTCATCTCGTCTAGCGAACAGTTTTCCTGTTGAAATTCGCTCTCGGGAGGGATAGGCGGGGTATTGAGGTACCCGGACCGTTGTGATAGATTCGGTGGTGGGAGATGGGACAACCTATCCCTTACCACTGTTTTGGGCAGCAGCCTAATCCAATTACAAGTATTTCCCCCCCTAAGAAATCATGCGCACCTGCTCAGCATAGCATTCTGATAAATCCATGTCGATCCCGCTCCCTTCAAAAGCCTCCCTTCCCCGTAACAGGAACCTGCTGCTACCATACCATAGGTCATCTTGCGTAGATATCCACTCTAACTCAGAGCCTTGGCACGCCAGTGTTATCCTGGGTAGTATTTGCGTTAGCACTAGCTAGAATAGAGGTTGACGGGATGTCCCAAACCAAATACGCGACGTATTTTCTATTTTATCAGAGGGGTTTGCTTCCCCAAGATGCTCCCTAATAGGTGGGTTAATATTTGGGGTGGGAATGAGTATCCTTTTAGACTTTGACGGCGAAACGATCCAAGGCGAGTGACGATCCATGTAACGAAACGAAACGCCAAGCAGCTCACAATGAAAACGATCGCACACTCAAGGGCGGGGAAAATCTTTTCATCAACAACAACCTCAGGCCTACGCTCAACAACTAACTAAGATACTGTCAATCCCACCACGGCGAGATTCCCGCACAGAAAGTAGGCATCACAAACAAACCTCGACCAATCAGACTACAAAGACAGGGGTTATTCTCGCGACTGGAGAATCTCGCGACACCAGGAGAGACTGTAAAGACACGAGTATATATCATCACAAAGTGTTCTTCCATGAGCCAGTCTCTCTTAGGTGTGTCCCCCCTTTCCCTTTCCACACTCCGATGCTAACAAAAGGAAAAAAACACTCTTCTGCCTCCGGCCTTCCAGCTCTTTCACGCCGGCCCTACAGCGTTCTAGCTTTTCTCCTGCCGGCTGCACAGTTCTAAACTCTCGAGCATTCCTGCATTCGAAATGCTTTCCACAGACGGATACCCGAAGCCATAAACATGCCCGATTCCTAAGCGCATTTCGGAAGCTGCAGACAAGCACGCCCCCGAAAGCTATCTAAAGAAAAAGGAGATGTCGGGAGAGCATGCCGAGCAGCATGATATCGTTTCCAACATATCCGGGTGACCGAACATAAAAATTCTTGCATAGACCCCCCCTTTCTATTCCTCTTCTTGATAATCTGGATACTCGCTGCCCTATTTGAATTTCTGTGGGTTATAAATTTTTCTATACCAAAACTTGACCTGTCGTCCCGGATCCCCCGCTCTGCCGGACAACCCTCTGCATTTTGGCCATCCGGAATGAGTGCATGGAGCTCTTACCGCTGTACCCATGAACAGAGCCCAAAGGCTAGATGAAAGGTGGGGGAGGCGGCAATAGAGGCGAGAAGGAAGTTCAACCATACGAATTGAATAGCCTAATTGCTCCCAGTCTAGAAGCGACAATTATATACGCCATGCGAAAGAAATTACCCATTCATTGCGGGGAACTAGCGCTCTTTGCATCGTGTAAACAAAACCACGACCTCGAGGAATTACACAATGCGCGCGGGAATGGGGTAATCACATATGAAGTACGCGCTGTAAATTTGAAACCGGTTCTCTTGGCCCGCTTTCCATCTGACTCCACCAACTAGATCATTAATAAAACAAAACAACTAAAGGACGTAGAAATGCGAGGGAGAGGCTCGGGGGAAGGGGTGAGATGGGCTAGACAATCCACAGACTCTGGCCAGGGGGTATAGTTCTTGGACAAAGTCATTGTTGGTGGGCCCAGGTGCTAGTGAAAAGACACATGACGGGCTGAAATTTAGACTGCCTGAAATCCTGATTTGTGTTCCCAGCCCTTAATTAATTAAAATGAAGGCTATCAGTGTCAACAGTCAACCAAAAGATTTGCAGTCTCCAGTCGAAAAAGTGGGGAAATGTGGAGATTAAGTTGAAAGTCAGAAACACGGTTGCATCGGCTTGAACACACCGAACTCTCCAATCAAAACCCCAGCAACCCGATCTCTGTTTCCCGATCTTTCGACCGGAGGCTGTAGTGGGTCCGAAATCCACATTTCTACAACAAATTCTCCACTCGTAATTCTGTGGGAAGTGCGTGTGAATTACTAGTTGTGCGGCCCATCCCAATGTTGGATTGCCTATGGTATGCGATTAGGCGGTTGTGTAATGCCGGGGGGATACCGGTGTGGGGAAAAAAGACAGCTTCCCCTTTGTGGATGGCGTTCGGTCCGGGCTAGCCTTTAGGTGGTGATGTGCGCCTGTGACCTAGGCGATATTTCGGAAGGTAGAGAGAATTGAATGGACCTCTGGAAGAACCGACTAACCTGCCCGATAGGCTAAAGACAAAAGAAGAAAAGTGTGAACCTTGAACGAAGCGAAGGAAAGGTTGTTGATTGGCTATTTTTCTCGGTGTGGTTGTTCGTTGCTTGTTGATTGAATAAGGATAGAATGAGAGAGAGAGAGATCAACCCAATTGGAATAGAAAGGAAACGATGTCTATTGATTGATTGCCTGGGTGTTGATGTCCCTTGGTTGTTGTTGCTGTTGTTGTCGTCTTGCTATGGAAGAGAGAAGGATGCACACCGAGCTAGATACAAAGTGGACAAGTCACAGTGGGAGAAAATTCTCTGTGTGACCGCCAAACTACCCTATGACAGTCCATACCCTACACCGGTACAGCGTGCAATTACACGGATATCAGGTACACGTGTACATAATATGTCGATAAGTAGATATGCGGCTGGGTGATACACGGCTACCGATAGGACATGTGGCTTTGTGGTCAACAGCGATTAGGCACTTAGCAGTGGGTTGTTGTTTTCACCGCTAGGCATAGGCTTTGTTGATACTCATTGCCATTGGGTATTAATTTAGGTATTTGGTTTTTTGGTTCACGATGCTTCTTTCTTGCCCTCTGCCCTTAGGGGTACGGGAGTTGGCACGCAGGCAGAGCATAGGCTTTAGGGATCGAAGGATCATGGGATATCAGGGTGGTCCTATATTGGTTGTGATCACTAGGGTTTAGGTTTTGTCAGAACGGTGTGTTTCTTTAGAGTTCGTCGAGTTTTTGGTACTCGTGCCAAGGTTGCTGCCCAACCCCCGGATGTTCGCAGGCTGACAACTTGGGGCACTCTAAAGAGTGCCTGCCAGCTCAACATTGCGGCTCAACACACCAAAAACAGTCATTTTCAGAAGGTCAACACTGCCCAGTCAAGAAATTTCAAGAATTTGCAAGAATAATGAGAACAGCTATTTATTTCTATTGTGAAAATATCAAGCCTTTAGATTAATAACTCATGATTTTTTGCGCAATGGTGTTGAGGGATGGGAAAGTGACTTAGGACTTTGTATGAGGGTGCCATACAAAGATACATGACAACCACGTTTGTTATAGGCTACCTCTGGTTTCTCAATTCCGTAGACCTTCTAGATATTTTATTTTTCTTGAAAACTACCCTCTACCTGTTTCCCAGTTTGATTTGGACCAAAGTGAAAACCTGAGATTCATTGGGGGTGATTAACCGGTTGGTAAAGAGTGCTTAGCTTTGGTGTAAAATGGCCGCCGGCTCGAGTTTTTTGCCCCCTGGCTTTAGCTAAACGGAGATAGGTATCTCCTACCGGTAGTTTATCCTTAGCTAGTGGAAAGAGTAGCGAACTAGTCCACCGTTCTGCCATAGACTATTCCGCTGTGCCTAGAGCCCGCCGGTATCGCGCTTGTATTTTTGTTTTTTCCTTCTTTCGTGCTTTCCCTAAGCTCCACCTAGAACTGGGGTCAAGCGCCGAGAAGTTGTCTAGGCGCCCGTGGAAAAAGGTGCATGTTTTGAAAATCGCTAACCCCATATCGCCATAGTTCATCGTTGCGCATGTCGCCCCCAAGCGTGGTGGATGGCGCGAAGCAATCCGCGAGAATCCGCACGTCTATACGGTAGTATCGAGGTTAAGCACCAGCGTACGTTCTTATTTTTTTGCTTTTTTATATGCCATGAGCTCAGGGCGAAGAAAGCGAGGTTAAGCACGAGCTGCACGACAGTGTGTTCTTATGGCGGTCGCTTTTGAAGGTAGTGGAGAATTCTAGTACGAATAGGGTAAGAGTTGTTTTTCCTCTTTTTAAAACCTGATCTTAAACCAATTATATGCTTTGTTTATGTCTCACATCATAAGCACGAACAAGTTTTTTTCCGTTCTTATTATCGAGATTTTGCACTGGCTGCACGCACTCCGCGGGAGCGAATTGTAAACCAAGTGCAAGATGGAAAAAGAGCGAGGTTTTGCAGCTGTTGCCTCCTGCACTTCCATCATAGTGAGAGATTGTTCGGTATATTCTTATTTATTTATTTTATATTTATTTTAAACACTTTTTCCATTTCGGGATTTTGACTATCTAGGGTACAGTACTACATTGTTCGGTGTGTTTGAGTAGGGTTTTGGTTACGACATTGAAATCCTCCAATCATATCATTTGTTTACCCTCCAAATTCAAGGCGAAGTGCGTGCAGAAGGCTGCACTCCAGGAGTGCGTGCGAGCCCCCGCACTTCCTGTCTGCACTCCAGTAACCCTTACCCACGTTGTTACTGTGGCAACTGGAGTGCGTTCGGCCGTGCATAATCTCGATATTATGCCACAAGAGAAGGTCGTTGCAGTGCTTATGTCTCCGAAAATGGTTTAGCAAGTGAGATTTAGTGTGGTTGCCGTGGTGATTTAAGAACCCACGGTGGTGCTTAACCTCGATAGTACGGTACTGTGGCGTGAGAAATTGTATTTATGACTATTCGTTTTGTTTCCTATATGGTTTCTTATTCACAGGTAGTTAGAGAGCTAGCATCGTGGATGAGAGCGGCTTGCTTCGGAGCACGTGATATGGACAGGGGGGGCAAGGTTATAAGTGGCTGTAAGTAGATTCATGGAGACAACAGGGAGAGCACGAAAAAAACAACGACAACCTCAACGAAGAGGCCTTTTTCGGAACCTCATTGGTATTTTTCTTTCTTTCTTCATCATGAGTTTCGTGCTTCTATCGACTTCGTTCTGCTTCCGGCTGCGTGAGCGGTGTTTGCCCCTCCGGTAGTATCGATTTGTTTCTTTTCGTTTCTTGTCCGTTGGTGAAATCATTTACACTGTCGGAAGTGAATCTGCGGCTACCGACAGCCTTTTCTCTTGTGGCCCGGAATCGAAGTTTCAGTACTGTACTAGCACAGTACTCTACTCGAGTAAAGCGCGGGAGAAAAATGAAGGTGTTGAATTTTTTTCTAAACTATTGTGCCTAGACAAAATTAACCGCGCCCCAAGCAACAGGAAAAACTTCAGCCATGACAACGGCACTCCCCCGCCAAACCCACTATAGAAACCAAAAAATAATAATACAAATTAAAAACGTAAATCCATAGTCGAATACATAGTAGGAATTGATCTAGAGAGATTTCTTCAGGTGGTGTTGGGAGTGGACGGTAATATGGAGGGCTGCGTTGCGGTAGACCGTTGGTGCGCGTTTAATTTTGTCCACCAACCATAGAGTCAAGAGCAGAGATAAGGAGGAGTAGAGCTAGGTATAGTGCGACCGATCAGACGGAGGCTGTTTAAGAGGTAGCGGCTTTTTCTAAGGAAGCCCAGATCGGACAGAACCAGAGATAAGAGGGTCAAGCAGAGGATCGTCCACTGCATAAGGTATCATCATCGGTGGCAGTCAGTGGATGCGTTCCCTCTAGGCGCGTGAAGTAGGATTGACATCCCGGTGGTCCGGGAGTAGTTTCACCACACGCTCATGTCCTCTCAAGGCAGCAAATGATCGGGGTGTTCTGCCATTGATATCTGATGAATTAGGGTTGACATCCCGGCGGTCCAGGAGTAGCATCACTGCATCTTCACATCCGCTCGAAGCAGCAAATGATAGGGGCGTTCGGCCACTGCGATCCGATGAATCGGGATCAACACCCTCGTATTCCAGAAGCAGCTTCACTACACCAGCAGCCCCCGAAATGGCAGCATATGATAGGGGTGTTCGGCCATTGCTATCCGGTAAATCGGGATCGACACCCCTATGTTCTAAAAACAGCTTCACTAGATCCTCTCGCCCCCGCTTGGCAGCATACGATAGAGGTGTCTGACCACTACTATTCGGTGAGTCGGGATTGACATCCCCGGATCCTAGAAGAAGCTTGACCACACCTTCATGTCCTGCTGAGGCACCATATGATAGGGGCGTTCGGTCATTGTTGTCCGGTAAATTAGGATTGACACCTCCATTTCCCAAAAACCGTTGCACAAGATCCTCTCTCCCCCACTTGGCAGCATACGATAAAGGTGTTAGGCCGGCACTATCCGATAAATTAGGATCGATATCCCGGCATTCAACAAGTAGCTTCACTACACCTCCATGTCCTCCAGCGGCAGCATATGATAGTGGGTGTCGACCATTGCGATCCAGTGAATTAGGATTGACATCCCCGCGTCCCAGAAGCAGCTTCACAACACCTTCATGTCCTCTCGAGGTAGCATATGATAGGGGTGTTCGGCCACTGTTATCCGGTGAATCGGGGTCGGCCTCCCTGCGCTCGAGAAAGAGCTTTACTATACCCTCCTTCTGCGAAATGACTGCATATAATAGAGGTGTCCGACCAGCGCTATCCGATGAATTGGGATTGACATCCCCACGTCCTAGAAGCAGCTTCACAACGCCTTCATGTCCTCTCGAGGCGGCAAATGACACAGGCGTTCGGCCGCTACTATCCGGTGAATTGGGATTGACATCGCTGCGTTCCAGAAGGAGCTTCACTACACCCCCGGCCCCCGAAATGGCAGCATATGATAGGGGTGTTCGGCCATTTCTATCAGGTGAGTCGGGGTTGATACCCCTACGTTCTAAAAAGAGCTGCACTAGATCCTCCCGCCCCCATCTAGCGGCATATGATATGGGTGTTAGGCCATCGCTATCCGATGAATTGGGATCGATATCCCGGCTTTCCACAAGCAGCTTCACTACACCTCGATGTCCGCCTGCGGCAGCGTGAGATAGAGGAGGTTGGCCGTTGCGATCCAATAAGTTAGGATTGACACCCCCGCGTCCCAGAAGGAGCTCCACTACACCTTCATGTCCTCTTGAGGCGGCATATGATAGGGGTGTTCGGCCTCTGCTATCCGATGAATCGGGATTGACCTCCACGCGTTCGAGAAAGAGCTTGACTACACCCTCACCTTCCGAAACGGCAGCATATGATAGAGGCGTCCGACCGCTGCTATCCGACGAATCGGGATTGACATCCCTGCGCTCGAGCAAGAGCTTCACCACAGCTTTATGCCCTCTCTTTGTGACAGCGAGGGATAAGGGTGTCCGGCCACTGTCATCCGATGAATCGGGATTGACATCTAGGCGTTTGAGGAGGAGCTTCACTACACCTTCATGTCCTCCTAAAGCAGCATATGATAGGGGTGTTCGGCCTTCGCTGTCTGATGAATTGGGATTGACATTCTCGCTTTCGAGGAAGAGCTTCACTACACCCTCATCCTCCGAAATGACAGCGTATGATAGAGGTGTCCGACCATGGTTATCTGATGAGTCGGGATCGACGTCACTGTGGCCCAGAAGTAGTTTCACAACGGATCCATGTCCTTTCTGTGTGACAGCAAGTGAGAGGGGGGTCCGGCCATCGTCATCCGATGCATTGGGATTGACATCACCGCGTCCTAGCAGCAGCTTCACTACACCTTCATGTCCTCTCGAGGCAGCAAATGACAGGGGTGTTCGGCCATTGCTATTCGGTAAGTCGGGATTGACACCTTTATGTTCTAAAAACAGCTTCATTAGATCCTCTCGCCCCCACTTGGCAGCATACGATAGCGGCGTCAGCCCATCGCCGTCCGATGAATTAGGATCGATATTCGGGCTTTCCACAAGTAGTTTCACTACACCTCCATGTCCACCCGCGGCAGCATCCCATAGCGGGGGTCGACCATTGATATCTAGGGAATTGGGATTGACATCCCCGCGTCCAAGAAGCAGTTTCACTACACCTTCGTGTCCTCTTGAGGCGGCATGTGATAGAGGTGTTTGTCCTTCGCTATTCAATAAACTGAGATTGACATCCTCGCGCCCGAGAAAGAGCTTTAGCACACCCTCGTCCTGCGAAACGACGGCATATGATAGAGGCGTCTGACCACCGCTATCAGAGGAGTTGGGATTAACATCCGTGCAGCCAAGAAGTAGTTTCACTACCCCGCTATGTCCTCTCTGGACGGCAAGTGATAGGGGTGTCCGGCCATCGCGATCAGATGAATTAGGATTGACATCCCGGCGTCCCAGGAGCAGCTCCACTACACCTCCATGCCCCTCCGAGGCAGCATATAATAGCGGTGTCCGTCCAAATTCGCTTGGGTGATCGGGGTTGACATCTTCCCGGCACAACAGTAGCTTCACTATTCCCTCATGGCCATTCTTGGCGGCCAAAGAGAGCGGTGCCTGTCCAGATACGCCTGAGCTGTCGGGGTTGACTTCATCCCTGCACAACAGTACCTTCACTATTCCCTCATGGCCATTCTCGGCGGCCCACGAGAGTGGTGTCTGTCCAGATTCGTTTGGGTAATCGGGGTTGACATCTTCCCGCTCCAACAGTACCTTCACTATTCCCTCATGGCCATTCTCGGCGGCCCACGAGAGTGGTGTCTGTCCAGATTCGTTTGGGTAATCGGGGTCGACATCTTCCCGCTCCAACAGTAGCTTCACTATTCCCTCATGGCCATTCTCGGCGGCCCACGAGAGCGGTGTGCGTCCAGATTCGTTTGGGTAATCGGGGTTGACATCTTCCCGGTCTAACAGTAGCTTCACTATTCCCTCATGGCCATTCTCGGCGGCCCACGAGACCGGTGTGCGTCCAGATTCGCTTGGGTGATCGGGGTTGACATCTTCCCGGCACAACAGTAGCTTCACTATTCCCTCATGACCATTCTCGGCGGCCAACCAGAGTGGTATCTGTCCAGATTCGTTTGGGCGATTGGGGTCGACATCTTCCCGCCACAACAGTAGCTTCACTATTCCCTCATGGCCATTCTCGACGGCCCACGAGAGTGCGGTTCGGCCACAATTCGCGTCCTGCTGGTCAGGCTGAATATCTTCGTTTCGCAAGAGCAACCTCACTACCACTTCATGCCCGCACCTTGCAGCCCATATGAGTGGCGTCGCACCCGCACCATCTGTTTCGTTCACATTCCATCTACCCATCCCTATCAAGGTATTTGCGACTTCAGCGATACCGAAGTATGAGATGCAGTGCAGTGCGGAAAATGGCTTATCGCCAGGGTCACGGTCAAAAGGCAGCCCCCCATTGATCGACTTCCAAAGGTGTTTAGCAGATATGTGACTCTCGAACTGATCAAGGAGCTGGAGTGCAAATGTTTTTCCGCGATCTGAGGGCTCTATTCGCATATGGGTTCCCCAATATAGAGAAGAATATTCAAGGAAGGATGTGCCTCGCGGGTTAGGGAATGGGACAGCTGAAAGGTCCTTGACGTGCTGAAAGTTGAGATATGTTAAGCAGGTTTCGGCCATTGTCGAGTGAGCTCTGTGAAAGAGATCTAAATCCGCGCAGAGATACTCCTGGAGTGTAAAATGGATCAACTCAATTGCTGAGGTACCCTTATCAATGGTGGCAAGTCCTTGGCAACAGCTTAGCAAGGTCGATATCTCAGGGATACCATCGTAATTGAGACCATCCGACCCTATCCCGATTGCTACGGCGTGACATATCTCCTCCACCCGCAATGGCCGCCTTGAATGAGAGATCCACATCAGAACGGCCATCCCGAGTCTTGCTTTCTCCCCACCCTGAGCCTTTATCCTCCACAGCGTTGCCTCGTACGCGCCCCCCAAGACTAAGCTATTCTCCATTGCTCTAAGCTGTCGTCTCCTTGAATATATGGTGGTCTCTTGTAGAATCGTCACGATACTTAGGAAGACAAGAAGGAATCTAAATACAAGATTATTCAGCACATAGTTAAGTATTTTTAGAAGTGCCCGCGCCCTACTTACGTTCCGGCCACTGTTTCGGGGATATTCTGAATAATTTCTTCCTCCAAACTCTCATCCATCGCGTCCGGAATCGTGTCCTCTTTCAGCTTCGCTCGGAGGAATGTGATGATATCATTCTTGGTGGCTGTTATGGATCTAGTCGCCACCCTTCCCCCAAGATGCTTTTCAACCTCACCCAGGATATGCTGTCTCCCGGTCATGAATAGTCGAGCGCCGGGGGACTCCTGGAGAATCTGGTTGAGTAAATCGAGGAGCTTCACCCGATGCCCTGACGGACACTCGTCCAGGGCGTCAATGCATATAAATGTGCATCGTGAGGACAAGATATCTTGCAAGAACTCCACAATTTTCGAGAGCGGTAGCCTCTCGCCACCAATGACCTTCCCCTGGTCTCGGAAAGCTCTGACTATCCTTTCCGGAACTTCTTCAAGTCCAGCAACAACCTGTTTCAGCACCGAACTTAGAACAGCAGCTAGGGATTGCTCCTCTTGTGCGGCGAAGTCGAAGTAGAACCACGCAATGGCAGCGTTTTCCTTCACGGCCTGCTCGCATAAAGTATCCACCACCAGGGAGCTAACATTGCAGCTTATTAGCAACATCTTTCTTCCAAGTAGCTTCTCTCTCACCTAATGTAAGTCTTGCCAACTCCTGGACCTCCGTAGCAAAACAAGGATGCACCATCAGATTCACCCCCACGAATACCACCGAACCAATTCCGATATTCCTCAGTTTGAAAGAGCCAGTCTCCAACCTTATCGACCCTGCGGGATGTAATGTCATGGTGCCGTATCTGGGGTTCGAGTGGCGATAGCCAGGCCAAAATTTCCGGCCCCTCGTCGACTACAGTGCAGTTACTCCACACATTGTTAAAAGAGACGTTGGTATTGCCGATCATGTGAGGTTGCGACATTTTGTACTTTTTCTCTATTTTGAAGGTTGTAGGGGATGGGTTTCCGAGTACGGTAATTTAAATGGTAGGATGGGTTGATGTAATTTCTAGGAGCGAAAGGCTCGAGCAGATTGTCTATGAAACCAACTTAGTGGTATTGTCGGCTACCATACGGTACGCGCAAACCCCAAGCGGCTGAAGGCGAAATGGACGATATGAAAGTCCCATATATTATGCTACCGGTATACGTGGCATCAAGAATTATCACTTCCCAGCGAGCAGGCAAAACCAGTACCGTGCAGGCGCCCTATTTCGCACCTTGAGCCGAATTACCCTATCACTTTCTGTACTGGAGCCATAATTCCACCCGTGTCATGAAAATTACAGTATTGGTTCCTCGCAAGGAATACAGGTAGGTAATTTCCCTCATGCAGCAAACAGAATTACTCAAGTAAACTGGGAGCAACTATTCGATTTGTATGGTTGAACTTCTTTGTCGCTCTTGTTGCGGCGCTCGCTACCCCTCATTCAGCTTTCATAAATAGACCGATAGGTTCCGTGCGCGG
>Ga0307513_10003352_pt1 | contig 21751 bp, 33 predicted proteins | sample 15_EM_MG_FD_202174 | JGI IMG/M metagenome (GOLD analysis project Ga0307513, IMG submission 202174) | Populus trichocarpa ectomycorrhiza microbial communities from riparian zone in the Pacific Northwest, United States - 15_EM | ecosystem: Host-associated > Plants > Roots > Unclassified | place... | reverse complement strand
GGTCCTTCCTCCTCCTGAGCCCGTCAAAGTCGAGAAGGGGGAGTCGGAGGAGCCTACCAGTCCCGTGCCTGGCACCGCTGGTATGCCGAAATTCACGGTGGTCAAGGGTATCGCCGCGCCACTGCACATGGACAACGTAGACACCGACATGATCATCCCCAAGCAGTTCTTGAAGACGCTCAAGCGGACTGGGCTGGGCGATGCCTTGTTCTGGACGCTGCGCAAGGACCCGCGGACGGGGGAGTCGACCGACTTTGTGCTCAACCGGCAACCATACGATAAAGCCAGCATCCTCGTCGTCACTGGGCCAAACTTTGGATGCGGTAGCAGTCGCGAGCACGCACCGTGGAGCTTGTGAGTTTTTTTTTTGGTTTCCTTTTCGTCTCTTCCTCCCTCTGCTAAATTTGCATGTCCGTAGAAACGACTTTGGTATCCGCTGCGTAATAGCACCGAGCTTTGCCGAAATCTTCAAAACGAATGCGATGCAGAACGGCATGCTGCCTGTCGTCCTTCCGCAGGAAGACTGCAAGGTGCTCGCGGCCGACGGTGAAGAAGGCCTTGAGCTTGAGGTCGACCTTGAGCGACTGGAGGTCCGAAGACCCAATGGGCGCGGCGTCATCAAGTTTGAGGTGGACCCGTTCAAACGGCGCTGCTTGATAAACGGGCTGGATGACATTGGGCAGACACTACAAAGGGGGGAGAAGATCGAAGAGTTTGAGAAGAGTCGGACTGAGCAATGGCCTTGGCTCGATGGATTTGGTTATGCGAAGAAGGGTGGGAAGATTGCCACCCGGCCGGTTAGGAAGAAAACAAGGGGCTTGGAGTGGTGAGACTGCTGTGACGGGTTGCATGTCCGGCATGTCTCATCGTTTCGGACGTTTTGGAATTCTTGCTTGCAGTTTACGCTGTACGATTGCGAATTTGTTGGCGAGGGTGAAAGATGACAATTCTTCGTAACCCTTCACAACGAGAAGGTCAGGACTAGACGATGAGCAAAATCTTTTATGAGGCTCAAGTTCCAGCTCAGAAACGAATGGGGATATCGTATTTGCACACTTGCCCCTGGAGTCAATAATACAGGGCGGCGCCGCGTCAGACAGGAAGAGGTGGCGGTCTATTACTCCTGCCACGGATAACTGAACTTGGGAGAGTCTTTGCGCCTCCACATCTTTTTCCTGTAACGCATTATCAGATATCGAATACGAGAAAATATATGGGCCGACTTACTTTACCTTGGTGTTCACGTTGGTGACAAACACTTCGATACAATGTTGCGCTTTGAACTCGCGGATGAATCGGGGGTCCCTGAGAAGCGTGAATTGAGAGTCTGGATCAGTTGGAATAAGATAACGGCGTACCACAGTTCGCTCGCAATACCCAAATCTTTGCAGCAGCGCATGAGCGCATTACTCTTGCATGCCTCGGTTGCAGTCGCAACACCGCTAGAGTCGAAAAAGTCCTGCTCACCACGGGCGATGGCCACAAGTCTATGGAAAGCATCAGGTAACTGCAAGTGGGGTAAACGATACATGCTCACCGTCCAAGACAGACAAGAGCATACTCTCGACTGACAACCCTACTGCTGACATTAGTTTCGCTGCGGGGAGCGAGGCCCCATCCGCCCGGCCCAAACGCTTTGTTTAGGATACGACGGTATTTAATTTCCGGAAGGTAGATAAGTCCATCTGTGATATAAATAATGGTCAACAGAGAACGGAGGACGAGCACAACTGGGAGTTGTACGGGCCTGGTTTAATTTCGACGTCCATGGGGTCAACTCGGCTCATAAGAATTTCTCCGAGCTCCTTCGGAAAAGATTCCGTGGAGAGACCCGCATAGCTTCTGGACCAGTCTGTGCCCGTAGAAGGAACCTCCAAAATCGATTCGGGGTAGGGATTTGGTGAAGCTGCAGTTGGTGAAGCTGAAGCCTTTTTGGAAGGCAAAGGTGGCACATCCCCGTCGATATCGAATTCCTTTTCTGAGGTTGTTGAGGCCTTGCGGGCGGGAACTACGGGCGAACAAAAAGCTGTTGCGGGCACGCAGCGGGCCGTACTGTGAGGGACAAGAGACCGGAACGAGTGCAGACGCGAGAGCGGACGTGCAGACGCGTTGCAGAGGGCTTGGATGATAACCCGAGACATGGTTGGGTTCGAAAACACGCGTCTTTGTCCTTCTTATGCTCCAACCTTCTCGGGTCTGTGCTGGGCATCAGGAACCGTACAGAAGATTGCGTGTGGTCTCGAGAACGCAGTTATATGTATGTAGGGAATTTCTCTCGTTTTCTCTCGTTTTCTCTCAGTTACCTGATTGCTCGCTCTTATTTCTCCCAGTCTCCGTGCCCGCTAGAATCCAACGAGAAACCTCGCTTTCGATCTAAACTCTGACTTACACGCCTTTCCACGCGTGCGACGCGCCAAAAGACGCGAGCCTGCCATTCCAGATCTGAATCCCACAATGACCCAATGGCCCCCGTCCCCGTTTTCGACGGCTGGTCTGAATGAAGGTGATACTACCAACTATGCAGACCTGCTCCAGCAAATCCGTGCTCTCGTCCAACAGCCAGAACTTTGCAACCCGAGAGCCCGTATCGCATATGACGACCCTGAAAAACCCATCTACGTCTCTGTGCTTGGAGGTCTGATAGATCTCGCTGGAAACTTTCCTCGTCCCAGTCGCCAGCCGCCGCTTCCTCCAGCGGAGTTCAAACTCTCCGTCGAGTTGTCGGCGACCCTTCTGAAAGCAACTGAGAAGATCATCTCACGCGTCGATGGGATTCTCGTGGCCAAAGAGCAGCCTCTCGAAAGTCTCATACTCTCTAAGTTCTTCCAGTACGCCGCAATCATTGATGAATGGCAGCACACCCAACCAGGCGTCTTGGGTGAAGCAGAGACCATGCGAGAAAATGCAATCCGGATTATTTCTATCGCGATCAAAGCCGTAGTGAACGAACGAGTCTCAGACCATGCACGGTGGCAATCTCTTCAAGCTTTCAGGAGTTGCTTGCAAGATTGTATTTCTGCAGTCGATGGTGGGTAGACTGCGAGCAGTACAAGGCTTTGCTAATAGGACCTTAGATATATGCACATTGTCGGCAGATACATATCCCGTCGATGTCTTGCTGTTCCAGGAGAGCGAGCCACCTCACGTATGTGTCGATCAGTACAGTTAGAGGAGTATTCATGGTCTCCCAGAATCCTAGCGGTCACAGCATCTCGATCGTCTCGCATACACATGCCGTTAAGGTCGCCCTTACCATCCTGCAAGGTCTAGTGACTGGCCTTCTGGCCCAACGACAGGTCAAGGTCTTTTACGCAGACCTCATTTCTCGCCTTGCCTTCGCCACAAACCGAGTAGTGGAGATCCTACTCGATAAGGCCGTCCCAATAATAAGTCTTCAGAAACGAGCGTCCCTGCTAGGACAAGTTACAAAGACGCTCGTAGTCCTTGTCGAATGCTCTGAGCATGCTTGCAAAATCACACAACCTTCAATCTTCCGTCTCTTATTGGCCAGGCTGGAAATAGGGGAATCCGCTGTTTGGCATGAGTGCGATGAAGGTCTTGTGATACTCCTTCAATCAACTTCAGTCCAAACTATACTACGTGGCGATATTGTGAATGCTGTCGGTGGAGTGTCAAGTGAGCATTGGAACGCGCTAGCTGAACCGCTGCGAGTATGTTTACCTTTCCCGAGTTCAAATTAGCGACTAACGCTGATCATTAGCAATCTATATGTTCCTATCTCGAGCAATGCACACCATATCTTCACCCTTCGCACTTGCACACTCTTCAAGCGTCCTTAGCTCAGGATGATACACCCCCCTATGTGCTGCGCGTCCGAGAACTCGTTTCCCAGCGCTTAAATGACATTACCGACATGACCAAGCCTCCGACTGTCTTGGGAAAGCGTAAGCGTGGGAATGGTTCAATGCCGGAGTCGGCCCGCATACTCTTAGAACAGATGGGATGTGGCTTGCAAGACAGCATGGACATCGATGAGGAATGGAAAGAACACGTAATAGATGAACTGAAGGACTCCTTTTTGAGGTACGCAAGGTCCTAGGTCATTTGCTGCAACCGGCTCACGAGCGTCCAGGCCCCTCCCTGATTCTTCTGCAGAAAGCCGCAAGCTTGTTGCCCAGAGGCTCCAGCTCTTCATTAAGGATCTTGACAGTGAAGGCCAAACCGATGGTTGCCCGTCCACCGCCCTAATAAGACTCGCTGTTGTCGCAACTGCTAGGTTGTTGGACGGGCGTCCTGACGACCTAACCGTGGAGGTTTGGAAGGATACTTACAAAGCATTTACGCTCGCTTTGGAGAAAGGCTTGTTGAATTCGACTCGTATCATCCTTGACCTAGAGCAGACCGCTAAAACTCTGAGGAAAGGCCTCACGCACGCGCAGAGAGGTGTCAGACTAGCTGCAGGGTAACACTTTATTTTGTGGTGGCGTCCATTTCTGACCAAGTGCTAGTCGTGTCCTAGTGCAGGTTATTCGCCTGGGTTTAGCGACAAATTCGCAAGAGGCTCGAGTTGTGGAACCAGTATTTGCCCTTCTTGAAGATATACTCAGGAAGGCACCTGACCATATCAAAGAGACTACGATCGTCACAACTGGAGCCATCGGCAGGTGCGAGGCACCAACGATGGCAGGACGATATGCATTTAATCCACGCACAGGGAAGCCGGAGAACCCGTGCTCAACCGTACCATTTACCTTCTGGTCCAACAATTTACGCTACCCAGCACTATTCTTCGATCCCTCGCGAACATTAAGGTGGGCTCCGAACCATGGTGCCAGTGGGTTGACTGACTGTGAAATATACAAGCTCCTCGAAATTTCAAAGTTGAACAAGAAGTCTCCTTACTCGATGCTTGCTCCCATTCTACCACAAGTGGCCGTCCTCATCGCCACTCAGTACACAAACGCACCCACCGTGCTGTTTCATTGCTCCAGCCTGATATCCCAGATCCCATCAAACTTCCTGGAGACGCTTCTGCCCCATTATCTGCCAGTTTTAGTTGCTAATTGCTCTCGGACACAACTCGACGCCATTGCCAAGACCTTGGAGCAGACAGTTGCTGCGCTGGTCATCCACAACAGCGCAGATGTCCTGGAGAAAGTCTTTTTATTGGAAACTATTGCCCAGACAGAAGCCTCTTCGACCATGATCGACGAGTACCTGAGTGCTGCCGCACCGAAGCGTAGACGGGGAGAGATAGAGTCGAGTGCACTTGCCAGCATGGTCAAGTCATGCATCGTGCCACTTCTCGGAAAGCTGGTCTTCGAGTTAGGAGACCTCGAAATGGACCGTAAGAATGTCGTGAGTACATTTGTGCAACGATTGCGTTGCTGGAGGTTAATAAGGGAATAAAGGTGCTCAATGCTATTCGAAAAGTGGAGAGGTACTGTGCGGAGGTCTCAAGGCACAAAACTACGGCCCCGAGCCCGCCCGCCAACTTCCTTAAACTCCACATACTTGGGATTATCTCTCATATCAGTAGTATATTGCAAGACGATCAAGGGAAGAAGCCTCTGGTGGTGAAGACACAAGCTATCCGATGCATTAAGCAACTCGTTGCAATCATCGGTCCACAGATCAATGTCATAGCGCCGCAAGTAAGTGGCTTAGATAGTTCGCTTACTACAAGACCCACCTATAGTCCAGATTATGGCAACAATGCAAAGCATGATCTACCGCGATGGCCTGGAGGGCTGCACCCTTGAGACCTGGCTTCGTGTGGTTGATACGCTCCCGGCTAGTGAGTTTGGCCCATACCTGGGAGTCACCGCCGCCACATTTGTGAGGGTCTGGCCGAAGCTCAATGCCGACTCGCGCTCGACTGTTCAACAGGTTTTCGATCATATCCTCCAGAGAGCAGAACAGTTCTCTGCATACATTGCGGATATATGTTCCTTGTGGCATATACCAGAGTTGAGTGCTGTTCAGAATCGGCTGGATGCCATTCGCCCCGAGCTCAACCTGCAAGATCGCCTGAAGGATATGTGCCGTCGCGCTGAAAACCCCAACCCTTCCGTGTCCTATCTCGCTCTGGCTGAGTTGAAGAGTGAGCTTGGTGCTCACGACCAAATTAAAGGCCTCGTCAGCGGAGATACCTTCGACCTTGTTGTTGGCCAGCTCATCAAAACTCTTTTCATTGTAATTTCTCGCGAGGGTGAAGTTTACGAAGAACCTCGACTAGCGGCTCTAGAGTCCATGGGTTTATTGGGCGCCGTTGACCCCGATCGATTCGACTTCCCGGCCCATGACGACGAACCCTTTGTGTATCTGGAACTAGAAGACGATACCACGAGCGTGCGCTTTGCGGAATACTTGATTGTGGATGTTTTGGTCGGCATCTTTCGCTCCACGGCGGACCCACATTTCCAAGCTCAACTTTCATATGCGATCCAAGAATTACTCAGCTTCTGCGGCTTCAACGCGGGCCTTGTCATGCCCGGGACGACATCTGTGTCTCTCAATGCTCGTAATCGATGGAGCAAACTCCCAACTGACATTATCGCCACGGTAGCGCCTTTGCTTGATGGAAAATTTAGCTTCACGGGTGACTATCCCCCTATTTCTAGTCACCCAATCTATCATTCGTCCCCTGGTTATAGGGACTGGATCCAACGATGGGCTGGCGATCTCATCTATCACACCTCCGGGTCACGCGCGAAAGCTATATTCGCTCCTTTTCGTGCTGTCTTGAGAGCGACGGATGTCCAAGTCTGCCGCAGATTGCTCCCGTATCTTCTTTTGAACATCCTCATTACTGGCAACGACGGTGACGTTGGTGCAGTACAGCGGGAGATGAAGGCTGTCCTACAAGACCAAGTCAATAGCATGTCGGATAAAGCCCACGATCAGCGACTGTTGTGTGCTCAGGTATGTTATAGCCCAATCCGAATCACTTAAAATAATGGTTTCGCGTCCCAGACTGTGTTCCAGCTCATGGATCACCTCAACAAATTCATCCAATATGCTCAAGATCGAACTGAAGGGAGGAAAGGACGACGAAACCCAAAGGCTGAAAGCCTCACAAGCGCCGTCGTGCGGGTCGATTCAATAATCAGCGGCATCGATCAAGGCTTGATGGCCAGGGCAGCCTTTGAATGCAAGCAGTACGCTCGCGCGTTGATGAACCTTGAACAGCAGGTCGTCCTTCGGCTACAAACTACCCCCGACCGTGATCTTCAGGAATACTATGAGAAGATCCACGAAATATACGCGGAGCTAGACGAGCCAGACGGAATGGCAGGCATTTCAACTAAGGTTCTGTCGCCATCATTAGAGCATCAAATCAGAGAGCATGAGAGCATTGGCCGGTGGACTGCAGCGCAAAGTTGCTGGGAGGTTAGACTCCAGCAAGAACCCGACAATATTGAATCTCACATCGGTTTAATGAGGTGTTTGAAAAATCTCGGGCATTATGGTATGTTCTTTCAACTCAGCAATCTCGGTCCTCACTCAATTGACCGATATAGACGCTCTAAGGACGCACGTCGCTGGTATCTTGAGTCTCAAACCAGATTGGTCAAGTGCGATCGAAACTTTTCACGTCGAGAGTGCTTGGACAAACGGCGACTGGTCGACGGTGCAGAGGGTTGTGGAGGAATCCACCTTGCCCTCTCCGGAAATGACAACAGCACGACTGCTTCTCGCTATGAGGAATGCCGATCCTGATATCATTACCCACGCCTTAGCGCGCACCCGTATGGAGTTAGGGCAACCAATTAGTGCCGCAGGCTCTCGCTCATACCGTAGGTCCTACGCCTCGACAATCTCCCTTCACATTGTGCGGGAGGTGGAATTGATATGTCAGACGGTCAAAGCTATGGGCGAGAAAGGTCAGGATGAAGAATCTCAGCGGCAATTTCAAAGTTTCGTCGCTCTTTTGGATGATAGGTTGCAGTCTGCTCTTCCGTCGTTCCGAACACTTGAACCCATTTTATCCATGAGGCGGACGGCTTTAAATCTCGTGTAAGTAACAACTCTCCGCACGAGCATGGTCTAACTGTAGCTTCTGTGTAGCCAACCTGGAGATGGCCTTGTGAATGCTGCTGTTAGCCGTGCTTGGCTCGCATCATCGAAAATCGCCCGCAAGGCGGGTCATTTCCAGGCAGCCTATGGTGCTATGTTGCAAGCCCGCCATCGTGGTGCAGCGCATTATTTTATTCAAGGATGCAAACTCTTGAAATGCGAAGGGGACTCCATTCGGGCTCTGCAAGCACTGGACAATGCCCTCGCAGCTAGATACCCTCTGGTGGCTGAAGGCAAAATAGACCTCATCCTAAGTGACGAAGAGAATCTGCAACAAGCGAAGGTTCGTGACTTACTTTGCCACCATGGCCAAAGACGCTAGATGACTCTAGGCATACCTTCTTCGAACACGGTGGATGCAAGCATCAGAACGACATAACAGAGCCGAAATTACGCGTGAATACGCACAAGTTGCGAAGATCAGACCGAAGTGCGTGTGACTTCAAGTGATGCATTCCAACGTCTCATCACGGTGTAGATGGGAAGCCGTATATTTTCATTGGGGCCTGTATTTGGATCGCTCTCTTACGCGCAAAAACGTGCAGGAGATTGGAGCTAAGGATTTTGAGCTGTGCGTACACGTGAATCTGTGCCATCACTCAACTCTGACAATCTGTAGATACGTTAACCATGTTAACGTAGTCGTAAGGCAATATGGCAATTCTCTCCTCAACGGATCCAAGTATTTGTACCAGACACTCCCCCGTATGCTCACTTTGTGGCTCGACTTAGGCGAGAGCGGAGAACTAAGTCCAAAAACTGGGTGAGAGGACCACCAAACTCTTCAAAACAGGAGCTTATCCCTCCCAGTACGAAGCAGGAACTCATCCGCCGCTACTACGGTCTATGCGTTTTCATGCGAGAGACTGCTCAAAAAATGGATCCATTTAAAGTAGGGAGCCATTCCTAATCCAGATGTAGAAGTATTTCATGACCCCCGACATTTAGTGGCTTACTGCTTTCCCGCAAATCGTCTCTCGCATCTGCCATCCCAATGACAACGCCACAAAAGCACTTATGGTAATCATGGCCAAAGTCCTACAGGAATATCCTCAACAAGCGCTGTGGCTCATGACTGGGGTGATCTCGTCTGCGAGATCGGCTCGGAAAAGTGCTGCTGAGCGAGTCCTAAGGTATGCCTCATCGATCGCATCGGTAAGCGAGTTCTCCATATGTCCGATTGGATTTGAAATCTTTGTATAGGGGTCCCAGCATGTTGCCAAGCTGCAGCTCTTCAAAGAAAAGTACCAGTTCATGACTCGTCAACTACTTCATCTTTGCAACTTTGACCCGGGGTCGGAAGAGCGACACAAGATGTCTGTAAAATGTCTCGAGCTCTTCTCAGTGCAGGGTTCTCCAGTCCTGCTCCCTCTCCAAGAGTCATTCACCACACAAGTTCCACCAGCATCAACATCCAGCAATACAAACCGGCCCTTCGAAACACCCCTTTTAACGATTGCCGGGTTTCTCGATGATATTACTATCATGCCTTCCCTGCAAAAGCCACGCAAGATAGGCATTATCGCGAGCGACGGCCAAACTTTCCACTTCCTTTGCAAGCCTAAGGACGATCTTCGCAAGGACGCCCGTCTTAGTGACTTTAATTCAGTCATCAATAAGCTCCTTCGTGCAAGCTCCGAATCACGGCGACGGCAACTTCGTGTGTTATGCACTTTTGGGCTGTCACAAATCTTTCACTCATGATTGTGAACTAGGAATCCGCACATATAGCGTCGTACCTTTGAACGAGGAATGTGGTCTGATTGAATGGGTTCGCAATACCATTCCCATCCGCAACATTTTCAAGACTCTTTACGACCGGCGCAAATTGAGCCTTCACGTAGGTTACAAGTATTCAACTCACTTATTCATGCTTCCTTATCTGCTCTGGTATCCAGGCCAAGGTGGCAATCGAAGTGGGGGAGAAGGTCAAGACTATGAGCGGAGACGATGCAGCAAAACTCTTCGAAGAGCGAGTTTTGAGCTATTACCCGTGTCTATTCCATGAATGGTTTGTCGAAAGATTCCCGGAACCTACGCAATGGTTGGCATGCAGAAATGCGTATTCTCGGACTGCTGCCGTGATGTCGATGGTCGGCTATATCTTGGGGTGCGAAGGAATCCAAATCATACCTCGAGACAAATCTGACCCCACATTCAGGCTTGGAGACCGGCATTGTGAGAATATTATGATGGATGCTATCACGGGTGATACGGTTCATTGCGACTTCAACTGTCTCTTCGACCGGGTTAGTGCCTCACTCCGTCTAGGCTTCGTGGAGCTCATTTGTTGCATCACAACAGGGGAAATCCTTTGACATTCCAGAGACCGTGCCATTCCGACTAACGCCAAACATGGTCGATGGACTCGGAGTAACTGGGGTTGAAGGTCAGTACCAACAATCACAGTCAAACACTGATTCAAGCGAAATCAGGCGTCTTTCGCATCTCATGTGAGGTCACCATGCAGCTCCTCCGTTCAAATGGGGATTGCTTGATGAGCATCCTGGAGGCATTCACCCATGACCCTCTGGTCGAGTGGGAAGACGAGAAGCGAAAGAAGGTCCGCCAGTTCCCCGTGCAAATTCTAACGTGCTCTGATCCCCCGACTAGGAGAGACGCAAGAACAACGACAAGCCCGTCGATCTGCGCGAATTGGCGAACAAGGCCCTTGATCCAATCCAGAAAAAGCTCAAAGGGCTCGATGGCGAGAAGCAGATGACAGTGAATAATCAGGTCGAAAGACTCATTCGAGACGCGACGTCTTTGCAGAAGCTGGTGAGCCCAGGCATTACCGACTCTTATCGGTCATGCTGAATTTTCCATTGGCAGGCAAAGATGTATGTTGGATGGACAGCCTGGCTGGTGAGTTGCCTCCTGAAACACTCAATTGTGATATTAACGGTGCCTCCACAGTGAATTGACGTCCTACTCCCCTGAGGTTATTAGTATTGCCCCGAAATGACCGTGCGCCGAGATAGAGTCTCAAACGTGCGAGGAGTTTGACAGTAATGCTTAGATTCGTGTGTCACCTATCCAAGCATACAAGGGAATGTCCATCTCATGCACCAATGAGTAAAATGAAAAGTATGATGAAGTCATGTCGTCTATAAAAGGCCTGAATATTGGGGTCATGTTGTCACTCGACTGCACAAGGACGATTAAGCTGCAGTGGCGGTGAGGGCTGGAGGTGGTGGTACAACATTGGGAGGGGTGGGTACGATGGCGGTAGCCTGGTCCATTGAGACCTTCTCGAATGGACCAGCGATCCTTTCCAGAAACCTCTTCTGGAGAATACCGATGCCCATTTGAAGAGGGCTGTAATATACGGGTGAGAGGAATAGGAAGAGTCGGCCGAATTCGGTTTCCTTGTTGTAATCCTCTGGAGAAAGTGAGCAGACACAGGTGACCAACCACAGAGCATGCATACCTTGGAGTTCCTTGCGCAAGTCTAGCCATACCTGAGTGGTGTCTGTGAGGATTACTTGCACGCCCCAGCGACAGCACTGAACCGTAAATGAGTGACGATCAGCAAACGATGTTAAATCCATACCTCTATCATCTGTTCAGGTTTGTTAACTGTCCAGACCAGAATATCCTTTCCAGCGGCCTGGGCGTCCTTCCTATCAGGGGTGTAAGAAACTAAGCCAGGGTTTGAGCCCCGCGCAGCTACCCACCTGAACCTTGCTCCCTCAGCAGTAGCCAACGCAGCAAATTTCATGCTGAATGCTTGGCAAGAGTCCCAGAAGTAATCCCGTGCGACCGAAATTGATGCACCAATGTGCGACCGCCGAAGATAGGGTGTTATTTTAGCAGCGGCCAAAATGAAACGCGGGTGCCAAAGACCCAGGATGATACGGGGAGCTAGCGTTGTCTGCCAATCTTCCTGTGCTGAAATAATTTGGTGCAGCAGGGCGAATAGCCGTTCAGGGTCATTGTGGGGCTTCACATCGACCTGGATACGCCACTGTCAACCTCCCGAATCTCGAACGTGCATAGCAGAGCGCTCTTACGTCAAACTTGACGTGTCGATTGTCTGGCCGAATGAGTAGGGCAATCGTTTCCCGGAATGTGGGGATAGCTTGCGGGGGCTCCTTGATTGTTCTGCAGTGCTGCACCCCATCGTCTCCGTACCAATTCCGTTCACGTATTAGCCCTGCGAGTGCAGACAGGCGCGTGAGTGCCACAGCAGGGGGCGGTGGAGGTCACAGGAGCAATAAATAAATAACCCACCCTGTGAGCCGGTGGTTCGTGAGAGGTCCGGGTCATGGAACATGACCACGACATTGTCAAGTGAGACGTGCACATCTGAACAGGCGCGGAAGCATCAGTCGCAGGGAAATTGGCTGACCCTGTCTGGACGGGCTCACCGCTCTCAATGCCCTCTGCGCCGTCGCGGATTGCGGCCTCGAACGACGCAAGAGTGTTCTCCGGATAGTTTGCTGATGCCTAAGAGGTCGAGCGTGTGAGTAGGGTGCAAAAGTTGCGGAAGTGCGAAATGAGCGGACTGACCCCTCGATGACTGCGTCGCGCGTTGGACGAGCGTCGGGGCAATGAGTGACGTGCAGTCAGCTTAGATTGGCCGGAGGACGTACCCCCAGCACTCAGGAAGAGGCTTGGGCGGGATCTGTAGAGTGGAATTCATGCGTCGGTGGCAAAGGGAGACAAGAGACGATGGGACGCTGAGAAGGCGGCGGCACGTTCTTGTACGAGGTGCTAAGTAAGCAGTTCCTGGTTTTCCCGCTATGCACGTTCCCCCGGAGCCAACTGGCAACGAACGTGGCCAGTCTCGTGCAAAAAAAAGCCAGTGCAGCCCTCTGGATATAATACTCTACGGCAGCTGAATGAGGACCACAGAGACGTAGAGAGAATCGTTACACCTTTCCATCAATCACCCCTGCCCTGCACATGACGCCACACCGTTTTCAGCGACCTCCGCAACGGGGTTCAGCACCCCTAGCTCGGTCTTCGGACCAATACCGCCCCTTCATCCTCTGTCTCTTCACTTGCAACCGAGATGGTTCGCTGTCGCGGTCCCGTCTCCAGGAGTCGCTGTCCCTCCTGCTCGCGAACTGCTCCTAATGACAAGTTTTTCCGGCTCTCCTGTTGCATCTCAGTTACTCCAATAGCGGGTGGAGAGGGCTCAACAGTCTCAGATACGGCAGGTACCATAGGGTCGTCCACAGGCACGGAAATCTCCTTCAAGACTTGCAGCATATCACACCGTGTCTTTATTGCGAGCTCGTCCACATGAGCAGTCGTAAGACCTTCTGTAGGTATCGGTGGTAGCACTATGGCGAATCTATTAGTGAGCCATCCAAAAAGGCGTGGTCAAGGCGCACCTCGAATCTTCAGTCGGTCGCCTTCAAACACGCCTTTGTGATATAGCCTCCAGTAATTTTCGATTACGACGGGTACGATAGGGACTTGCGCATTGACCGCGAGGTGGAATGCACCCTTCTTGAATGGACGCAGATTGGGCGCCTCCTGTGAAGCTCGCGTGCCTTCAGCAAACATCCAAAGTGATGCTGACTTTCGCTTGAGCTCATCACCAGCCTCCTTGAGGGATTGGACAGCTCGTTTGTTATTGGATCGGTCGATAAATATACTGCCGTTCAGCCACATGAATTGTCCGAGTAATGGTGTCCAGAAGAGCTCCTTCTTGCCCATGATTATCGCTCTCCGTGGAAACACGCTGCACACAAGGTAAATATGAGCACACCTGATATAATCCTGACAGGCAGGACTCACGCTCCGAGGTGGAGGATATCGAGCATAGTCTGGTGATTACCTACAATTACCGAAGGTCGCGTTCCAAGGTGCTCAGTGCCCTCTATCTCGTAAGATATGCCTAAGATAAGGCCCATCCATTTTGCAAAGGCCCTGCCGGTATAGTAGTTGATGTCGTATCGTCTGCCGAGTACAGCCGCCCATATTGACACGATAACTCCCCAAACTGAGATCACGCCAAGACCAGAGAGGTATAGAATGGTTTTGAGGTAGTATTTTGCCGTCGGGTTTTGTGAAGAGACCCAACGGAGGGCAAAATAGGGAAGGCTGACGTAGGCGAGGGGACGAAGGATGGTCATGAGGGATTCTATCATCCTCTAGCACAGCTAGCTCTTTGTCTTCGCCGGAGTCGACGTCGAGAAAAAAGGAGGAGACAGGGCCACGTTCAAGGTGCTGAACCTGTAAAATAATTGTAGCATCGGGTGTCGTGTGTAACGGTTTCAAGGTTGTTTCTTACCGACTGTCACCGGCTTGGGGCACTGCGCTCGGCGGTGCAGTCGGGAACGGAACTGGAGCACAGCCGCTCTCCGACCCAAATCGGTATACCACCTGCGACCACAAACACCGGCCCCCGAAATAAATTTCAAAATTGTAATCAGGTTTTTGAGAATTAGCTACCGTCATATAGCGTTCACTAGTAATTTGAATCCTCGTCACTATCAACATGAATCGGCTCATTATAACTAGCTGGTGTCTTCCTGCTATCACGTACTGAGTTTGTAAGTCCATCACTTGTTGAGCTGCTACCTCCTAGTACCTGATACTTCGTCGTAGCACGTTCACTTCTTGCAATACAACCACAGTTTGCTCTCACGTGCTGAGTCCTCGCGTTCACTTTAGTGTATCAAATAGATATAGACCCTATCCCTGACATTGAGAGAATTTTTTGCACACACAACGCATGATGGTTAGAATCTTCCGCCCAGCCGAGCATCCGACGAAAAGAACCGTGTTTGTTGGTAGATAGGGATTGTGACCTTATATACCCGAGAAGTGGCTATGCGGTGATACAATTGGAGTGCTGAGGCTCATTCTGATGTAGGTCTGACAACTAAGTAAATACTCTAGAATTTTCCGCGGCTCATTGTTTAAGCTAAAAGAAATGGTATCATTACCGAAGTTGTGTAATGTAATGGTCCGCGTTTTTTTGCTATAATTTTTATACTGATCATTTTCCCAACCTCAACCACAACCACCGGCAATGGCATTTGCTCCAAAAACCTCAAAACCGAGGCTACCGGGCATTATAACCCAGGCAGATAAGCCCAGAACAACACAGAAATCCGAACCTTCCACACGGCCGAAGCGCGTTGCGACTGTCAGTGATGGAGTGCCCATCAGAAATACGCAGCCGAAGTCCGCCGGGGCTTTGGCGGGAGCTGAAACGGGAACAAGGCCCGTAGGGAAGCCAGAAGTCCTCCCCAAACGTGCGAAACCACGTTCACCGGCGGGGAGAACAGTTGCCACCCGACCAGTGATTGAACGCGTACGTTCCAATACCCTTGGAACCACCAAGAAAAGTCAAGTTACGGTTGTACGCAACGATCCAGCGCTCAAGGTACCCCAATCCAAGGGAAATTTAACCCACGACTGATAAATAAACAGGACAAGGCCAAGCCCATCGTCGTAGCTCCTGATGTTCTCTCTTTATCAGCTCAATTAGCACCTTGGGTCTACATGTCTTCAACGTTAGAGACCGCATTGCAAGGAAGCGAAACTCGGCTGAAGGTGCGAAGAACCCGTTCAGTTTCGCACGTATACCAACGACACTATCTTCAAGGAAGCGCTAGAGGAGCAGAATCGCGAACTAGATAAAGAAGAGGCCCGATTCGAGGATGCTCGAATACGATCCACCATAGCAGCACGGGTTGCTATCTTGGAGGAACTTGGCTTTGGGGAGGTGTGTGGAGAAGGTTTTTAGTACCACCAATATATTCTGACAGCTTTCAGTTCTCTTCCAATGTCTGCGATATCTTCTGCCGGTTACTAGTCATTCTGGACCGTTTCCAGCACCTCTGCGGCACGGTGTTACCATTTCTTCAAAAGCATACAGAACACGAAGAGGATTGGGACCCAGATCGATATGCTACGACAATAAGCGACTTAGGTGAGCGTGTCCTTGTTGCTTTTCCACAAAGACTGATTTATACCTAGACCATTGGCTGGAGGACTCCTTGCAACTCCAGACGAAAATACGATCAGTTTTGGAAACAGCAGATCGACGTACCTCTCTCACTCCAGAGTCGAGAGTCCTGTCCGCACTCTCAGACTGCAATCGCCTTCTTGAGACCCGCGCCTCTCTTCTCTGGCGGACAAGGGCGGCCACTTTGAAAACGAAGGACTTCCAGCGCAAGAAGATTCAACTCCAAACCTTCACGAATGCCACCAATAGGGTAATACATACGCCAGATCAAAGCGATATGGATACATTAGATGCCTAATCTTCCTCCTTACGCGCCCCCTGCCTCCTGCTGTTTTAACGCCTCCAACTCACGAGTCTTCGTATGTTGCAATGTAAAGACTTTACGTATCTGTTCTTGCACCTCATTAAATGCCATTTGTAGACGATCCGCCTCTTCCTTGAGTATGCTCCGCGTAAACTCGGCGGGTACCCCGCCCCCCTTCCCATCTCCGCTATTCTCATCTGCTTCGTAGCTGCTTGGTGGGAGGGAGATATGGAAAGGGATTGGGCGGCGCTTTGTGGCTGGCAGCGGTGTCGGCGGGTGCTCGATGAGAATGTTAAAAAAGTTTTGCAGGGGGTCTGTGAATACAATCTCATCGTACTGCCATGACTGAATGGGTGGCGGGAGCTGGTTTTGTATCGTAGGGTTATCTTTGAACTGTTGGACGACGACAAACGGGTGTAGTTTGAGCAAGTGGTGCAAATTTATTGCTTTCTCGCCGGATTCGGGGATGAATGTTATGCGGATTTGGATTTCGAATTCTCCCCAACTGCAGAAGAGATGAGAACGTGGGCCACGAATGGGACAAAGGGGCATACCCTGTTTCTGAAACCTCGAACGGAGGTTTATCGAGTACTGTATATTATGGAATGTCAGATACTATCGTCTAGAGAAATATGACGCGCTCACCCCGATTGGGATTCGGAAATGAATCGTGCAACTTGAATGCAACTCGTTTAATAAAATGGGTAATATCGTCCGCGCCTCCCACTTGATCATCTGTCGATGCAGCGCTACGAACAGCTACTGTCCACTTGTGCGAGTGGTCGGGGTGAATATTATTCGCCACCTTCTCCGCTGGAGTGAGCATCCACGCCGAGCTGCCATAGACCATCGGGCGGTAGATAGACACACCCTAACATGTGTAGATTAGTCCCTGTTTTATGATACAGGCCAAGAGGCTTCGCACGCGTAGTCTGGGGTTGTCGGGTGGCATGGGTCGGAACTGGGCTCAGCTTGCTTTCTTCAACCAACCTCGACTTTTGAACCATGTTCCTCGTAGACAGTGAGCGCAACGCAAACACCTCAGAATAACAAGAGATCTGATCTAGAACGAATCACAGAACCCAACCATATTCTCGAGCGGCAAAAGGCCTACCAGGTGGATTCCGCTTGCTCGCCGTTATGTCCGTTGTTGAACCTACTGACTCGGGTAATGTCTAGACATCGCACCTCCCTGTATATCTCCGTTCTCCTCGCTCAAGGTTCTACCTTAGTACGTCTTGAGTTGTTTCCAAGCCAGGTTAATGAGGTTCTTATTTCGACGTACAACTTCAACAGCCGTGTTTGGGACCGGGGTTACGGTTGGAGTCTTTGGAGCCACCTACGGGGTCTATTCACTGCTCAGAGTATGTTCAATGACTCTACGAAAATTTGGTTCACCCACCCATGTTTATCTCTCAGGGCAAGCCCTCTTCTGGTTAACTGAGCGATTCGTTGGTCTTATACTAGAATTGGAATCGGAGACTGTTACCACACTATGTTGCTTCCACTATGACTCCTTAAGTTTACACAAGCTTTACCAAGTGATATGCCCGAATAAACACGATTGTGAGCTGGGAGATGGACGTGTAGTTTGTCGATTTGAGTAAACTGGACATATGAGACGCCCTCAAACCTGTTATCATCTTCAACCTCTGTTGCTCCCGCAGACGATGTCACAATCAGGCCAGTATATATCACGCGCGGCTGTGCAAGCATCATATCGTCCAAAGGGCTACGTATGTCCTTTTTTTGGGCGCTTTGCGTTAGGCCGAACACGTCCTCACCGCATCCGCAGGGCATCTCTCCAGGCTTACAACGCGCACGCCGGCCGTTCTTGGTCCGAAACATCCTCACAGGTCTCATAACCTCTGCATTCGTAGTGGGGGTATGGGCATACTCCATCTCCGCAGTCAAACAGGATGTTTTCGACGACGTAGATGCGGAAGCACGCGCGCTTTCGCCTGCCACACGCGCAGCAACCGAGTCCGTCGAGGATCGTGAACGTGCCACGAAGCAAGCGCTTGCCAAGATCGCGGCGACCGCTCCAGAGCGTCGACCAAAATTTAATAAGCAAAGCCCAACTGGCTCGCCCTCGCCAGCAAAGGAGCACATTGGGATTCTAGGGAGAGTATTAGGAGATCGATATCCGTGGCTTTACGACCCTTCGAAGAGTCTCGTTTATGGAGCTCCACCCGTCGATGACATTGGGCGAATGTCCGACTTGCAAAGAGATTAATATAACGCTATAGGATAATTGACTAAATCAGGATATCCACTTCCAAGTGTTCCTATACATAGAATGCAATCCATATCCGTTGAGCAGCGGCAGGAATTAGCCAGGAAAGCAGAGGCACAGTATGCAAAGCGGAAAGGACGCACAACCAACAGCTCACCGTAGAGGAGTTGAATCCTCTCGTGTGCACCAGAAATGAAAGGACCGATCCCGCGGTTGATGGACCCGAGAGGCTGTCGGTGTTTGGAGCATGAGAGGTGCACCTTCCACCTTCCACCTTCCATGGTCCAAACGCTGATAACCGCTTTGGTCAATCTACAGCGTTGTGGCGTAGGGTCGGATATATGGAGTGATAATGGTGCGCAGAAGTATGATCCTCCTGCGCACCACCACCACCCCATATATCCGGCGCCTTACCCTTCCCAATTGATTGGGCAGTCCGGTGAGCTGATGGTTGATATAATGGAGGTGGCTCTTGCGGCTCTCGCATATCTTCTTCATATTGCCTTTCCATTGCAGCCTAAAGGGAAGATGAGTTATAGAATGACGGGAAGATTCTTGTAGAGCCGACAATCCTTGTCTGGTCGACAAAAGCCTTGCATTTCGCGATATGCAAGGCTTTTGTCGACCAGACAAGGGTTGTCGAATCTACTTACCTCTTCCTTTTTGTCCCTCTTTTGCTTCACCTTTTCTAGATGTAGGGCTAACTGCTTCGCCAGATTCGGGATGGTTTGCGCATGCTTCGACCTGCTGAGTGCATCTTGGAGGTCCAATACCAATCTTCTGGCACCGTCATTCTTTGCCAGCTTTTTGGTGTTTCCACGACCTTCAGCAATGATCACGTTACTGAGCTTGCCCTCGGCGTCCCACACCGGCGTTGTAGTCGGTGAGGACGGATCCATGACAAAATCCCAGTCCATGTTTCTCCGAGCGTGCTGAAGAATCTGGTTCAGGAGAGACAAGTGGCCCTCGGGAATGAGAGGCGGAGGAAAAACACCAGGCGACGAGGTCTGTACCAAGGGGCTGCTTGTTTTAGAGAATGTGGACGGGGTCGATGGTCCTCCAAGGTGAGGAGAGTGGGAAAATCCAAGTGCGTTCTGACGCCTGGGTCCCGGACTTGGCCCATCCGCAAGATGACTGGACGGAGAGCGGGGATCGAGTCCGCCTCCAAGATCTGGAGGATCTCTATCATGGCCTCGCGACTGGTAGTATGCACCCTGAACAATCCTGTGCGCTTCTTGGACATAAGGGAGCAGAACTTTAGATAGCCATGGTTTCACGTATTCCCAACCCCAATCATCATAGAGTCCGCCAATATATGCCTGTAAAAAAGCACCACTGTCTGAGTTGATTTCTTTCGTCGAGTGTGAGTGCGCACACACCTCAAACAGGTCAGCTGTGATACGGAGGGAAGCCCAAATGTCAATCGATAAGGAGACATTGGGAAAAAGCACAGACGCACCCTGTACGTATATGGAGCGCTGTAAGCTGGCCAACTGGGACTGGTTGGCGCGCAGACTCTTGGCAAGGCCATAATGCTCGGAAATTCCCGCAATCGTAACATTCTGCACGACGAGTGACCGGATTTTCTGGACATGTTTAAGTAATTTAAGGCCTGAACGGAATGAGAAACAGGAGTGACTTACGGCGTGTGGGCCAACACGCAGGCCAGCTGGGGTGTGGCGGTAGTGAGGATGACGGAGAGTGGAGAAAGTCAAGGGGAGGGCACATACGATAGGTCTTTTTAGTTAGAGTAGCGACGGCCAGGCTCAGCACGGAGTCGCCGACGTACTCGAGCACTTCATTATCGGGCGCTGGATCATTGGGGGGATCCTCAAAAACAGCGGTAGGTCTCGCAAAGAACGAGCGATGTGTAAAAACTTGGTCCCCTGTCCTTGTATACTTGAAAGGCATCAAACGGGGAAGACCGTCGATCTCTACCAACGGTGGTCTGAGCATACGGATGGTTGTTCAGACGGAGAAAAGCGGAAATTTGTGATTTTGTAGCGCACCTGAGGGGTGTTGCAGAGGTCATGAATGGTTTGAGGGCGAAGGAAGTTGTGGTGGTTGATCAGGCTCAATCTAAACTAGCCTCCCTCCTTGGCAGGCTCCGAAACGGCAGGCGCCTCGCGGATTGGCACGCGTCACCTTTTTTTTGATCACGTAACACACCGGAGAACGGAGTTTCAGGGTCGCGAGTGCGCTTCCTTAATGGCCACCGCCGGATGGGTTGGATCAACTTACGTGGAGCCCGCCCTCAGCTTCCACACGTGGCCAAAGCTTAAGTCGTGGATAACCTCGACTTTTGACAGTCAATAGAACAGGATTATATATAAGTAGCAATGAGTAATGGCCTGAACAAAGACACCCGTTTCAGCAGGCGCCTTTGTTAGTGGGGATTGACCAGTAGTTCTGATCGATCAATCACGAGCATGTAACACAGCAACAGCCACTTGCAATCAAAGATGGCACATCGCGCTGCCAAGACAGGACCCCTGTTATCCTCAATGTTTAGGCGTGGTGGTTCGTTTAGCGTTTTGAATGGGCCTTTTGTCGTTTATCTGGCCTGATCATTCCGCTCGCACCTACCTATCCAATCAGCAAGCTACCGCGTTGCTCCTGCGGCGCAGCTGGTCAGTCTACCATGGTGCTGCTAGCTCAGGAATGGCGAGATCACCCGAACTAGGCGGCTCCCGCGAACTCCAGTGAATGTCATAAACCATTTCACAACCCTGTAGGCTACAGCTGCGGGTGTTCGGGAGTCCCGGCCGGCGAGAGGTCACCGATATTCACCTGCATGGCAAACTTCTTTTCTGCTTTTCCATTCGGTAAGAGTGGCAGGTGGTAAAACTCCCATCCACCACTCTCCGAACGCCATACATGTTATTCTGCGTCATACTCGGCAGTGACTCTGCCTTTTCAGTCGAGGTCGACGAGACTCACACGGTGGGCGACGTGAAGGAGAAGGTCAAGACCAAGAAGACGCCAGAGCTCGACGCGGATGCGCTCATGGAGCTTCCTCCAGGTGAGCCAATAGATTCCAGTGCATGTGGAAATGTCGTTCCTATGGCTCATGTCCGTCCGCACATTGTACCTCGACAACTCGTATTGTTGATGTCTGCGCCGTACGCTTGTTGTAATCAATAGATCTCAAGCGGAAGCTCCCAATGGAAGCAATCAACGATTCGGCACATATAGATCTGAATCTGATCTTTCGTGCGCGTGAACTAGGATTGTTTGA
>Ga0307513_10003351_pt1 | contig 21751 bp, 23 predicted proteins | sample 15_EM_MG_FD_202174 | JGI IMG/M metagenome (GOLD analysis project Ga0307513, IMG submission 202174) | Populus trichocarpa ectomycorrhiza microbial communities from riparian zone in the Pacific Northwest, United States - 15_EM | ecosystem: Host-associated > Plants > Roots > Unclassified | place... | reverse complement strand
CCACAAATTTGCGTTGAGCTGTAAATTTGCGTTGAGCTGTCAGGCACTCTTTAGAGTGGCCCCGGTTGTGAGCCAGCGAACATGCGGGGGTTGCGGCCGCACGCCGCAACCTTGGCACGAGTAGTATGGCCTTTGGGTACTGCCGGTCACATGGATGACCATGGGGAAAAGTATGATACGCTGGGATACAGAAAACGTAGTGAATGTTCAGATACCGTTACTTTGTTAGCTTAGCTCCATAGAACAAGGGGTATTTAAGGAGGAAAAGCGGAGGAGAGAGCACATCCATTCGCATCCCCTTTTTTCACAAACCATCATCATTCTTTTTCTTTGATTTTTATCTCGCTTGACCCTTACTGTGAAATCGTGATAGGAAAGCGTATTTGCCTCCCTTCAGAAGTTCCTATTCCCCACCGGAGGACCTTGACCGGAAGCATCCGACAGTACCGGTATGGGTTAGGGCGCTCATAGGGCAGTTTTAGCAGTCAGGAGAGTGTTTGAGTACGCACTAGAACCCTATGTTTGTGGATAGCTTGGCGTGCAGAATTTTCTGCACATACAGTAAGCCTCTCTTCTCTGGCTTCGTTTAGACAAGTGCAACAACACACGATAATTGGTTCCTCACCTCCACTCTATTGGGCTTAGCTTCCTTTGCGTTTCCCTACCGATCTACTCAAGTACTCGAGTATCGACTACGTTACACCGTAGCTATCCGGGGTCAAGTTGACATGTTCCATCTCCCGGTATAGTGGGTAGGTCACGAACGCATTTTACCTTCACAAGCAGTCTCGGTCAGACCACCATTCAACTCAGGGAAACCCATCCCACACCGGTAGTGTCCTCTACACAGCGATGACTAACCAGGATAGTGGCTTGGCGCTGCATTCCGTGGTTGAGTATCGTACTCGAGTACGGTAGAGTCTGTCTTTTTTTCCCCGTATTGACGGGTAGTTCGGGGGCTGGGGGGGGGGAGCTGTGGAGAGCGCTAGCCTATAGTGGATGAGAGACTGGTGTACCGTTAGTAAAGGAATGAATCGCACAAAGTTCAATTGGCTCCGAAGGTGGATTCTAACTTTTCACAAATACATGATGCTACTGTAGAAATTACCGATTCACTGGAACATCGTGAGGCGGGCAGGAAACAGATCTAGCACCGCAAAACTGAAACTAACTAACTAAGCACAACAATCCAGAAAAAAACCGTCGGGAGGTCCCTAAATTTAAATGGCTTCACTCTGCTGATTTTAAGGAAAGGAACCAAGATAACAGGCAAGAAGGGACAGGAGAATGGCTGTTAAGAAGCGAAGAGTTTGTTGACAGGAAAAAAGGTGTATCCACCCATACTTCTCGGATTAGGAATAGGTAAGGTGAAGCCTCCTCGGGAATTAGTATGTTGAGCTGACTAAGCCCCTTGTAATAATTACCCCGAGCAGGAAAAACTTTCTTGAGGTTCTCTTTATATTCCCAGACTTTAATTTCCTAAAACTGATGAATTTACTAAAAGCTTGCGGGTGATTGGCAATCTAGAGGATGTTACTGAAGGTTGAGTTGTATACATATATTTTAACTGCTTCAGCAATGACTTCGTGCACCTTTAGTACGTGATTGCGCTCTTCTTCCTCCTCTTCATTATCTACTCCTTCTTCGCTATCATCCTCGCCCTTCTCACTATTGGCTTGTCGCTCAACCTTCTCAACCACAATTTTTCTAATATTCTCGCTGGTTCTAATGATCACGTCACCGTCAGATTCAAGGTCGAATTTAGTGATCCTCCGAGCAGGAGCTCCGGTCTGGGCTTCGAGTATTGTCTGGAAGCTGTTGTCTTCCCCTATTACGACACCAGTTGAATGTAAGAGGTGGGGCGCTACGGTTAGTGACAGGTGGGTGGATTGCTTGATGTCTTCGTTGGCGAATTTAGCAATTAGCGAAGCTGGACAGCTGCGCCGCGATCTGGGAGTTCTGATAGATTGGGTGCTATTGTGAGTGTTGCCGGGGCATTTCCGGGCACCGATTCCGGGAAGAGGGCGGCAATGCGAGAGGTGATTTTAGGGGCGTGGGGCGTCCCACCTGAGAGGATTACCTAGATCATAGTTAGAATTACATGGCTGGCTATAGAATGAAGGGACCAACCTCGCCAATGTCTAACGGGTCCAGCTTCTCTTTCGTCACGACGTTCTCCACGAGTGACACAATCTGGTCGAACACATTTGCAGAGAGCTCGTACCGCAGTCTGTTAACGGTAGAGTGCAAATCATATCCGTCAGCAAGCGACTCGATAGGAATGGTGGCCCAGGCACCCAGAGACAAAGTCCTCTTAGTCCCCTCAGCTTCTAGCCTCAGTTTGGCAAGTGACCTCTCATTTCCCGAATCAACTTTACGGTTCTTGATCAACCCTTTCAAAAAGTCACCCACAAGTGCCTCATGAGGCTTGAGTTCGCCAAGTCCATAATCCTGAGCCGTGGCAGGAACGATCTACATCCCACCCATAGATGTGACAACCACAGGATCACACCCGGCACCTCCGAGATCAACCACTAAAATATTCTTGTTGACTGCCCGCTCCTCGGGGTTCTGCTCAGCAGCATACGCAAGGAGAGCTGACACCGGTTCGTGAATAATCTGCAAAGTCTCTAGCCCCCCAGCCTTAGCCGCTGCAACAAGTGCTTCCTTCTCTGTATCAAAGAGGTTGGTGGCAATAGTGATCACGGAACCTGTAACCTTCGTCCCATAATCTCGACACGAAGCCTCTAAGCCGGATAAGGTGTCCTGTGGCGATCTCATTGGTGCTAACGGTGGAAACAGTCTTGTTCATCTGCTTGATGGAGATTGAATGATGGCACGCCATCGATGTCCATTGGGCCAACAGAGTTATGGCTATTTGTAGAATCAATCTTAGAGTACTTCTTCCCAAGTAAGTCCCCAAAGTACAGTAAGCTACTGTGTTCTTTGCATTCCAAACCAGATGCGATTTCGCCAGTGTTCCGTGGGGTACTCTTCCGGACCGACCCACGATAGCACTGAAAGAATTCGACGATGTAGTGGCTTCCATTAGCTTCTCATCAACAACCATTCACCCGTAACAATCGATCCTCCTTCTTCATTCGCGATAGCCTCTATTTTGCCATCCTACGCGTCGTCAGTCCAACCCCCAAAAGCAGAAAAACAAGCACAAACAGGAGTAGCATAAGCAATAGAACTTGTAGTATTCGCGAATGCGATCCCAGTAATGGGCTTTGTGTCGCCATCAATCTCCGGACTCACTAGTGGAGAACGTGAAGGATTTCCGGACAGCTACGTATAAGTATATGGATAAGTTTATGCTATGGGCATTAGTGGTGGTATCGGCGGTAGATAGTGGATGGAAAGTTGTGGTGGGGTGCAAGAGAAGGTGGTGCTGGTTGTTGCCAGTCATAAGTTTTTGAGTTTTTGGAGGGTTTTTTCCTGCCTATTTTCTCGCTTTGGCGCTGATAATTAGCTAGTAAAAATGCACGGAAAAGCTATTGGATGGCTGAATTTGCGATGTCTCCGAGTGAGAGGCTGTAATGCCAAGACGGGTATTTGTCAGCAAGCATGGTACTCGTAATTTTCTGACGTTTGTAAACACGACTGCTATTGCATGCCACCAAAATCCTGAGGCTCTGGTCGTTTTTTTGCCCGTATGCAATAGCAGTCGTGTTTACAAACGTCAGAAAATTACGAGTATATTATATTATACAATAAGAATAGCCATAATATTTCTGCGAGGTCTCCCGCGAACTTGGAGCGCCAAGATACAAAGTAGTGGTTGGAACGACGGGGCATCCGGAAGAAAGGTTTGTTGCATAGAAGCCGGAATCTAACAGCGGTTGGGTATTCACGGTTAGTATGAAAACCGAGACAACTTCGTGCTACTCCATGTGCTCTACAGTATGGCTGATGATATCGCCTCTCTGAACAAGGAAAAACATAGCACTCGTTCATCGGCTCCCCTGTCTCCATTTAAGTTCTTCATTGCCCCTTTTGTTCTTGTACTGAATTTCACGGAATTTTAGCAGGAAATTTAGAGGAATACCTAGCTTAATGTAGGGCTAAGGTGTTCTAATGGTAGTTCCACCAGTACTGTAGACAGATGTCTCTGGCCCGAGCAGAGAGACTACGGTGAGGTGGAGGGTAGACTATAACATACCCCTCACAGAGTATATCTGACTCTTCTCATGGTTTTTTAGCAAGCTCCCCCACCATAGCAGTACTCACAGCTCGGTATCCCCGTTTGAGATATTTCCAACAGCTGCCATTTTGGCTTGGGGACCTCACTTGAATCCTTTTACCAAAGGCCAGGAAGCTCGGTCTAATGGACGGAACAACATTTTTGCTCATGCTAAAGGCATAGGTGGTGTTCCGGTCGTAAAAACAAAGCTTGGTGAGTTAGGGGTCTCAATATCGAATTAGTGCTCCCACCCAACCCCCATAATGTAGTGCAGGCTGTGGAAGAGGTATGTGTAGTCCATTATTCAGGAGAGTTATATCGTGTAGGGACTGACACGGAATACAGGCTGTTCAGAAAGGATTGCGGCCTTAGCCAAACCTTATACTCTCAAGACATCCCCCTCAAAGCGATCGCCGCATTCATGACCGGCTCTACCATTAGTATCGGAACAGGCCAGGCCAGCTTCCACCTCGCTCTCTCCGGCTTCATCACTCGTGATGCTACGTACAAAGTCTTCATCAATATCCTAAAGCACCTTGGCACAGCAAATTTGGATGCAGCTATGGGATTAACCGCCGTGTTCCTATTGTGCCTCATCCTTTGGATCACCGGCACTTTCCTACCAAAGAGATACCCTCATCATTAGAAGACCCTGATTTTCCTGTCCACGCTGAGAACGGTGTTCCCGATCCGGCCGTATACTCTAATCACCTGGCTGGTGAATCGGGGACGCCGCAAGAAATCACTTTTCAAGATCCTTGGAACTTTCCCTAGTGGGTTCAAGCACATGGGCGTTCCCAAGGCGGACGCCAAGATATTTAATTTTTTCGTAGGCGATTTGCTGGCGGCAGTTATTGTGGTTGATTGAACATATTGTATGTTCTGCGCCATCCTAAAACTAGTTCCTAGACTTCACGCTAACTAAGAATAATGTCAAGCGATTCCGAAGTTGTTTGGCAGAATAAACAGCTATTCTATCCGATTAACCCATCCCAGGAATTCATCGCCATCGGGATCACTAATATTTTTGGCTCATTTTTCGGCAGATACCTAGCCGCTTAATCATTTCCTCGTACAGCTATCAAGTCAAAAGCCGGCATGGGCACAACTCTTGCTGGGGCAATCACTGGTATTGTCGTCCTGCTGGCTATTTACCTCTTGGCCTCGGTGTTCTTTTACATCTCCAACTCCAGTCTCTCCGCTGTCATCATCCATGCCCTAGGCGATCTAATCACCCCTCTCAACCTGGTGTGCAAATTCTAGTTCATCTCCAGCTGAAAGTGATCACCTTATTCGAGGCTGCCATCGTGACTGTAGTTACGTCTATTGAAAATGGTATCTACGTTACTATTCCGCTCTCCGCCGGGGTTATGTTGTTCAGGATTGCGACGGCCAGGGGGCATCTACTGGGTAAAGTTGAGGTGCACTTAGTCACGAGTGATAGTTTATATGATATCAACGACAGTAGTGGCTGAGGGAGCGGAGTCGTGCTGTGCAATGCGCCAGTAGAACTAGTGAAGGGCAGCGCCGCGAACAAGACTCTGGGGTGCAGTCTTGAGAACAACGGTGCGAGAAACGTTTACCTACCATTGATCTAGGAGATGGCTCGCACCCAAGCTTAAAGGTCGTAAGCCCATATCCAAGAATCTTCATTTACCGTTCCTCGGAAGGTAATTCCCTCGCTTCACCCTTCTGTCCCTCACAATCACCAACTAATGATGCCCAGGTTTTCTCTATACCAACCCCTCCCATTACACCGAAAACTTCGCGCCGCACATCTTCTCCGCCACCCAACCTAATGCGGCCGCAAAAATCATCGACGGGGAAGATCGAACCTGGAATGAGCCCCCGCCCAAGGCCTGGGTGATAACCGCCGCCGACGCACAGCCTTGCTCCGTGCGCCAGTCCTAGACTTCCCCTCCGCGCACACAATTAGATTGGTACTTCCCACCCGACCGGTAGAATGACACTTCGCCTCCATCGGGCCTCGCTGGACGAAGCGTACCTTGACTGCAGCTAGATTCGGACTCCCCAGTGACACAGAAGGGGATGATAGTAGTAAAAAGAATGCCCGATGGGCTCCCGCATCCCCGGTTGCAAGTGTTGATTCGAGGAAGGATAAGAATGTGTCTGTTTCCCTTCTCCCTTCCTTTTCCCTTCTCCAGCCTGTCCATCTGACCTTTGCCCAAAAGAGCTTCTTCCGTATGTTCTGGAAGTTCGCGTGTATTGGGCAGCAACTGTCCCCGAACGTTGGTATTTGCTGTGTGATTAGGGCAGTGAGTGGATTGATTCCTGTTTTGCTGAGTGAATGGAGATCGGTGAATGGGACTAATTGGGAGGGGGGATGGTGGTTCTAGGTTGTTACTTTTGTTTCTTAAGAGTGCGAGTAAGATTATTTGCTTTTATGAAATAAATAAGATATGGGCGCGCTATAGCATTCATGGGGATTTCTTTTGGCCTTTTGATTCACCGAGTGAGGAGGGCACTGCTGGAATTATCCGTGTGCTAGTTCCGAATAATTACGGTTGAGGATTGGAAGATAGGAAAGGGAGCCTAAGACTCGTGAATCTAGTTCTACTTGGGTGGATTATTCAACACTTCGCCAAGAGTCCCAAATTGTAGGACCTTCCGACCAACCGTACTTTATTATCAGGTTACAATATTATATACAGCGCTTTTAAATATCCATCACACAATCACTGTAGCCCATCAAACAAACTCAAGCATGTCACCTATATCCGTACACCCGTACACATAACACTGACCCTCTTGCCACCAACGACCCTCTCCAGCTTATAGCATCCAACTTGGAGAATATCACACACCTTCGGCTGCTCCGTAACCCTCCCGTTGCTCAGCCCAATAAAGCCACTGGAGATCTCGCGGTAGAAAAGAGACTTATCTGGCAGCCCGTAGAATTCCACGCTTGTGACTGCGCAGATGTCGTAGCGGTAGAAGTAGTGCGCTCGCCCACTGTAAAAAAGATCCGAGTGACGGCCCGTGAAAAATGTGACCGTGCGCGCGCGACGAAGGAAACCAGCGTTTCTTCCGAGATGGTACCAACGGAGATAGGGGTGTTGTGGAGGTGGTTCCGCATTCGGACGAAGTCAAAGTAACTCGGTATGGAGATTAATGTACTTGTGGAAGTGTATCGCGGGAGTGAGGGTAGAACTGCTTTTGTGAAATAGTTGAAGCGGGTGTCTGGGTCTGCAGCTGAGGTTGCGGTCCCCAATAGCAAAGAGAGGTCGTGCAATCATATATTAGAGTTGATTGATAGGAAAAACGTACTTCTTTGGTCGATTTTCACTGCTAATCGAGGTTCTTCCTTGACCTGTCCCTCACTTCTACCCTAAGGGCAGGAGGCATACGGTGACTCTAGCCACATATTCACTAAGGGCCTGTTTGGCAAAAATGGGACCGTTCCGTTGGGCGACCGTTTCTGCTGTGAAAATTGGCTTTCTTCCGTTTTGAAACGGAAGGAAAAGGTCGATTTGTATGGGGGAACGGAACGGAACCGTTGCATCCAAACAGGCCCTAACCCTATCCAACATTTCCAAAACTCCTCAAGCGGCTTCTCAAGTGCGTGGATGAACACCGAAAGCGGACGATATATAAGTCCCAATAGCAATGTCCCGACCGGGGACGGTAGACATGGGAAGATGAACGCAGGGGTGGGGGAAGGTTCCAACACCATTAGAGGCATAAAAGTTCTGGATAAGAGCGCTAAAATGATTGGGCTCTGGTGAGGTCGCATACCTGAGTATATTAATTAGCTATATCGAAAGGTACCTAACACCTAGGAGCCTCTATCCTGCTCAAACATACTATCCAATGAGAACCTGCTTGGGATTCACCTTCAGATACACCCCTAACATGGTCTTGTGGTAGTCCATATCTACCTCAACCTTCGCCACATCATCAATCAGTGTAATTTCCATAAAATGGCGATTTCTGGAGTCCTACATGTTCTTGACTCCCATTATGCCCGACCGCAAAACAATTTCTAATCTCATCTCCAGCCCTATCCCCACCCCCCACCCCCAAAAGCGTTCCAATAACCCTCTCCTGATACATTCCTCCTTAACGAATGGTCCAAGATAGAGAAAGGAGCCTGAGCATTGATAACAACACGCAAAGGTGAGATAGTGGCCTGGGCCGGTGGAACACTGATGACAGTAAGCGGTCGAGCGAGATGGATTTATGAATCATTGTCGGCCATGCTGGGCAACGCGGATTAGTGGGTAACAATTATGGAGGGGGGGTAGCTGCGGGGTAGGTTGGCTGACTTCGACGAAATTTACTGATGGTGGGGCAATTTTCAGAGCTTCCTACTCGTTTTTTCCTACAGTCACTGCAAAGAATTTCTTTTCTTTTTTTTGGTTTACCGCACTCCCCCGCCCTACCGACCACCCCCGGGCAAGGCCCCAAATCCCCACAAGAGGAGGCCATAGCCCCCTCATGCGGAGATCGGAACCCCGCGCGGAGATAGTCAACACGGTGGGGGGGTGGGGTAAACTATTAACAAATTCAATTGAAAACAGGGGACATTAGATACATTCCGGCCTTTTTTCTTTTTTCTTCTTTTTTTTTTGTTGTCCCCCACTTGTAATGGTATCACAATCAACATTCTCCCTTCTTAACGCAATCGATAATCTTGTCGAAAGTATCGACGCTCTGAACGAAATTCTCAATCGCCGTCGTGTCCCCTTTGAAACCTTTCCAGGTAGCTGCCGCGCAAGTCCAGACAATCCTTTGAGTTTGCATGTTCGCCTCTTCGACCTTTGCAACCTTTTCTCCGACCTTTGCAACCTTTTCCCCGAGTTCGGCGAATTTTCCGTCGAAATGGCGACGAGTGACTGCGGCCTCATCCTTGATGTCATGAACGCCTAATCTGTAACCGAACATAGCGATGGCGGTACAAGTCGTGGTTGCCATGAACATCAAACCTCCGGATGCGAGGGTTTGGTTTTTCAAGGACCAATCTAGAAACACCAGTTAATTACTTCAATTATCATACTACTCATAATTTTCTGACGTTTTTAAACACAACCGCTATTGCATACAGGCAAAAAATCGATAAGAGCCTCAGAATTTTGGTGTCATGCAATAGCAGTCGTATTTACAAATGTCAGAAAATTACCAGTACCGTAAAAACTCAAATAATCGGTCAGTGTGCTACCAGAGGCAACTCCAATAACATAGCTCACCGACCGATTGCAGGAGTTTTTACGGTAATATCGGGGGGGGGGCGAAAACTCACTGTATCCATTGCTAACCTTAACCTTACTCGCTGCGAGGAAGCGTGCAGTGATCGAAGACATTGTAGGAGAAAGGGTGTTTGGGGGGGTACAGTGTTGTGGGGCAGAGGAGAAATGGGAAGGAAGAAACGTTGACGGTCGGGGGTGTTATTGGTATCATAAATGCCAAACGAAGGGTAAGAACGCACACTGCAGAAGGAAGGGTGTTGGCGTTGAGGGAGAAAGAAGAAAAAGAAGAAAAAAGGGGAAGGGGGAAGGTTTGCTTGCTTAAATGCCGGTATTGCAGAGCTACGGTTACCCTGCTGTCGGCCAAATTTTCATCCTTCAGCATCAATGATAACCCTTGCCCTCCTGGACGCGCCCCTTTCCAGACTGTGGAAACGGTCTAAATCTAGTAACTCCCGGTAGTGCACATTTTGGGTTGGTTGGGGTTTTAGATGCAATAGCATTTATTTGAGACCCTCGATACGCTCGCCAAACTGCTCGTACCCGGGACCTCTCCAGTCTCGAAATGCGAAATAGGATTCGAAAACAGTGTAGTCCCATCCCCTAGGTCTCGACACTCTTCAAAGCCTCTGGATAAATCGCTCCCAGTGTAGGCAACTCATATGATGTCACTCACCAAGAAGGCAGAAACAGAACAGCCGGGCGGGTAATCAGGGCAAGCTCAAGTGGGGGTGGAGAGGAGAAATCTCCGAAGGGTAATCCCTGCGTGGACTGTGCGAGTACATAACATACACTAACTTGTCGTTACCCCTGAATTTGGCGCGGGTCTATTTGTTTACGAGTGTATTAGGGCGATTGTGAGCATAGCAGGAACGCTATGAGTACCTATAGTTCTAAGCTTTTGTATTTAAGGGTTTGGCTCACGCACAATTGTAGAAGACAAGTTAGCGAATAGTTTGTTCCTCCTATACATATTTTTGATCTCTGCAACGCTTCTTTATCCACGATCACGAAAAATAAGAGAAGGCACGGCAGAGGGGGAGGGGGGTTCAAAGAAGAGGAGGAAGCCAAGGGGGCACAGGCGGTAGAGGTGGTCGAGGAGGAAGAGATCAAGGAAGGACCTCGATTAGAACTGAAAATCGACCAAAGAAGTACGTTTTTCCTATGAATCAGCTCTAATATATGATCGCATGACCCCTCTTTACCATTGGGGACCGCCCTGACAATTGAGCAATAGAATTCCGGAAGCTGAAGATCCAGATTCTAATTCTGAAACTTCAGATGATTCTGAACTGCGCGATTGCAAAGACTCTAGGGAAGGCTTATGGAGCGGCTGCCCCGAATTCCAATCGGAATATGACATAGTGGCAGCAAAACCTTACATCCTCCTACTCCAATTTCTGGTAACGAGCAATGAGTCTAACCAATGTAATGCTGAACGCTGAAAACTTGATCGCACACAAACCGAAGGGGATGGGATCATCTTGGAAGACGGTGAAGATTTAGTAAATGAGCGTGAGGAAGAGGAAGAGTTCGAAGAAGAGGTCACAGACTTAGGAGAGGATCAATCCGACCCATTTCAATCGCACCTCTCGAGGCCCTCACCTTGGAGATTGGCTTCCATCTCCTCCGCTTCACAAGGTACATCGAGGGATACTAAGCTGCCTAAATCTAGACTACTTGGGAATGGCTACTTATCCATTCCCGGAGGCTCGGAGCAAACCGCAGGTGGAAGAATGATAGACTGAAAAGACCTGAATTTGAAGAAGAAGCTAGTCGCTGAAGAGCTGACACCGCTAGAGAAGCCATTCGGGCAGCTTGTCTTCAATTATGTGGATGTTTTATATGCCAGACAAACACTGGCAATGCTAAAGAGTTACGGAAGATGTGTTCCTTGCATCCTCTAAATCATGTCCTAAAGTATGCTCCCAACCAAGTACTAGATCGTCTTCATACCAATCAAAACTCAGGACCCGAGACTGAGTCTTAATGAACAATGCCTGCCTAGCAAACGCTACGGACAAGGAAATAGAGCTTAGAGATCAAGGCTTCACATGGCCCAAAATCCTTTCATCTACTAATATGAAACGTTTGCGTGGAAGAAATAAACGCACTAGTCGACACACCCCAACCAGAGTAACAAGTTCACCCACCCTCGAATATCTAACGCGTTGCCAACTATTCGAGGAAAGCAAAAAACCCTTCTTGATACATACTACACACCCCCAGATGCCTAGCGGATTGGCCACAACAAGCCCTAAGATTTCCGTGCTTGCTTTAAATAGCAGAAACCACAACGACCTCTTCAGGCTAGGCTTAAGATTAACACGGAAAATTCTCAAGTACTTTAGTCAATTCTACAAGTCGGTTCTCACATATTAAGTAGTTCATACCCGACTTATCCGTAACCTCTCTTAAGGGGAAATAAGGATTGGCAAGGACTACTCTCTCCACTTGTTGAATATGTGTTCTTTTTCCAGGCCGGGGAGCATCTTTAATGGAGTCCCGTATAAAGTTGTTGATACCATCGTTGCCGCCAAGCACCGGTGGAGTACTGTACTTTTGGATCAGAGAGAACTTTTTGGGCGGGGCTGTAATGCGATGCCCTGGTTAATTTCCCGTATTTGTAAGAGCCTGATGGTTTACTGGTTCAGAATTCCATTTGTTACTCCAAGATCTCTACCAGCAGTGTTGACACCGGTAGCTATCAGAAGAAAGTTAAGCGACTCCTAGCGCGGCTAGGTATTCGCGAGGCCGTGTTAGGTGTAGTGCATACCAACCCTGGCGCTAGCCTATAATGGATGACAGAGTTTTGGGTGAGTATATGGGACCACTATAATCACCGGACAAATGCCAAGACCTACTATTTAGGTATCATACTTGGGGGTCATGAAAAACCGGAAAGGAGTATCATTGCTCCGACAACCTGGCAACCAAAACTCACAAAAACTTTGAAAGTAGCAACAGGGATTAGCTCTTGATAAACCAGTATGATGAAAAAGCAAGAATAAACCTATGGTGGGCGGATACGGAGGAATGATATTTCCTTCTCAAGGAATCATAAATCCAGTTCTGGGGGTAATATGACCAGGGGAGACTGGTGCTTTGCTCATCACATGGCGCAACAAGTATGGTTTTAAGATGTCCCATAAGCGTGTCTCTGTTTACTGACATTGTGATCGCCGGATCTCTTTGGCCCTGATTCAGCACGGGTAGTTTCTGATTTTTAATATATCATACCCCCCGAGTATAGTCATCCCACCTTTCACATCAGGCCGAGTGTTCCTGGCGCCTCGTACGATAGATTAACCTCACTTCACCTCAAGCCATGCGGTATGCGTCATGTGATTAACTGAGCTTTTTTTGTCTTGGCGCGGCGGTTGCGACTGGTACTAACTTTATTTGCCTCCTGGTCAACCTTCCACCATCGGCTCCTCCTTCTCTCGCGACGTTGACACCACCCTCGGCCCCCTCGTTCTTCCTCCTTCTCTCTCTATCCTTTTCATCGTTCAGTGCATAGCATTGAACTACCTCTTGATCCATCTGAAGCCTCTTCTCTTCTCCCCACTCTGCAACCCTTCAAACCATTGTCATCGCTGTGTCTGCAAGCCTTTCATCTTTGCTCATTTCCCCTCGTTAAGCTTTTCACTGCTACCACCGTACAAAAAGCTCTTAAAATTTACTATCAGATTATCAGTGGAAATCAGTCGCCAGCTCACAATAAAGTCTCGTTCGACGGCCAATTGAACTACAAACACTAGCAACGAGTAACCCGTCCAGTGGGCCAACCCTATACTGAGTCCTGAAAAGAGCAAATCCTTCTCCGGAGCTCTCCACTCCGAACCAGCCGATTACGGGCTGGCAGAGCTAGTGGATCCCTAGAGCTCTCACAGTGCTCTGGATTACGATTATTGAGGGTATGGTTGAAAGGCTCACTTGCTTTGATATTTACTAATTCTTTAGATAACTAGTCCCAGCAAAAGCGCACCACATCCTGTTTTTGCCCCTTGGCTGGTGGATTGAGGGCCATGGCTACCAAAATCGACCCGCACCATCTGGTGGCTCTTATGAACTACACATTCGGGGATAAGCAAGACGGTTCTCCGCGCTGCTTGGGCCCCTCACTTCATACTCTGAAGGGCAGCATTGTCGATAACCCTGAGACAAATGTTCACACCTTTCCCATCCTGGATGCGCTCGCCCATATATCAGTATCTCGGACGGCAGGTCAGGAGGTAGCAATCGGTCTACAATTGAACTCTCGAAGACAAGAAATTCGCCTAACGGTCGCCGAAAACACAAATGTTACGGATGGCCTAGTTGATCATCTCACCCTGGTATGGAGAAAGTTGCGATCCCTATCGGCCCAGTATCAAAGGAATAGGGGCAGGAGATGGGATAAGCCGAGGTCATCAGAAATGCCCAAGATGGTGGATCACTCTTTGAAGATAGAGATATTTCGTGACATATACCGGTACTGTGTGGAAAAGCAGATGAAGCGAATAGATAAGTGGTCCGATGGCCTTGGCCGTTTCGTGAAGGCGTTGCTTAAGTGGCGTTTGCCCCTCGACGTACAAGGGTTTGAACTGAGTCTGTACAACGCCGTGTTCGCGTTGTCAATGGCAGTGAGGGTAGTTTCCAAGCTTCGCGATAACCCCAAAGGCCAACTCACCGAGTCGGAATGGGAATTGGTGTATTCCCAGAGCATCCTGGCTAACCAGCATGTCAGAATTGTGCTTGCGGATAGAAAGGGGTTCGGCTGTGAGATCCTGGCTGGGGAGTTGGGAGGTATGCTTCTTCTGCTTCCCATTACCGTACTTATATACACACCCCGTCCAAATATACACTGACTACTGATTGGTCGAATGTTAGTAATGGGGGCCTATTCTACAAGCCAATCAGTGGGGACTGTGTATTGGGGCAGGTTGTGTATTTGGGTGTTCCGCGATTGCATGTTTTCTGCTCTGGCCTTTGACCTAACTTTACTTATGTGATAGATTATCTTTCTGAAGACCCCTTTCCGCTTCGACGTGCTCTTGAGAAACTGACTTCCCTACCCCGTCACATTGAAACGCTATTTGGATTTGCCCATTCTCCCCGCCTCCAGCCCGCCCTGCAACACCGCTTGGTTATTTCCACCGTCCCGGGGAAGACTCATACCGTACAATTACCCGCATCGCCGGAGGAGTGGAGGTCCTTCTTAGAGGTTGCATGTTATAAGCGGTATGATTTTCAGCGGACACGCGCGGTGGAGCTTGCGGGAGCATTTGGGTCAAAGAAATGGGTGTGCCCTGTCCACTGCGAATGTGGGCTTATCCAGTACCTCCACACAAGGCGGGGCAATCAATGGGACCATGTCCCACCATTTGACTACATTGGAGTTTCTAAGCTCAGTTGCAGTGCCTGCCGCATCTGGATGGAAGCCTTCAAGGAACTGAGCGGACGGAAGTTTTATACAAGAGGGTCGCACGGAAAATGGTACTGGCCCTGGGGGATACCTAGAGCACAGGGGTCCTTGCTAGGGCTTACGGCACAAAAGGTTTTAGATAAATACCTCGATTTGGCGGTTCAGAAGCTTCAGAGATCAGGATCGGAAAGCAGTGGCGTGTCAGATGGGGCAGAGTATGGTCTAAGCGATGATGACCTGAAAGATGCTGAAGCCGTAAACGCCACGACATTGCAAGGCCATGGAGGTAGCATGTTAGGGGTTTTGGACGCCATGTTTCCGGATGCATGAGGACGATGAGATGGTAATAAGGGCGGTAGAGTGGTAAAGTGTGTTTGGTCTGAGAGATATTTGAGAGGTGCTGGGATGTAATATGTGGATAACGTAGGAGAGGAGGGCCTATTTCGTTTGGCCTGTTCCTTGTGCTTTACTGTTTCTTGATCTCTCCCCATATCTGAGCAGTGGGAAAATGCTAAAAAATTTCATTTTCTCTATTATTATCTCTCTCTTCTCCTTCCTTGCTCTTGTTTGCGGAATTTGTGCTTGTTGGTCATGGTAGAGGATATCTTGGGTTTTCGTTTCTCTTGAAAGAGGATCCTCAGGGCATATATAAGCCCATTTGCAATAATTCCTACAATGTTATTCCGTTCAGTACTATACTGTAGGCAATCTCTTCGCGCTTCACCCATTTTCTTTTCGTGCTAAATCCTGACTACTTTCCGTCCGCCTTCAACCACCGGCTCCTCCTTCTCTTGCGACGTTGACACCACCCTCGGCCCCTTCGTTCTTCCTCCTTGTTTCTCTATCCTTCTCATCTTCGTTCAGTGCATAGCCTTGAACTACCTCTTTATCCATCTAAAGTCTCTTTCCTCCCCACTCTGCAACCCTCCAAACCATTGTTATCGCTGTGTCTACAAGCCTTTCCTCTTCGCTTTTTTCCCCTCGTTAAGCTTTTCACTGCTACCACTGTACAAAAAGCTCTTGAAATTTACTATCAGATTATCAGTGGAAATCAGTCGTCAGCTCACAATAAAGTCTCGTTCGACGGCCAATTGAACTACAAACACTAGCCAACGAGTCCCAACCTGTCCAGTGGACCGACCCTATACTACGTCGTGAAAACAGCAATCCTTCTGAGAAGCTCTCCACTCAGAACCAGGCGATTACGGGCTGCCGGAGATAGTGGATCCCTAGAGCTCTCACCGTGCTCTAGATTACGATTATTGAAGGTATGGTTAAAAGGCTCGCTTGCTTTGATACTGTACTAATTCTTTAGATAACTAGTCCCAGCAAAAGCCCACCACTTCCTGTCTTTGCCCCTTGGCTGGTGGATTCAGGGCCATGTCCACCAAAATTGACCCGCACCACCTGGTGGCTCTCATGAACTACGCATTCAAGGATAAGCAAGACGGCTCTCCCCGCCGCTTGGACCCCAAACCTCACACAGTCACGGAAGGCATTGTCAATGACCCTGAGATAAACGTTCGCACCTTTCACATCTTGGATGCTCTTGCCCATATATCAGTTTCTCGGGAGAAAGGCCAGGTCGTCGCAATCGGGCTACAGTTCAACCCTGGGAAAAAAGAAATTCGGATAACGGTCGCCGAAAACACCGATGTTACGGCTGGCCTAGTTAATCATCTCACCCTGGTATGGAGAAAATTGCAATCCCTATCGGTCCGGTATCAGGAGGAGAGGAGCCGGAGCTGTGACAAGCCGGGGTCACCAGAAATGCCCCAAGTGGTGCACCACTCTTTGAGGACAGAGATATTTCGCAACATATACCGGTACTCTCTGGAAAAGCAGATGAAGCGAATAGATAAGTGGTTCAATGGCCTTGGCCGCTTCGTGAAGGAGTTGGTTAAATGGCGTTTGCCCTACGAGGTACAAGGGTTTGAACTGAGCCAGTGCAATGCGGTAATCGCATTGTCAATGGCAGTGAGGGTAGTTTCCAAGCTTCGCGATAACCCCACAGGCCAACTCACCGAGTCAGAATGGGAATCAGTGCATTTCCAGAGCATCCTGGCCAACAAGCATGTAAGAATTGTGCTTGCTGATAGAAACGGGTTGGGCTGTGAGATCCTGGCCGGGAAGTTGGGAGGTATGCTTCTTCTACTTCCCCATTACCGTACTTATATTCACACCCCGTCCAAATATACACTCACTACTAATTGGTCGAATGTTTGTACTGGGAGCCTATTCTACAAGCCAATCAGTGGGGACTGTGTATTGGGGCAGGTCGTGTAATAGGGTGTTCTGCGATTGCATATTTTCTGTTTGAGCCTTTGACCTAACTATGCTTCGCTGATAGATTATCTTTCCGAAGACCCCTTCCCCCTTCGACGTGCTCTTGAGAAACTGACTTCCCTACCCCGTCACATTGAAACTCTATTTGGATTTGCCCATTCTACCAGCCTCTTGCCGGCACTGAGATACCGCCTGTTTATTTCCGCTGTTCTGGGAAAGACTCATACCGTACAATTACCCGCATCAGCGGAGGAGTGGAAGTCCCTGTTACCGGTTGAATGTTTTAAGCGCCATGGTTTCCGGCAGACATGCGCCATGGAGCTTATGACAAAGTTTGGGTCAAGGAAATGGGTGTGCCCTGTCCACTGCGAATGTGGGCTTATCCAGTACCTCCACACAAGGCGGGGCAATCAATGGGACCATGTCAAACCCTTTAACTATATTGGGGTTTCTAAGCTCAGTTGCAGTGCCTGCCGCATCTGGATAGAAGCCTTCAACGAACGGAGCGTGCGGAAGTTTTATACTAGAGGTTCGCACGGAAAATGGTACTGGCCCTGGGGGATACCCAGGGCAGAGGGGCCCTTGCCAGGGCTTATGGCACAAAAGGTTTCAGATAAATACCTCCATCTGGCGGTTCAGAAGCTGGAGAGATCGAACTCGGAAAGCAGTGGCGCATCCTCAGATGAGGCAGAGTATGGTCTAAGCGATGATGACCTGAAAGATGCTGAAGCCGTAAACGCCGCGACATTGCAAGGACATGGAGGTAGCATGTTAGGGGTTTTGGACGTCATGTTTCCGGATGCCTGAGGACAAGGAGATGGTAATAAGGGGGGTGGAGTGGGAAAGTGTGTTTGGTCAGAGATATGCGAGAGGTGCTGGGATGTAATCCGGGGATAACGCAGGAGAAGGGTTATTTCGTTTGGCCTATTCCTTTGTTCTTCACTTTTTGTTGGCCCCCCCCCCCATATCCACGCAGGTGGGGAAATGCCAAAAAATTTCATTTTCTCAATTTTTTTCATTTGCTTCTTCTTTGCTCTTGTTTGCGGAATTTGTGCATGTAGGTTGCGGTAGAGGATATCTTGGGTTTTCGTTTCTCCTGAAAGAGGATCCTCAGGGCATATATATGCCCATTTGCAATACTTCCTACAATGTTATTCCGTTCCGTACTTTATTGTAGGCAATCTCTTCACGCTTCACCCATTTTCTTTTCGTGCTAAATCTTCACCACTTTCCGTCTGCAGTCCGCATTCCCCTTTGAACTCAATAAAATGTGTTCAGTTTTATTTTTACTCCCTTCCTCATCGTTTCTGTGCTCTCGTTTCCTCTGCTTTAATTTCTCTCCATGGGAACACCTACCACAAGTTTATTTGCTAATCATATATGATCTGCACAGGGCATACAAGGGTTGGGAACAATTAACCGGAACAAGCAAGCATGCATTTGCTGTGTTAACATAAATAGCTGTTTCATAACTTCTTGCCTGACCTTTGTGGCTATTCATACTACCGTTGTTAATGCTAGACAAATCCTACTCTAGAGTAGTATAAGCACTTGTTCAATGATTCCTGTGCTGGTTGTTTTTTTTGATGCTCACTGATATTCTGTGATCGACAATATTTCCCACCGGCCTGGCTGAATGACATGTTTACTACGAATCCATCCTCAAGAGCCTGCAATAAATCGGGTCAGAGCGACTACGCCTATAGAGTATGCAACTCGTTCATCATAATCCTGTGAGTACAAAGTTCAAGCTTTGTCGTCACGGTGTCCATGACCCTGGCTTTCAACCCACATTGAAACCTAAAGGAACATCGTGGCGCAACGGAAGGGCGGGTCCTGATTCATAATCTGAAGCTTGGCCTACTATAGCGCAGGATCCCAGTGTCACTCCAAACCATGGTAGGTCCTTCTGTATTTGTCCCTTCCTGTTTATCAATCCCCTCTATAGGACAATGTTAACCTTGAACTAGGGTGCAAGATAGACAGCTGGGTGAATATTAAACCAGTATCCTGTTTACCTAATCTGAGCAGCAACTGAACCCCGCAGGAAGAAAAAGAAGAAAGGCAACTTTGATAATAAAATTTACCAACTCTGAGGAATTAAAAAAAGAAAAAAGCTAAGTTGCGGGTGGCGAAATCAAGAACCCGGGCACGCAGGAAACACTGAGACAGTAATCCTTATATCAATGAAGCCGGGGAATCTATCAAAAATCTGAAGTTATAAATCGCTTCACAGAGTTTCAACTACAGCGGTCTATAAGGACCCAAAACACCACCAAACTCCAACAAGGATTTTTAGGTTCTCAAATAAGCGAAACTAACAACAAAACAAAAGAGGGAACGTAGGAAAAAAGAAAAATAGTGGTGTTACAAATTGTGCAAGGCTAAGTGTGATCTTTGGTGTATGAAACTTTTTCTTGTTCTTGTGGGAATAGAATTTATTTATTTCTGTTATAGGGCATTATCATTTATCACTCATATGTTTTCCGCAGTCTCTGCCAGTTCTTACCGAGCCCCAGCAGTTCTCACCCTCTCCTCTCGCCGTAGCTTAGAACAAAAAAAGAACACCACGGTCCACCAACGGTAAGTGCCACCTTCGCCTCTTGTGACAGGTCACTTTTGGGAGGGGTTAGGGGGGATCACCCAATCAACGCCTTTGGAGCCAATCTTACGATGGCTTCATGTCTTTAGGATTCGAGCCTTGGTTGCTCGTTTCCATCGATAACTCTTTCGGTGGTATGTGTTTTATCATCAAGGCATCTGGAGCTGGGGGGCTTGCCCTCTGGCGAACCTACACGGCTCGTTTTTCCCGTTTTCTGGTCGATTTGTGATCGTGCTGGACCTCTTCGCTAGGGTCCTGTGGAGCTCCTGGAGGGGGTGGCTTGTGAGATTTTCCCCGGTTGCAGTGGCGTCGCAGAAGGCACCTGAGCCACGTGTGGCTGAGCCTGTTTGCCGTGGGACGCTGATGGATAGTGGCTGGAGGTGTGGCGGACCGGTGCGAGGTTGATGGGCTTGCTAGACAGGCAGTGACCTGCGAATGGGGTGCCCGGGGTACTGTGTTTGACGAAGGGGTGGACTTTTCCTTTGTTGGGATCTGTGACCGGTCTGCTGGAATGTCGGCTTTGTGTTGGCTAGTACCCTGTTCACGGTAGTGATTTACGTGGTACTTGTAACAATCCTATTGAAACGTATGTTTAATTAGTGCAACAGGTGACGACTTATTTCTTTTTGTAGATTGATATTTTCTTGATCGTTAAAGACTTATCGTCCTTGTTAGGCATATTGGAAAGGCTATGCCTCTCCATTTATTTTTATATATGCTAGGGTTACCCTACCTTTACTCGACGAAGCTAACACCCCCCTCCGGCCTCCGCGTTGGGACCCCACGTCGCCAGCAGACAGCTGCGCAGTTGCGTCCCAACACCAAAGACCGCTATCATTGGAAACCACCTTATAACACCGTATACATCGCGGCCGTCGGTCCGACCGTATGCTATTCGCAGGATATATGAGAGGAGACTTTTGATGAGCTTATGCAAGTGGTTCGGGCGAGATCGGTTGACGTCGCATAAGGTTACAGACTATGGAAGTACGGCACAGGAAAACATGTCACTAAGGTAACTGGACGTATTCGTCGCAACCTCTCCCTAGTGTTAGGAGAAGGTGCGCACCCACATTACAGGAGGTCGAAAGACCTCCGTGAAGGACTATGTCGGTAGGAAAGACTATGAGAGAATTATACCATTGGTACAATCAAGAACTCTAGTCTGACCGAAACTTATATGCAGATAAACGCAGAGTGATATCTGTAACTGCTATAGGTCTGATAATGAAGTTGGCGACTTTGTTCGTCCGATTCTGAGGACACTGTCATGCATGCAGACAAGTTAGAATTCCTCCTGACAGAAAAAGGATTGTGATCTTCTGACTGGGACGTGGTGCCACACTAGGGAATTACAGAAGCGGTCCGGTCCGGAATTCGATGGTGGGGCGATTATTTTCTGGGTCAAATGGTCTTCGCACTGTTCGGGATCTTAAGAAATTGTTAGCAGGTAGTTAGTTAGTATAGTAGATAGATGTAGGCCGCGCTCACTATCGAGGCGGGATATAAATATTGAAGTGCTTCTAGAGCTTTATAGGAATCATCAAGCAACGGAGAAGAGATCTTATCAATATAATAAGTTATTACTCGAAAAATCTTTATCATCTTTTACGCACGTTTATATTGAGCCTTCCTAGACAAGATATCTATCTACGATAAAGATTCTTGGACCTACCTATCTCGTTTGGCTTTAGAGATTTGGTACCTCCTAACAGTCCTATATCCTCAGAGTGTACGAGACTGTCTTATCTTCGTCTTAGACTTAACTTCTTAAGTCTTTGTATAGAACTATCGTTATAGTTCTATATCGTGTGTCTGAGACGTGACGTCTTACGACTCTCGTAACGTGATAGAGGATAATAAGATAAAGAGTATAAAGATAATCGTATTTCAACTCTAGTATAGAAAAGTACTTAGATGGTTGCCTGAAGATCTTATCTCTCAAGCCCACGAGCTCATATTTATAGGCATCTTCATGTGACCGCTTATATAATAAACTTGACATATCTCTATGACTCATAATGAGTCATAGCGTGAAATCCTTAAGTGACTCATACCTATGAGTC
>Ga0307513_10003350_pt1 | contig 21763 bp, 9 predicted proteins | sample 15_EM_MG_FD_202174 | JGI IMG/M metagenome (GOLD analysis project Ga0307513, IMG submission 202174) | Populus trichocarpa ectomycorrhiza microbial communities from riparian zone in the Pacific Northwest, United States - 15_EM | ecosystem: Host-associated > Plants > Roots > Unclassified | place... | reverse complement strand
AATGGAGAAGAAAAATTAGAGAATGGAGTTTAAATAATATTATTGAGGAATCTTACCAAATTGAAGACAATTGATGTTGATAGGTTAAATTGTATAGGGACTTTTGTGAAAAAATAAGTAAATGTTTAAAAAAGGAGGGTTTTGTTCTCCTTGAATTAAAAGTCAATTAAACTTTATTAAGGGTGTTGGATTTAATCAAAGAATATGTAATGGGTATTAGAATTTTTACCGATTCGAATGAATGAACAATGACAAAGTAATTTTTGTTGGTACAGAGGAGGCCGCAAGATCTAATCAGCAACAAGGGACCTCTTCACGTGCACAGACACCAGGTAGGTGTTCGACACCTTGGAGTAATTAATTAGTTTATATTTTTTTATTATTGTAGAAGGAATTTTTATAGATTATAAATTCAAGTGCTGGTTACTGGAAATAATGCCCTGGCGAATGGGCAAGCCTTGAAAATTATTTCCTGGTTACTGGAAATAATGCCCTGGTGAATGGGCAGTTACTGGAAATAATATCATGTTGAATGGGCAAGCCTTGAAGATCATTTCCTGATTACTGGAATTTATGCCTGGTTGAATGGCCATGTTAAGAAAATTAATTTACAAATTAATGGGATAATCACTCGATGTAAAATAGATTAATTGTAAAACTTTGAAGTTAAATATGCTGTTTTGTGGGAGACACTCCTGATATTTTTATTTTAGTAGATTTATCCCTATGTCTAGAAGAGAATTTATGAAATTAAAAATTTCAAAAAGAAAATAAGACAATTTATTCTATGATATGAAAGTCACTTTAATGTATATGAATAATTAGTCCTTAATCAATTACTTATTGAAATATGCAATTGTTTTAATCATGTTTAATGCGATTATATTTTTAGATACATCGCACCCTAGATCTGGAAAGTAGATGCTTGGATAAATAATTTTGTTATGTGATTAATGTAATTGGAAGAACTAATATTTTGTTGTAATATACTTCCATATCTAAAATTGTAATGTTTAACTTATTATCTTATAATGTTATTATTATTAAGTTGAATTATGGTTGGTTGTATATATATTTGAGCACAAATACTTAAAAAAAAAGACGATGCATGTTAAGAATTTATTAGTTTTATTATAGTGTTCTATAGAAAATAGAATTGAGATATTGAAATATGCTTGAGTTTTTTAAGTCCAAATGATGGGACGAATATTGTGATTGATGTTACAGGTTGAGAAATGATTGAGTCGATAACTTGGTATCTAAAAAATACAAAGAAAACTCTGCCGAAATTTCAGAAAAATTATATATATATATATATTATTTTTTGTTGAATAATAAATAAAAGTCATACAATGGATATCTATATAATAGCCGAAACCTAATAAATAAGGTATGAATATTTAAATCTTTTACTCGATATGTAACAGTCTCAAATTGTAAACTCAAAATATATAAGTCATACAATGGATATCTATATAATAGCCGAAACCTAATAAATAAGGTATGAATATCTAAATCTTTTACTCGATATGTAATAGTCTCAAATTGTAAACTTAAAATATATAATATATATTTGTAGTTATCAAATTATATATATATATATATATATATATATATATTCATTTAAATTAGTTTAGGTTAATATCCAACGATTTAGGGTTAAATCTTCATCTCTTATACTACCATTACCAAATTATATATATGATTGTGGGATGTGGGACATCAGAAATGGACTCTGACTTTTACCTTCAAATAGTGGCACCGTCCCATTATAAGATGTTACTGTAAGGGGCTGTGGGGCACCTGTTTGTTTAATCCTTTATGACCTTGCGTACCTAGAAACTTCAAGTATGGCCGACGAGTATACATTGTTTACTGCAATGCGGGCAATCATCTAGCATCACAGTTCATTCCAAGTTATACATCATATCTACCTTTAGATTTACAAACCAAAACCAGGATACTATCTTCATAAACTGATAATATAAAGTTTGGATCGATAAGAATAAGTTGGACGAAATTTACATGGGTAAGAGGGTTTGATTCTTCAATGCGCCCCGATATTTGTTTTCGGGTAGGATAAGTGATCCTGAGAAAAGCAAACCTTCCCTCCCTTTCTTCCTTCTCTTTGATATAGGATGAAAACGTCGACATCAACAACGTAAAGGGAAAATGAAGAATCATTTTCATCGAGTCTAGACCTTTCTCCTTGGGTTGGACCACCATTTTCTCAGCCTATAAAAGGACACCATACACCAGAAGTATTTCTTTAGCCAAGGGTGATCCTATATAAAGCTTCTCATAGCTGCAAAAATTTGAAAATAGAGATGGTAAGATTTCGTATAACTCTACTCTCTCTTCCTTTTTGTCTTAGCTTCACTGCTCAGTTCACCAGGGTTATTAATTCCTTTTACCCATTGTTGTAGGATGAAGCACACATGTTGAATACTTGTGAAGGTTACGTAGACTGGAGGAACAGACCTGCCGTGAGAGGTCGGCATGGTGGAATACTTGCTGCCTCCTTTGTCTTGGGTAGTCACTCAATTACCTCATGCTTCTTTTTGTTACTGTAACTATTTGAGAACCTTAAGTGAACTAATAAAAACACGACTTACAGTCTGCCCTTATAGATGAATATTTACATACATACATACATACATAATTTCTTGTATTGAAAATCACAGTTGTGGAGGTTCTGGAGAATCTAGCATTCCTGGCCAATGCAAGCAACCTTGTTCTTTACCTCTCCATGTACATGCATTTTTCCCCATCCAGCTCGGCCAACGTTGTTACCAATTTCATGGGCACAGCCTTTCTCCTTGCTCTACTTGGTGGCTTTCTAGCAGATGCTTTTTTTACCACCTATTACATCTATTTGATCAGTGCTTCAATAGAATCCCTGGTAAGATTCTTAAAAAAGTTTTAGCTGTTTATATTTGTATTGAATCTCCCTGCATAGTTTCATTTTTCAATAGAAACTAGCTAGTTTCTGCCATCCATTATGCAACATAAATGTTATCAATGGAAACTATATTAACAGTCAACATTTTGGCTACCAATGAGTGGCGTCGCAAGTAGGGAACTGGTTGAGAGAGCATCTATCAATTTGCCTGCCATTTCCCTTTCAAGAGTACCATTTAGTGGAGGGTCAGGCACAAGAATATCTCCTGAGTTTTTCAAGGATAGGCCATAAAACGACCTGACCATGCCCAAACATGTGCCACTGCCAATCGTATTGCTTCAATGTTGTTAACTTTATAGATGGTACTGGAACAAATCTATGCCCTACCGGATAATTAATCTCCTGACCCACCGTTGAAAAAATGTCCATGTTTCTTAGAAGAACTTGATACTTCCGACGACTGTAAGGACACAAGAAAGCTAGAATCGTCCAATCATGCACCTAAAACAACAAGGTAAAATGGCAACTTGTACCCTAGTAAAGTTTGATTGATTTCTAGAACAGAAACGAACACTTCGGAAATGACAATAAGATAAGTGACAGTTTGACGCACGTATGTAATATTTTGTGTGAAAATCTGATTGTTAGAAAAGAAAAGACGTAATCAATGATCCTAACACTCTCTTCTTCAATATAGTAAATTGTAAGACCTAGTGAAAATAAGCCCTCAATCTCCTCAACTTCAGCCTACAAGTTGTTCAAATTCAGTGTCACAGCAACAAACATAGCCAGACTGCAGAAAATCTTTTCGTAGCCTTGCTAGTTTTTCATTTCTTATCAATCCTCACTCGTGAGTGCGTTTAAAGATTTCCACAACAATTCAAGATCTTTAACTAACTATGATCTGCGGAACAGGGTATGTTAGTGCTTACAATTCAAGCTCGTGTAACCTCGTTGAAACCACCACCATGCTTTTCAGCGAGCACCAGTATCTCATGCGAGCAAGTTGATGGCAGGAAAGCATTGATGTTGTTCGCAGGCCTCTACCTGGTGGCACTCGGTGTTGGAGGGATAAAGGGTTCTCTTCCCCCACATGGCGCTGAGCAGTTTGATGAGAATACTCTTCAAGGAAGAAAGCAGAGATCTGCATTCTTTAACTACTATGTATTCTGCCTTTCCTGTGGAGCTTTGATTGCAGTGACTCTAGTGGTATGGGTTGAGGACAACAAAGGATGGCAATGGGGATTTGGGGTTTCCACTGCAACTATACTTCTCTCTATCCCAATCTTCCTCATCGGCTCCCCAGTCTATAGGACCAAAGTTCCTATAGGAAGTCCCATCACAACTATATTCAAGGTAAAAATCCAGATAGAACACAGTATAAAACCCTTTCATGCTGCAAAATAAGAGCTAGGCAATCTTAACCTTTTTCCCCTTTCTCCCCGTAGGTTCTCGCTGCAGCGGTTTACAGCACCTACAAATTCAGGGATTCTAGCAATTCTGCCATTGGAATGGACACAAGCAGGACATCCTATACCACAGAAACCAGTGAGGGAGAAGATAGAAATACGAAACGAAAGGAACTAAGTCAAACTCCAACAGAAAGCCTCGAGTTTGTTAACAGAGCAGTCAAGAACAAGACAGTCAATCCAATGCTAGAATGTACAGCTGAGCAGGTGGAAGAAGTTAAGATAGTGCTAAGAATCCTCCCCATCTTCATGTCTACTATAATGCTAAACTGTTGCCTGGCTCAGCTTTCCACATTTTCTGTCCAGCAAGCATCGACCATGAATACCAATCTTGGCTCCTTAAAAGTCCCACCAGCATCTCTTCCTGTTTTCCCTGTTATATTCATCATGATCCTGGCACCAATCTATAACCACATCATCATTCCATTTGCGAGGAAAGTGACAAAATCCGAAATGGGGATAACTCATTTGCAAAGAATAGGGACAGGGCTAGTCCTATCCGTCGTGGCAATGGTAGTGGCAGCCCTGGTGGAAATGAAGCGAAAGAGAGTAGCAGCCAATTCTGGATTAGTAAATTCAACAAAACCTCTACCCATCACATTCCTTTGGATCGCATTGCAGTACTTGTTCCTGGGATCAGCTGATCTTTTCACATTAGCGGGCATGATGGAATTCTTCTTCACAGAGGCCCCAAAAAGCATGAGATCTTTGGCCACATCTCTATCATGGGCCTCACTAGCCATGGGATACTACCTCAGTTCTGTGCTTGTATCTCTGATCAACACAATCACAGGTAGGTACCGAGACACGCCATGGCTCTTTGGTAGCAACTTGAACAAGTATCGCCTGGAGAGGTTTTACTGGTTGATGTGCATACTAAGTGGATTAAACTTGTCTCATTATCTCTTCTGGGCAAGCCGCTACAAGTACAAGTCCATGAGAAAATCCCTTTCTCAGCCTAACAATTAGTAATGCAATTAATTAGTTAATATAATGAATTAGACTTTCCATTCTTGTCTGTTATTTTAGGGAGACGAGAGAGAGAGAGAGTCATGGTGTTTAAGATCCTGAAATTCTATTACTATATATTAATTAATTAGTAATTTATATCCTTTTGCAAACCAAATTTGTCTCCCTATCCTACTTATACAACTGTTTGAAAATCCTCAATCGAAAATTAAAATGCAAACCCAATATTAAAAATATGATGACGACGACGACCTTTTTTTTTCAAATTACACTTAGTAAAGAGCTTTATCAGGAACGAAAACAAAACAAATTGTAATAATAATAAAATTTAAGTTATGATTTTTATTTTTTTCCAATAACTATTTCCATTGATGAATTGGTCTCATTTTTCTCAAAAATATATTTAAGATTTTAATTTTATTTATAGGAAAACAAAATATAACATTCAAAACTTTGAAGATTTGCCAGAATTATCTTCATTTTCAGTTAACAGTCGTTGTGGTGATTTAATAAAGTGGAACTTTTAAGTATATATTAAGTGTTCTTGTGTTTTGAGGAGTTTAATTCAACTGGTTAAATTTTAAATTTGTTTTTTAGAAATCACTAATTTAAATTCTATAAATTTTAGGATCACTAGAAATTTACATGATCGTTAACTTTAAAACCCGTAGAATATATATATATATATATATATATATATATATATTGTTGTGCTTCTAAAATATAACTGTTTTTTACCCATATTTAAACTACTAAAAAAGTAATGTTATGTTTTATTTTGAAATCAAAAGCACGAGATTTTTTTTTTTTTTTAGAAAAAAATGTGTTTTGCTTTTAAAGTAATGTTATGTTTTACTTTGAAATCAAAAGCACGAGATTTTTTTTTCTTAAGAAAAAAATGTGTTTTGCTTTTAAAACTTAATTAAGCACCCCCATGCTTTTAATTAAAATCAAAGAAGTTTATTGTGAAGTCTACTATTTTCTTAAATAAAATACATTTTAAAAAAAAACATAACACTTTTGATTGCCAAATATTGCTTTGCTAATTCTATTTTCATCTTACAACACAATATTAAATAGCAATGAAAGCCAACCACAACATAACAATATTAAACAAATTATAATCAAGGTTAGGATACCAAATTTAATTTGGCAACGGACTGGTTTAGAATTGGGAATATAGAGCTTTGGGTTTTTTATTTGTAAAATCTATCTTTTCTATTTTTTTCAATTTAAAAAATGTTATTTATTTATCTTTGTCAGAGAATAATATAAATTCTATCTTAGAACTTTACCTAACAATTTAAGTCATTGAGTTGAGATGGTTCTTTAACATGGTATCAGAGTCTTGATGACAAAGCGATCATGAGTTTAAATCTCATCATCCTTATTTATTTGATAAAAATTAAGCATAAGGTAGTGTGAATTTATGTAAGTTTCAAGTTTAAAGGGCTTTCACTTGAGAGAGTGTGTTAGAGAATAATATAAATCATATTTTGGAACTTCACCTAACAGTTTAAGCTATTGGATTGAGATGGTTCTTTAACAGTTCTAACAGTCAATAATAAAAATTATTAATTAATTTATTTGCATTTCCAATATTTCAGATGAATAATTTGAAGATTAACAAAAGGTTAATTGGAATTGACAATTGATTAATTAGAAAATAAAGGGTTTTGAAAAACATATAAAACTAATGTTATCATATTAAAGTTAATGAAGTCTTAACTAAGATTTTTATTCATGACATTCACCTTATATTTTTTTGTTATATATAGATTTTATTTTGAAATAGGACTCCTTAGACAAAAAAATCATTAGTAAATGTTGTAAAATGTTAATAAATTTTTGAGGAGATTATATTTTAATTTCATAATATTAAAATATAAATACTAGTATCTAAGATACAATATTTAATCAGGTTTCATTTTTCTTAGTGAATTTTCAAGAGTTTTTAATTATAGATATTATTAAATACAAGTAATAAGAATTAAAAATTAAAAACTATTATTGATTACAATTTGTTATATTTTATTACTTTTTACAAACGACTACTAAAATTAAAATTGACTATTTTAAACAAAACCATTAAAAAATCATCTATGGCTATACTCTTAATTTATATTCACCTCATATATAATTAAAATTAAAATATTATAAATTACATCAAAATTAAGAAAATTATTAAAATATTAGAAATGTTCTTCGTTATTGCCTTGTTTTATGTTTGACTCCTTTGAATGAAAGGATTTATATTGTTTTTAACAAACTGTAATAATATTGAAAAAGACTCCTTACTCAAAAATAGCATGAAATTTATATTTAAGTGTCTATATTCTTTAATATTTATTTTTTATATAATAAAAACATAATTTCTTTAAAATAATCAATCAAGTAGGATATTTCTATATCACTTACACTACATATTCTTTGTTTCTTTCTTCTAATAAGATGAAATTACAATTATGAATTAAATTCTAAGTGAAGGTAAATAGCAAACTTATAAAATCAAAAACATATATAAGAACACCAAGATATCAAACCTTAAGTTAAGTATATTCGTTCCAATGAGAACTACATATCTAAGAGAGACCAGGTGAATGAGAGAGAGGAATTGCAAGTAATTCAAAGGGTATTGGAATTAAAACAAAAGGAGAACAAAGTTGTAAAAGAAAGCATGTAAATAAAGCAAGAAAATAAAATTATAAATACTAGAAGAAAAATAACTTGAATTGAATTGAAGGAAGAAAATTTCAAATGTGAAGCCTGACATCGTTTCCAACTATCAGATGACCTATTTATATCAAGATATTATTTCAATTACATTTAAACATGTAATTCTAATTTTATTAAATAACCTATATCATAGGAGGTATATTAAATTTTAATATAAACTAAACTCCTTATTTTGAGTATAATTCCGCCTTTTGATCATTTATGTGAATTCAAACCCCCAAGTTTAATTATTTTTTCTTGGTTGATTATGACTCTTAATCACCTAGTTAATTGCTTTATATTTTTCTTAATCAATTAAGATTCTTTAAGCTTGGTTAATTAGTGCTGAGAATAAATTTTATCTTTTCTTTTCTTGTTTAAACATGAACAATTATTATTTTTATTTCATTAACATAGGGATATTTATTTTTTATATAACAATGTCCCCCATGTTCCTTTATTTTTTAAATGAAAGAATATTTCCTCGTCATATTTGTATTAAAATTAATCTATGAAATTGAACATTAATGATGTGGAAAGTGACATTATTTATCCAAAAAATTCTATCATGTTCTTAAATGCGTCGGACTTGTTGGCCAATTTATTATTTTTTGAATGTTACATGTGCTCTAGTCTCTAAACTTGATGTTAGATTTTAACAAATCATAGCTAGATTCATGTACTAGCTATTATATTACAATTCAACTCTTTATCTTTGACAAAAATAAAATAGCATTATCCTTAAATGTTTTCAAAAAGAGAAAATTAATTGAGAACCTTACACCTCATTTCTTGATGCACTAGAAAATATGAATAAAGAATGTTTTGGCCTACTTTATAAAAACATACACAAGAAGAATAAAATTGTCATTTGGCTTAAGATATTGAGAAATAAAAAACTTATCTGCATGATAACCATGTAAATATTAATACATGAAAGAAATGAATCCCAATATGGCTCAACATCACCCTCGTAGATTATATCAGATGATTGGGTAAGATGCAATGAAGCTTGTCGGGTGCAACAGAATGGCTTCACAAAACTTTAGTGAATAATGGAAATGTCAAAAGATCTTCAATGTTATTTAGTTGTCTAGAATCACCACCAAACCTAATAGGCAACTATTGACCATTTTTTCTCTATTTTGGTCAAAATCCAACATCTTTTTTTAGGTATATAATGCAAACTATTACTTTGAATGAATTAGTCTTAATAAAAAGCCTATACCTTATAGATAAGGAGATTTGTGCTTCCATACAAATTTCTACAAGTCTTTCCAAAGACTTGTTGTTGGGTGCATTAGAATTTAGCGTGTTGATAAAGAGAGGAAAAGAAAAAAAAAATAGATTTTCCCTCTCAATAAGAACATGTGGCTTTTTGCTATATTAGATATGCAAAAACCTTAAATATTCCAAGTCTAAAAATCCAAATAAAGCATATTTGAAAATAGTAGTAACTTTGACTAAATATAGGATAGTTGTCTTAAAACCATTTATATTTAGCCACATCTATGTGGCTATAATGCATTAGGCAAATACCAAACAAGATATAAAGATCATCCTTTTGTGATGAAAGGTAATGTTTATGGAGTTTTATAGTACACACATGCAGGGGTTACTTATACTTTAAGAAATTTATCAATATGAGGGCAATCCATAACCTAGACTTTAAGACCTTTTGTTCATTATAAAAAGGATTGATGTTTTTATGTCTCTTCTTGCATTTATAAGATAATGACCTCTATAGGTACTACTTTCTCAGTATTAATGATAAGACTATAAGAGAAAGGAAAATAATATAGTTTAGAGAAGTATCATTACCTTTAGGGATCTACACTTTATGCTAGTGATAGATCCAGTGTCAAGTAATAACTATTGTTCGTATGAACCCTACAAGCCTCATTTTATAGTTGTATTCATGATTTGTCCAAGGTATTTTTTTTTCCTAAAGTATTATGTTGTGAATAAAGTTGGTCTAGACATAATAACTTTTGAAGACCTAAAAAATATGGAGGAAGTAACTAAAATAGCAAAGCATCACTTTGTCTACTTAAACATACAAAACTATTAACTTTGTAGGCTATCGACCATGGTTTTTGTTATTATATAAGAAAAAAATAGACCTTATTCACACCAATTTCTTAAAAGAGATGGTAGAGAAATTCATTTTCTATAAGAAATCCTCTTATAAAGGAAATTAAAGAAAAACCTTTGAAAGTTTAATAAAAGGTCAAGCAAAAGATATGTTCAAGATGTTTCTAGTAAAAATTGTTTTTTTTTTAGTTGTATCTTTTTTAACCCTATTTGATGTTTTAGAGAATTCTTCTTTATTTAACTCCTTAAAATACCAATGATTCATCAGTGACATCCAATCCTATTAAACCTTTAAACCCTTATATAATAAAAAGAAGAAGATAATAATGATGACGAGACTCCAATTATTGGTTTAAGGTATACGCCTAAGGTAAAATTTTAACTGTAAATGATGTATTTGTTGTTTTTTCTTTTACTTGTATTATCCTACTTCTCTTGCATTCTTTAGGTATTAACTCCTAAAATTACTCCTCTACCTTTAATTCATGTTATAAAGATGATATTGAAAACTATTTTCCATCCTCTTAGATTGAGAGCTTTCTAATCATTAATTATTACTCCTATCACAGCTACTCCTAAAAGTGGACACCATCAAACATAGCTACTACTTTTGTTGACCAGAGTGATACCCCTTCATTGTCATTAAAAGAAGTTAACCACTAGTTTCTAAAGCTACCTCTTTTGTGCCCTCAAGGATAAAACCAATAAGAATATATACACTACATGTAAAAGGTGGTTGTAGACCATTAGAGTCCACCTTTGTAAAGGTGGATATTGTGTTACTATAAACTTTTTTCTTTTTAGAGAATAGTGGTAAATATAAGAGGGAAATGACGACACTAGTACAACTGCAATTGATGTCCAAGAAGCCCCCCTACTTCATGAATATAAGATTGGAAATGTCCTCATATTACTATGGCATGAAGTGAATATAGCAGGAAATAGAGTAAAAAGCACCCTAAAGGGAAAAATCATATCATCTATTGAGTCTTATATTACTAATTAGGCACTATTAGTTAATGCTCCTATGAATTTTATAGAATATAAACCTTTATCTCCTATCATTACTATAAAAGTCTAAAATAATAGGAACACCACATTTTTTATTATTATTAGGAATGAATAAATCGAGCTTCAAGTCATGTTAATGATGACAATCCTATTTTCAAGCAAAAATGTAAGTTTTTGTTATTGATTTCTCAATCTTTTTATATATGGATATTAATAGAAACCTTTTCTCTTATTTAACCAGGAAATGTTAATGATCTTCTCTATAAAATATTATCCTCTAAACCAATAAAGATTTGTTCTTCTAAGTTGAAGCTTGATGGAGACATCCAATAAAAAGAGATTTTGTTAGCCAATGTCAAAGAATTGTTTGCCATACATACCCTAGAAGACAATATTTTAGTCAATCAAGCCTCAATTAATCACTTGCAACAACTTTTAGATTTCTCAAGAGCCTCGTGGTTTAATAGATCTTAACACATATGAGTCCTTAGCATAATTGTAGAAGAGTATTAATCATTTTACCAGTATTGAGTAGTCTATCACAAATATGATATATGATTATAAAGTTTCTCATGAATTTTTAAAAATCTAAAGGCAGTCTTAGAATACTAAATATTTGACTACCTTTTGTTTAGGGATGCCTCAACACAAATCTAGTCCCAAGAAACTAAGGTTATGAAAGAAGAGTTTGTCATGGCTAAAAAGGAGTTTAATAACACTAGGTACTCTACAACAAAAATGATACATGATTATAAAGCTTCTTAATAATTTTTAAAAATCTAAAGGTAGTATTGGGATACTAAATATTCAACTAGTTATCCCTTAAAGATGCCTCAATACAATTCTAATCCTAAAAAACTAAGGTGATTTGTATGAGGAAAAAGTTGGCCAAGGTTAAGGAGAAGCTTAATAAGGCTAAAGCTAATTTGACCTTTTATAAAGATCAAGGCTAGAAATCATATAAAGAAAAATATAATTATTTAGGAGTCAATAAACAACATGTTGGCACTTCTCAAACAGTAGAAACCAATAAGGAAGAAATTCTTAAATGATTTTTATGGTGTTAGCTCAACCTTAGAAACCATTAAAGCTAGAATAAGTAGCAGTTTCCCTTAGTAAACAATCCTAATATTTTATTATATGTACTAAATTTAATATTTATAAAATTCAATTTTGCATATTTTGGTTTGTTCTTTAACTTCTTGAATACTGATATTCATTCCAATTTTTATGACTGATTGTACTTGAATAAGAACTAGCTTGTTATAATTGGAAAATCAAAAACCTAAGTTATTTTATGAAACGAGGCCTAAATTACAAACAATATATATTTATAAAAGTGTTAGACTTGTGATCTCTAGACTTATCTTCTAACTTTTTTAGGGGTACTAACTTCTAGTGTTTTTTTCATGTAGAGTAAGTTTTTTTTTTTCCAATATCAACCATTGATTAATAAAGAATGTAACACCTCATCTTGATCAACTAGATGATATCACCTCATGTAATAACTTTAGGAACAAAATATAGACCCTCCTTGTTTTGGGATCATTTCCCAAGTTTTGGATTCTTATAGTCAATTGGTGGTATGGCCTTTCTCACCGGATCACCTACTAATACAATCCAACATGTACCCCAAAAATGAATAATCCAACATATACTATTAAACTTCATCAAGATTACTAACTTCTTATGTTTTTTTCATGTTCAATTAGAATAAACAACTAACATTCTTGACATCTTTTTGCATAACTAATACAATCCTTAGTTATACTTGGTAAATGAAAGTCATGGTTCATGATAAGCCATCTCATCTTGATTCTAGATTGATGGGATCTTAAGAGTCTTTCATGAACCTCAAACATAACTAATACAACTTTTTTTATCTTAAGAATCCAAGCAAGAGTTTAATTTTATGAATCTAGATAATATATTCACTAAGAGAACATGGTTAGTCGCTTTCATTCTAAAAGATCTAAAAACATTTTAGGAAGGGTTTTGCAAAAATGTTTTAATCTTCTTTCTTCAATCAGCATTTGTTTTATTAAGATACTCTTCTTGTACTTGGCAAAACATCTTAGTAATGGTTTTAGTGTTACTGTCTTATACAATTTCAACCATGGAACTTATGTTGCTTTGGTCATTGGTACCACCCTATTCGATATTAGTAATATTTGATCGATTAACAAATCTTATAGAGATGTTGGGATTATACAATGATGATCAAAGGCCACTTTATATCATAATCTACATTGAACTAAGTCGTTGGCTTTTGTATTGTATTCTTTTATTGAAAAAAAAGGATTAAAAAACCTTTTGATAAGGTTTATAGCCACTTCATGTATAGAGTTAAGGTAGGATGTTCACATTTATATTCACCAACTAGCTGGTTGATAATAAACAATGAATCTCTTATCATTGTGATTGACTATACCCCTAATTCTATCAGTCTTTCAAGACTTTATATTAAGGCTTTAGATTTAGCATGATTATTTGTAAAAGGAAAATTAAGCTAAAAAAATGTAATTTAATAACCTACTAGGGATATTATCCCCACTCCAACCTTGTTTTTAGTTTTTAATCCATCAAACTATAACTACTATAAAATAGATTTTGTCATGATAATATTTATATCTTGTTCCATCTCATAACTGATGTTAATGCATAGGTGATTAGCTAAGAAACCATCCAATGCTAGGTTTTTAACTACTTTTTTATGACATAGAATGCAAGTAAAACTTATGCAATTTTAATGTTTATTTTATAATACAACTTGTCATGGCATGCACTACGTCGAATGATGGATCTGGCTCTTGGATCGAGGGGAGTTTTGGGTGTACTGGGATTAATTATGATTTTGAAGGAGTCGCCACCTAGTATCATGGTCATTAGAAAATCTACTGATTTGTGAGAGTTTAGATAAGAAAACTAGTTGTGCATAAGAAAGACGCATCTCCTTCAATGCACCCTACCTATGGTAAGCAACATTGTTGATTGATTGTTTTTTTTTTATAAGTCACATTTCTATTCGTTAGTATATCTAAGATTCAAGATAGATCCCTCTTAATATGAAGGTTTTTATCTTATCAGGCTAAATCCTATCCATTTTATGACCCAAATTTAATGTTGTATTTCTTCTTACTTTGTATTTTTAATACCTAAGGATATAATTTATAATGTAATTTTATACTCCCAAATATTAAAGTTTACAGTTAATTCCTAACATTTTATTTTTGTTAATTCATTTAATTTAATATTGGAAATATGCATTACATTGTAAAATTCATATCCCAAATGTTAATTAAAAAATTAATTTTTATGGTTTTTTTTTTAATTTTGGTCAAGTCGTAATAGATAACCATAAACTAGTTATAATTCCTATTTTTTGTATTTTTTTCATAGCATGATAAAAATAAAATTTTTGTTTTCTTATAAAATATGCATGAAGAACTTTTAGAATCTGTCTGTATGCACACGAATAAAACATTTTTTTATTTTTCTTGAATAAGGAATTTTTTTATGTTTTTTGCATTTTTAATTTTTTTGAAAAAAAAATGTTATTTTTAATATCGAATCAGTATCTTACAGTGTATGTTTATAGCTTTGATATTAAGTGAAATGGTTGGAAAAAAAACATGAGAGGCCCATAAATAATTTTAAAATGCTCCCTGAATTTTTTTATAATTTTTGGAAATTATTTGGGGTTTGTTTGGCAAAACAAATATGGTTTTAGGATGGTTTGAATTAGACAAAGAACAAAGACCGATCCATCCCCGGTTAGGAGAAAAGAGTACATATGTATCGTGATAATGACGACCAGGGGGGAGATCTATTGATAGATATTGTCTCTCATATACCCGTGACTTCAGTACACTCTAAGAGGGATGAATCAGCTGGGCGTTATGATGATTCTACTTCTTGACGAGCAGAGGCATCACTGTTTTTGGTATCAGATGAATAGGAGCAGACAAATAGGCCTCCACTGAAGGCGCCAACTATTGCGCCTACACCATATTTAGACCCTGCCTTTTTGGAACATATAATTAAATTTGTGGCAATGGGACTAGTTGGAGCTTCCAGCACAACACATAGAGGAGAGAAACTTGTCACTCTAGTACATTAAGTGAAATGCATGAAAGGGATTGGGGTGTGTAACATATTCAGGAGAGGAAGATGCTGAGATTATAGGATATTGGTTGAGAAAATAGAAAGGGTGATTAATCAGATTTTGATGCCAAAGGAGCTACAAGTTGATTGTGTGACCTAGTTCTTATTCGAGAGTGCCCACTCTTGGTGAGAGACTATTAGGGAGAGGAGGTATAGAGAGGTATTGACTTTGTAGGATTTCATAGTAGAATTTGAGGAGCAACATTACTCTTGGCTGTATAGGAAGAATAATGAACAAGAGTTCTTAGATTTGAAGCAAGGAGATATGACCATCCTGGAGTATAAGAGGAGGTTCCAAGACCCATCTATTTTTACATCTACATACCTCTGTATTGAGCAACACTAGATAGAAAGATTGCAAAATGGACTCAAATCAAATTTGAAAAGAATACTAATAGTCATGCAGTTTCAAACAGTGTGAGAGTTAGTACGATTTGCTCAAGCTATGAAGAGAGTCGCTAGGGATTAACAGAAAAAGGAAGTTAAACGAGGACAAGTGATAAAAGCGAATATGAGGTATGAGGGACTTTATATTCTCCACTAATAGGCCTCCCCTCCTGAAAAAGGAAACAATAGGCAACCATCTAGTTAGTTCTAAAATAGAAGAGGGAGTTTCACCTTATAAGAGAGTTCAAAAGGATTCATATAGATTAGTGGAGAAGGATCCTCTGGTGGACAGGCCCGTCAAGGGGCAACTACTATAGAAAGGTCAATTGAGTAAAGAGGGCCCATATATTCACTATGTGCTAGGTGCAATTTGAGACACCCTAGGGACTGTTCATCTATATCAGGAAAGTGTTACATTTGTATTGGAGAGGGACACAGGTGGGGAGACTACTAGTATTTGGGTAGAGGTTGCTATTACTATAGAGAGACAAGCCACATAAAGAAATAATATCACCGTCGATCGGCAGCAGCTACTCAGGGTCAGAGAACTGCTATACAGAGTCGATAGCAATTAGTCATTGTTGATAGACCTATAAAGCCGGCCCAGTCTATGGTAAGTGCTAATAAAAGTCGACCTAAAATTCAGGAGGAGAAGACCCAGGACCGAGTGTGCCATATGACATATCAAATTGTAAATAACTTGCATGTATTGCCTAATAGAATGGATATGAGAGTAATTGTTAGTACATCATTAGGAGAAAACATAGATGTTGATGATGTATATCAAGGGTTTGTAGATTTTATATAGGGAGATTATAATTAAGGATAAACTTGATGTCTTTGAGTTTGTATGACTTTGATGTAATATTGGGTATGGATTCATTGAGTATACATTGAGCACAAATGGATTGTTTCACCAAAAATTTTGTTGTTTACTTGTATTCTTTTTTTTTTTTGGCATATTTTCTAGTTAATAGAATAGATATTGAATCTTGTCTTATTGAGTGTGTCAATTTGTTGATCAAGTAAAATATTTTTGAATTATTTATGCTACTTGCTCTTTGTTTCTTCCTTCAAACAAAAAGAAATTACAACTATAAACTAAATCTTAAGCAAAGGCAAGTAATAACCTTGTAAAATCAATTGACATGTAGGGAATTAAGATATTGAATCCTAAGCAAGGTATATCCATTCCAAGAAAAACCACACACCCTAAAAAGAGTAGTTGAATGAAAGAGAAATATATATGTGTGTGTGTGTGTGTGTGTGTGAGAGAGAGAGAGAGAGAGAGAGAGAGAGTAAAGGATAAGGGAATTAAAATAAAGTTTACAAGGTAGTAAAAAGAAAGAAAGGAAATAAAATTGTAAATACTAAAAGAAAGCTAACTTAAATTGAATTGATGGTAAAAAAATCGCATAAGTGAGCCCGACTATCATTTCCGGCTATCGGATGACCTATTTATATCGGTATAGTGTTTTAATTCTATCTAAACATGTAATTTTAATCCTAGACATGTAACATATATTAGATAAGGAGGCATATTAAATTCTAATATAAACTAAACTTCTCATTTACTAATAATCACATGAATCCTAACTAAGCTAAATCATTTGGTTAATTTAACCCATTAAAAATTCTCATTTTGAGTATGATTGAACCTTTTGATCATTTAATCGAATTCAAACTCCTATGATCGATTGTCCTTTGTCAATCATGATTCTTAATAATTTTGTTGACTAATTTCTAATTTTATTAGTAGAGTAGGACTCTTTAAACTTTATTGATTATTCTTCATGGTTGATTTTATTATTTCTTTCTCTATTTAACCATGAGTAATTATTGTTTTTATTTGGTTGACATGTGAATGATTATTTTTTATGTGAAAAAAATATATTTTTAATGTTATAATATTAAAAGTTAATGAAAATTGAATAAATTTTTTATTCATATCATGCATGTATTCATGTCATGCATAACTTTTAGTTGAGTAAAGGACTCTTTAGATGGAAAAAAGAAAGTATTTCTTGAATATTGTGATACAATTGTAACTTTATAGGATAAGAATTTTAATTTTATAATATTAAAAAATAAATATTGTATTTGAGATTCAATGTTTTATTTATTTATTTTGGAGTTGTTGGAAGATTTTCCAATCATTGATATTAGTAAATATAAATAATTAAAATTCATAACATTTAATTAAAACTTTTATGTCGTATTTCTTCTTACTTTGTATTTTTAATACCTAGGGATATAATTTATAATGTAATTTTATACCCCCAAATATTAAAGTCTACAGTTAATTCCTAACATTTTATTTTTTTTAATTCATTTAATTTAATATTGGAAATATGCATTACATTGTAAAATTCATATCCCAAATGTTAATTAAAAAAATTAATTTTTATGGTATTTTTTTAAATTTTGGTCAAATCCTAATAGATAATCATAAACTAGTTATGATACCCATTTTTATATTTTTTTCAAAGCATGATAAAAATAAAAATTTTGTTTTCTTATAAAATATGCATGAAAAACTTTTAGAATTTGTCTGTATGCACATGAATAAAACATTTTTTTTATTTTTTTGTATTTTTAAATTTTTTGAAGAAAAGCAATTATTTTTAATATCGAATCAGTATCTTATAGTGTATGTTTACAGCTTTGATATTAAGTGAAATGGTTGGAAAAACACATGAGAGGCCCATAAATAATTTTAAAATGCTCCCTGAATTTGTTCATAATTTTTGGAAATTATTTAGGGCTTATTTGGCAAAACAAATATGTTTTCAGAATGGTTCGGATTAGACAAAAAACATAGACTGATCCATCCCCGATTAGGAGAAGAGAATACAATATGCATCGTGATGATGACGACCGGGGGGAGATCTATTAATAGATATTGCCTCTCATGTACCTGTGGCTTCAGTACACTCTAAGATGGATGAATTAGTTGGGCGCTATGATGATTCTACTTTTTGACGATCAGAGGCATCAATGCTTCTGGTATTAAAGGAACAGGGGCAGACAAATAGGCCTCTACTGAAGGCGCCAATTATTGCGCCTACACCATATTTAGGCCCTGCCTTTTTGGAACATATAATTAAATTTGTGGCAACGGGACTAGTTGGAGCTTCCAGCACTACACATAGAGGAGACAAACTTATCACTCTGGTACATTAAGTGAAATGCATGAAAGGGATTGGGGTGTGTAACATATTCAGGAAAGGAAGATGCTGAGATTATAGGATATTGGCTGAGAAAATGGAAAGGGTGATTAATCAGATTTCGGTGCCAAAGGAGTTGTAAGTTGATTGTGTGACCTAATTCTTATTAGAGAATACCCACTCTTGGTGAGAGACTATTAGGGAGAAGAGGTCTAGAGTGGTATTGACTTTGTAGGATTTCATAGTAGAATTTGAGGAGCAACATTACTCCTAGCAATATAAGAAGAACAATGAACAAGAGTTCTTAGATTTGAAGCAAGGAGATGTGACCATCCTGGAGTATGAGAGGAGGTTCTAAGACCCATATGTTTTTTCATCTACATACCTCTGTATTGAGCAACACTAGATAAAGAGACTGCAGAATGGACTCAAATCGAATTTGAAAAGAATACTAGTAGTCATGTAGTTTTAGACAGTGTGAGAGTTAGTATGATTTGCTTAGGCTATAGAGAGATTCGCTAGGGATTAACAAAAGAAGGAAGTTAAACGAGGACAAGTGACAAAAGTGAATATAAAGAACTTTGTATTCTCCACTGATAGGCCTCCCCTCCTGAAGAAGGGAAAAAATAGGTAATCATCTAGTTAGTTCTAAAAGAGGAGAGGGAGGTTCACCTTATGAGAGAGTTCAAAAGGATTCATATAGATTAGTGAAGGAGGATCCTCTGGTGGACAGGCCCGCCAAGGGGCAACTACTACAAAAGGGTCTATTGAGTAAAGAGGGCCCATATATCTACTATGTGCTAGGTACAATCAGAGACACCCTAAGAACTGTTCATCTACATTAGGGAGGTGTTACATCTGTATTGGAGAGGGACATAGGTGGGAAGACTACCAGTATTTAGGTAGAGGTTGCTATTACTATTGAGAGATAAACCACATGAAGAAATAATGTCCCTGTCAATCTGCAGTAGCTACTCAGGGTTAGAGGACTGCTATACATAGTCGATAGTAGTTAGTCATTATTGATATACCTATGAAGCTTGCCCAGTCTATGGTAAGTGCTAATAGAAGTCAACCTAAAAATCAAAAGGAGAAGACCTAGGCCGAGTGTACCACATGACACATCATATTGTAAATAACTTGTATGTATTGTTTAATAGAATGGATATGAGAGTAATAGGAGAAAACATAGATGATGATGACATATATAAAAGGGTTATAGATTTTATATAGGGAGATTATAATTGAGGAAAAACTTGATGTCTTTGAATTTGTATGACTTTGATGTAATATTGGGTATGGATTGGTTGAGTATACATTGAACACAAATGGATTGGTTGGGTACATTGAGCACAAATGGATTGTTTCACCAAAAATTTTGTTGTTTACTTGTATTTTTTTTTTTTGGCATATTTTCTAGTTAATAAAATAGATATTGAATCTTGTGTTATCGAGCATGTCAATTTATTGATCAAGGAAAATATTTTTGGATCATTTATGCTACTTGCTCTTTGTTTCTTCCTTCATACAAAAAGAAATTACAACTATAAACTAAATCTTGAGCAAAAGCAAGTAGTATCCTTGTAAAATCAAGTGAAATGTAGGGAACTAAGATATTGAATCCTAAGCAAGGTATCTCCATTCCAAAAAAAACCACACACCCTAAAAAGAGTAGGTGAATGAAAGAAAAATATATATATATAAAAGGGAGGGAGGGAGAGAGGGAGAGTCACAAGTAATTTAAAAGATAGCGGAATTAAAATAAAGCTTAAAGAAAACAAAGTAGTGATAAGGAGGCATATTAAAATATTGGTACAGTGTTTTAATTATATCTAAACACGTAATTCTAATCCTAGACATGTAACATATATTAGATAAGGAGGCATATTAAATTCTAATATAAACTAAACTTCTCATTTACTAATAATCACATGAATCCTAATTAAGCTAAATCATTTGGTTAGTTTAACCTATTAAGAATTCTTATTTTGTGTATGATTGAACCTTTTGATCATTCAATCAAATTTAAACTTCTATGATTGATTGTCCTTTGTCAATCATGATTCCTAAAAATTTTGTTGACTAATTTCTAGTTTCGTTAATAAATTATGACTCTTTAAGCTTGGTTGATTATTGTTCATGATTGATTTTATAATTGCTTTCTCTATTTAACCATGAGTAATTATCGTTTTTATTTGGTTGACATGTGTTGTTATTTGGTTGACATGTGGATAATTATTTTTTATGTGAAAAAATTATATTTTTAATGTTATCATATTAAAAGTTAATGAATGAATAAAATTTTTATTCATGTCATGCATAAATTTTATTTGAGTAAAGTACTTCTTGAATATTGTGATACAATTGTAACTTTATAGGATAAGAATTTTAATTTTATAATATTAAAAAATAAATATTATATTTGAGATTCAATGTTTTTTTTTTTTTTTTTGGAGTTGTCGCAAGATTTTCCAATCATTGATATTAGTAAATATAAATAATTAAAATAAAAAATATTTTAGGTTAGGTTAGGATTAACATATTTTTAATTTTCTATTTGATTATATTTATTTTTAACTCTATTTGTTTATAAAAATGACATGAAAAAGAAAAGATGATTCTCTCTCTCACTAAAGAAAAGACATGAAACTTTATTATATAAGTATCATATGAAGAATATTATTTAAATATTTAAGTATACTTGTAAAACAATTGTATAAAAACTTTAAAGATTATTTTTAAGAAGTTCTTGTTATATATATATATATATATATATATATATATATATATATATATAAGAAAATAAAATAAAAAAATAGAAACTAATGGTTTGTAATTTAACTGATGATCATCATCACAGCCAAACCATTTCTAAAGAATGGTTA
>Ga0307513_10003349_pt1 | contig 21769 bp, 16 predicted proteins | sample 15_EM_MG_FD_202174 | JGI IMG/M metagenome (GOLD analysis project Ga0307513, IMG submission 202174) | Populus trichocarpa ectomycorrhiza microbial communities from riparian zone in the Pacific Northwest, United States - 15_EM | ecosystem: Host-associated > Plants > Roots > Unclassified | place... | reverse complement strand
GGCGTCAAGGAAGTCTGTTGCGATAAAATCGAGCCTTCGCCAGCCTTCGTCGCCAGGGGCTATCATCTGAGGCGGTCGCACAGGCGGCGTCGGTTCGTCGCCCTCAGTCGAGGGCTGGAAAACCTCGCCCGTTGTTTCGACCTGTAATGCACGCGCCCGGCAGGCCTAAGGTCACCGGGTGCGTTTGATTGGTTGAAAGGTGAAACGCGATGACCCAGGCGCCCGCGATCGAAGATTTCGAGGATGGATTTGATCCCCATGCCGTAGGCGAGTTCGCCCATGGCGGGATCGAAGATATCTACGCTGCTGCGCGCGCGTTGGTCGAGGCCCACGGGCCGGTCGTCAGCGGAGATGTCTTCACCGTGTTCGGGGAACCGGGACGGTGGCCCGATAGCGGGCGTGCGCATTTCACCGTTCTGGGCGAGAGCGCCATCCGCGAGGTGTTGAGCGAACCGGACAGGTTCAACATGGATTATCTCGCCACGACTTTCGGCAAGATCGTCGGTCCGACGCTCACCGCCTTGAACGATCCTGTTCATGGAAAAGTCCGTCGGGTGTTCCAGGCGGCCTTCATGCCGCAAAATGTCGCCCGATGGGGCGACGAGATCGTCGGCCCGGTCGCCAACCAGTTGATTGACCGGTTCGTCGACAAGGGCCATGCGGAGCTCGTCAACGATTTCGCCCTGCCGTATCCCTTCGAGATCATCTATCGGCAGCTGGATCTTCCCCCGGGCGACACGGCCGTGTTCCACAAGATGGCGGTCGCACTGCTCGCGGGGCGTGGCGAATTGGCCAAGTACGCCATGGAGGCGTCACGGAAACTTGGCGTCTATTTCAAAGAATTTGTCGACACCAGGCGCCAGAACCCGAGTGGCGACCTGATCAGCGCCTTGGTGACCGCCGAGGTTGACGGCGAATACATCCCCGAGGACATTTTGATCGCATTCCTGCGCCAACTCCTCAGCGCCGGCGGCGATACGACCTATCGCGGCACAGGAAGCATGATGATCGGCCTGCTGCAAAACCCCGACCAGCTCGAGCGTGTGCGCGCAGATCGATCGCTGGTCGCCCAGACGGTCGAAGAGGCCCTCCGCTGGGAGACCCCAACCATGATGGCTGTCAGGTCGGCCGTGGAAGATACAGAGCTTGCCGGCGTTCGAATTCCCAAGGACTCGGTGTTGACGATCATGACCGCCATCGCGAACCATGATCCGGTGCGCCATCCCAATCCGGACGCCTTCGATATCGACCGTCCGCGCGAGCGCCACCTAGCGTTCAGTTATGGCTCCCATGTCTGCCTGGGTCAGCACCTGGCGCGACTTGAAATGTCTCGCGCGCTGAACGCCTTGCTCGACCGCTTGCCGAATCTGAGGCTTGACCCCGACAAGCCGAAGCCCCGCATCACGGGCATTAATTTCCGTACGCCGAGTGACGTGCACGTCCTGTTCGACTGACGTTCGGCGCCTTAGGCGCGCTTCGCCGCCGTTCTGGAGATTACGGCGTCCTCGGCGGCGCAGGTTTGCCTGATTGACCGCCAAGCCCGGCAAAGGCCTTTGCGCCCTAGCCGCCGAGCGCGTGAGTTCTCGGAGTAAGCTTGGCGGCAATGCAATAATATGACCGAGTGGCAAAAGTCACGGCGGCTTAACCTCACCCGCCCTCTCTGTATGCTTTGATCGCTGAATGGCCTGCCGGATGCTCGCGCCCATGCGTGCGATCACCAAGCCTGCGTCATTTAAAGCACGAACAGCAACGCATGATTGCTTGCGAATAAAATGGGGAGAAACGGGTTGGTCATTAAGCTAAATCGCCTTGCTACGCTTCGCGCGGCCTCGCTGTCAGGTGTCGCTATCGGGGCGCTGCTCACAGCGGCCCCGGCCGTCGCCCAAGTCTCGGGCCGCGCCAGCGCAAATGATACGGCTACCTTGGGAGAAGTGGTGGTCACGGCGCGCAAACGCGCCGAAAGCATCATGTCCACGCCCGTCATCATGCAGGCTCTGACGAGCGAACAGATTCAAGATAAGCGGATAACCAATACCGAGCAGCTGTCGCAGGTGACGCCTGGGCTGACGATCCTGCAGGTCGGCGGAAGCTCCGGCGCCAACGTCAATATTCGCGGCCTCAACAACGGCCTCAATATCGGCTTCGACCCCTCCCTGCAGCTCGTGCTGGACGGCGCGAGCACCTCCGCAGCCTCGCTGTATACGGTCGGGCTCATGGATGTGGGGCAGATCGAGGTCGTGAAGGGGCCGCAATCACTGTACTATGGCAAGGGCGCGTCCGCCGGCATTCTCTCCATCAGGTCCGCTGATCCGACGCCCACCTGGGAAACGAAAATCACATCGTCGTATGAGTTCAGTGGCGACGAATTCATCACCGATGCTCACGTTTCGGGTCCGATCACCGAAGATCTCGGCGTAAGGCTGGCGGTAAACTATGATACGTTGAAGGGATACTATAAAAACCCGAACGCAGCTAATCCAAATCATACGTCGCCGAATGAGGACACGATTTCCGGCCGGTTGACGCTGAAATACAACCCGGGCGGCGGGCCGTTTACGGCCACCCTGAAGTACACGCTGCTTCACAATTCGGGCAACGTCGGGAACTTGTCTTCGAGGGCGCAGCTCGTCTGCACAGGCGCCACCCCGCAGATCCCCTCGACGTTCCGTGACAACTGCAAACTGGATGACCGGACGTTTGGGGTCCCGAATGCGGTCCCCTTCAATCCGGCCCTGCGGACGAATTCGTTCGGTTCAGCGGGCTTCCAGACCGGGAGCGGGCTCGCGCTGATGGGTAAGGGCGGCGACCACGCCGCCACCGATACGACCTTTCTGACCGGCGACCTCGAGTACGAGGTACGGCCCGGTTTGACCCTCAGTTCCGTTTCGTCGGTCACCCGCTTCGCCACGGCCACCCGCGCGGCCGGATTCTTCGGCGGATTCCAGAATTATCACATCACCAGCCGGGTCTATGTGAAGGAGTATTCGCAAGAATTCCGGGCCACCAGCGACTTCAAAGACAGCTGGATCAATTTCATGGTCGGGGCGTACTTCAATCGAATGACGTTCGAAAATACGGCCGGCTTCGAGCTTGTGGTGCCTGGCCTGTACACCGAAAACGACGCCAACTTCAAGGACCATACGAGCGCGTATTTCGGGCAGGTGTTGTTGACGCCTGTGGATCACTTCGAGCTGGCGCTCGGCGTTCGCCAGACCCGTGCGCATCGGTACCTGACGTCGTTGTTCGCGCGGAACAATTCTCCGGCGCCGGGTGGTGCGGTGGGCCAGGGGCTGCAATTCTGGCCGAGCAGCTCGACGAATTACACCGAAACCAACACCTCCCCGGAAGCGACCCTGACCTATCGCCCCAACAGCGACTTTACCGCCTTCGTCTCGTACAAGCGCGGCTATAAGGGGCCGGGTTTCCGAACCGGCGGTGGGGTCACGACCTACGATCCCGCGAGAATAGGCGCCGGTGTGGTGGCGCCCGTCAGAGGCGAAAAGGTCAAGGGTTTCGAGGGCGGCGTGAAGCTGGTGGCGTTGGATAAGACGCTGTCGGTCACCGCGTCAGCCTACACCTACAAATATGATGACCTGCAGGTGTCCTTCATCCAGCCGGCCGGCGCGGGCGGGGCCTTGACCGCGGTGTTGGCCAATGGCGCCAACGCCCGGGTCCAGGGTGTCGAACTGGGCGTCGACTACCTGCCCCCGATGATCGAGGGCCTCACACTCTCGGCCTTCGTCAACTACAACGACGCCCACTTCACCCAATGGCGCAATGCGCCATGCTATAGTGGGCAAACGGTCGCCCAGGGCTGCGTCGCCACCTCGGGCGTCCTCTCGCAGAACCTCGCCGGGCGGCAACTGGAGAACGCGCCGCTCTGGACGGGGAGCTTTGGCGCTGACTACAAGCGGTCGCTCGGCAACGGCTACGGTGTCAGTCTCAACGCGAGCGCCAAGTTCTCCGGCTCCTACGTGGCCAACGTCACCTACAGCCCCAATGCGCGTCAAAGCTCATATGTGGTTGGCGACCTGGCCGCCCACTTCGGTCCGGACAGCGAGCGTTGGGACACGGCCGTCATCGTCAGGAACATCGCGGACAAGCGTTACCTGACCAATACGTTCGAGCTTAACGCGACAGCCGCTGGGTCTGGGATTCCGGGTGATGTGGTCGCGTACATCAACCGCGGACGGCAGATTGCAGTCCAGGCGTCCGTCAAGTTCTGACGGCGCATGATCGGAGCCCGGATCGGCGGGGCCTTCGGCCCGGTGCTGGTGTAACTATCCGGGTCGCCTAGCTTCTGGTGCGGCGCCATCCCTATCCGTAGGGATGGCGCCGTCGTATGGGGGGCTTGGCGTCCGAGTTGCTCTTCCTGTCGAGGGGGACAGCGGCCTTCCGTCATGGAAGCTAAAATAGTCCGAGCGCCTTCAAGCTGGCCGTCCCGTCGCGTCCCACGACCAGGTGGTCATGAACGGCGATGCGTAACGGACGCAGGGCCTCGACGACCTGCCGGGTCATATCGATATCGGCCGAAGATGGGGTCGGATCGCCCGAGGGATGGTTGTGCAGGAACCGATGGAGCGGACCAACATGTTGTAAGTATTGTTGTAATCATACCCCTCTGCATTCGGTGGGGACGCGGATGGGGGTGCGTTAGCTACCGTCCCCAGTATCGATACCGTCCCCTCGCTTTGGGTCATCCCGGTTCACTCTCGTTCACGCGTTCCGAATGATTTCAGCGTGGCCGAGCCGCTCAAACATTGAGCGTACCGTCCCCAATCGGACAGTCACCTTCAATCACTGATCGGCGTGCCGGCTTTCGGGTGCCCGCGCGCAGTCACAGGACTGCGGGATCGTGTTCGCGGCAGTAGCGTCATCGCCTCATGCCATGAGCGACTTCCACTCAGCCAGGGCGGCTGAGCGATTCTGACCACCTATCTGCCAGGATGGCGGTTGATGAAGAACTCCACGGGCACCACCACGACAACGGGGTTGCCTTCTTCGTTGGCGGGCGGTGCGGGGAACGGACTGGAGCGATGGGCGAGCGCCACCGCCTCGTTGTCGAGCAGCGTGTAGCCCCGGCTGCGCACGACATCGGCGTTCGTCAGTCGCCCCGAACGGTCGATACCCATGCGCAGATAAACGACATCCTGCTGCCCTTGGCTCTGGGCTGCACCGGGGTAGCGCTTATTTCGTTGCATCTTGGCGAGCACCAGGCCGTCCCAGGTCTGTGGCGCGTTCGTGGCGACGCTCGATGCGCCCGTGGTGGGAGCGGCCAAGTTCGATTTCGGCGGCGCCGCCAAGGCCTCGGGCGCGGTCGTCTGGTCGGAGACCTGCTTCAGCACCGGCCGATCGGGCTGCGCATCAGGCTTAGCCCGCATGACCACCTCGGGGTTGACGGGTGAAGTCAACATGGGCGGCGGCGGGATCTTGGGCTGGTCGACAGGCTTGGGCTTCTCGACCGACGCGATCCGCTGAGGGCCTGGCGGCGTTTGCCGCGGAGGGGCGACTGGGGCGCTGGGCGACGGGGCGAGCTCCACCGTCATGACGGAGTCGGCCGACTTGGCCGACGGCGTCATCTGCGCCAGGCTGAAAAGAACGGCGCTCATCGCAGCGCCATGTAGAAGGATCGAGGCGCCCAGGCTGATGCGCCAGACCTTGGTCGCGACGACGCCGGGGCGATGGGCGTGAGCCGCCCGGGCTGCGCCGCCCGCGCCTTCGGCGGAACCGCCGGTCCCTTGGGTGAAGCTCAGCAGTGAAGCGTCCATAGCCGCCTCGACAATGGCATGGCTTGGTTGTGGCGCCGATCCGGGCATGGCGGTTGCTGGGGTCACTTCAGATCCTCTGGCGCGCCCTCGCCGGGGCCGACGCCCACGAGCGAGACCTTCAGATAGCCGGCTTCGCGCAGGATATTCATCACCGCCATCAGGTGGCCGTAATCGACCTGGCGGTCGGCGCGCAGCATAACCCGCGCCGTCTTGTCGCCCTTGGTCGCCCGGTCGACGGCGCCTGCGAAATCGGCGCGGGGAACCTTCTGATCACCCACAGACAAGGTCAGGTCTGATTGCAGAGTGATATAGACGGGTTCGATCTGCTGCGGCGGCGGTGTCGCGGTGCTGACCGGAAGATCCACGGGCACATTTACCGTCGTCAGGGGAGCGGCGACCATGAAGATGATCAACAGGACCAGCATCACGTCGATGAACGGCGTGACGTTGATGTCGTGCACCTCATCGAGGCTGTCGTCGCTATGGACCAATCGGATGGACATTGGTGAAAGCCCTTCAGCTCGGCAGAACGGGCTTAGGCCGCAACGCGCACGGGTTTGCTCTCCAACTCGCGGCTGAGCGCGCAGGCGGTGAGCACCGCGGCCTCGGCGATGAGTCTGCGGTAGCCGGCGATGGAGCGGGCCAGGAAGTTGTAGATCAGCACGGCCGGAATGGCCGCCATCAAACCCATCGCCGTGGCCAGCAAGGCTTCGGCGATGCCGGGCGCGACGATCGCAAGATTGGTGGCGTGGGCCTTGGATATGCCGATGAAACTATTCATGATCCCCCAGACGGTTCCCGCTAGGCCGATGAACGGCGAGGTGGCGCCGATGCTGGCCAAGATGTTCACGCCGGTAAGCATGGACTGCACGGCGCCGGTCTCGATGACGCCCAGTCGGGCGGCGACTCGCTCCTTGACGCCATCGGCGACGCCGGGGCCCCGCGGATCGGCGGCAAGCTGTAATTCCCGGTGGGCGGCCTCGGCCATGGCGAGGGTGGCCTGGTAGCCGACCTGCATCGCCGCCTGCGTCGAACTGGCGCTGTCGAGAATTTTCAGATCCTGCCGCAACCGACGCTTGGCGGCGGCCAATTCCGCCAATTTGGCGACGAATATCGTCCAGGTGGCGATGGAGGCGAGGAAAAGGATAGCCATGACCATCTTCACCAGCGGATCGGCTTCCGCGATCATGCTGCTGACAGTCAAGTTGCGGGCGACCACGAACTGCTGGGCCAGGGCCGGCGTCGCGACAAGGCCGAGGCCGATCGCAAGGGCGATGCTGGCGATACGCAGTGATGAGCCCGAAAGGCGGCGGTCAGGTCCGCAGGCTGCGATGGGCGGCTTGCGGAATATGCTGGCCATAAATCTTCTCCGTCGTCTTTTCACAAAGCAAACGAGCCAGCCCCGAGCGGGCCGCAACGCCCATCGCAATTCGGCTCAAAATTCCACCTGAAATCCCGACGCACAAAGAATACTCCGCAAATGCTCCGCGTTTAGACGTTACTGCGGGCCATCTATCCTTGCCTGGCGCCTGCCCAGCGACAGCGACCTGACGCGGCGTCGTGGCGATCCCAGCGGGCTCGCTTGGAGACCGGTCCTCGGTCGGCCCGTCCCTCTCTTGATCTAAAAGCCCAGCCGCTTGCGATAATGCGCCTGCCTGCTCGTTACACGGATGAACAGGCGGCGAACTCCATGGGCGATGGCGGCGGGGGTGAGGTTGTAGAAGGCGCGGGACGAGCCGGCCGGTCGGCGGCGAGCGCGCTTGCGCTCACCTTCCAGCTTTACGAGCCGGACCTGGTGCGGTTCCTGACGCGCCGTCTGCGTGGGCTGGTTCATCCTCGCGAGTCCGCCGAGGATCTGGCCCAGGAAGCCTTCATTCGGCTGGCACAGATTCGCGCGCCAATCCTCGATCCCCGCGCGATGCTGTTCTGCATCGCCTCCAACCTCGCCTGCAGCCACGCCAAGGCCGAACGGCGCCGCGCCGAACTGCGCCAGGAAGCGCACGACCTCCTGTGGGAAGGGGAGAACTACGTCACGCCGGAGCGTCACGCGTTGGCGGGGGAAATCCTGCGACGGACCGCCGCGGCGATCGCTGATCTGCCGCCGCGCGCCCGGCAAGTCCTGACCATGGCGCGTATACAAGGCCTGACGGCGCGGGAAATCGCGACCGAACTCGGTGTTTCGACCCGGGCGGTGGAGAAGTCGCTCGCTCTAGCGCTGGCGCGTCTCACGACCTCAATCGGACCCGACTGGGCGCCCAGCGTGGCAGCGAAGCGGACACCTGATGTGGGGCGTGACGGCCCCTCGCACAAATCATGCGCATGCCCTCTGAAATGAGCTTCACGCGCTTGTCTTATCTAATCGGGCCGCGCCGCGACGATCGCAGGTTCGGACTCACGCGGGCTCAATCGTCTTCTCTTTGGGTGCGGTGGAATCCGCGGGGGACCAACAATGAAACGCTACAATCTCCGCGATCGCGGATCTGCGATCGCCATTCTTGTCGCTCTGGCTGGCGGCTTTATGCCCGCTATGGCGGTGGCGCAGACGACGCCGACGCTGACATCTGCGACGCCCGTCGCGCTGCACTTCAACATTCCTGCCGGCGCCCTGGCCCCGGCCCTGAACCGCTTCGCGGAGACCACTGGCATTCAGTTGGTCTATCCCAGCGCACTGGTCCAAGGCCTGTCCACGCCTGGCCTTAACGGCGACTTCACCCCGCTTGAGGCGCTTCAGCGTCTCGCCGCCGGAGCCGGCCTGAAGGCGCGAATGCTCGGCTCGGCCTCCGCCACTCTAGAACCGCCCTCGGTCGGCGGCGCGAGAACGCTGGGCGCGGTGCAGGTGGAAGGGGTGCAGGCCCAGGGCTTCGTTCCCGCGAACGGCTTCGGCGCCGGCGCGGGGGCAAATGGCAGCTCCGACCCGACCGCGACCGAGGGCACCGGCAGCTTCACCACCAACGGCGCGACCGTGGCCTCGAAGACCCCTCAGGCGCTCAAGGATACGCCACAATCGGTGACGGTGATCACCCAGGAGCGGATACAGCAGCAGGTCATGACCGATTTGACGTCGGCGTTGGCGTACACCCCCGGGGTGACGCTGAACGACCTTGGCGCATTCGGGTCGGGATATGTCTCCCGTGGCTTCGCGATGACCGCTTTCCAGATCGATGGCGGCGCACCCCTCGCTTTCGCTTACAACGGCGACACGACCTCGCCCAACCTCACCGAATACGATAACATACAGGTGCTGCGAGGATCCGATGCTTTGTTCGGCGGCGCGGGCGAACCTGGCGGGGTTGTCAGCCTGGCGCGCAAACGACCGCTGGATCATGAGCAGTTCGTTGGCGATGTCGATGCCGGCTCCTGGAACAATTATAAGATCCAGGCCGACGTCACCGGCCCGATCGGCTTTGATGGCCACCTGCGTGCGCGGCTGGCAATCAGCTACCAGGACCGAGATTTCTTCTATGACCTCGCCCATCAGAACAAGGCCTTTGTCTATGGCGTGGTCGAGGGGGATATCGGCCCAAATACCTTGGTCCGGGCCGGCTTCAGCTACGAACATCAGGACAACACCGGCTATGCCTTGTATGGCCTGCCCCGCTACAGTGACGGCGGCGATCTACACCTTCCGCGGTCGACCAATATCAGCGCGCCGTGGGATAGTTTTCCATCCAATACGCCGGAGTTCTTCGCGGCAATGGAGCACCGATTCAATTCGGATTGGGGATTGAAGCTCAATTTCATGCGCCGATCTCAGAAATCGTTGCAAGAATACGCCCAGACTATCGGTTCTGTTGACCGAAATATTGCCGCAAATTCCACCTATTTCGTGGAATCATTCCAGCATAATAAATACAAAACCGTTCAATACGCGGTCGACGCCACAGTAAATGGCGCATTCAAGATGTTTGATCTAGATCAAACGCTGACGGCTGGGGTGGATTATTCGCTCAACGACGGCAGCTTGGTGAGTAACGCCACCAGTTTCCGTACTTTTGAGCCAATTCCCATCGATATATTCACCTTCGATCCTGATAGCTTGAATCCGAAGCCGGTAAATCTCCCGCTATCTCAAACCGTTCCAGTTGGCAGGCAAGAACAGTGGGGCGGGTACGCTACGTTAAATCTCCAACCGATCAAAGATCTTCACCTTATCGGTGGCATCCGCGTCAGTAGTTATTGGAATAGTGGTGTCACCAACATCTACAATGGCGGTTCGCCTCCGAGGCTGCTCATTTCATTCCCGTCAAAAAACGGCGACTCCGTCGTTCTGACTCCCTACGCCGCAGCGACCTATGGCCTGACTCCAGAGATCTCGCTGTACGCAAGCTACGCTGACATCTTCCAGGCCCAAGGAGACCATTTGGACCCGAGCGGCCGCCCGCTGACAGCGATCACCGGCGTAACCTACGAGGCCGGGGTCAAGGGCGCATTCGACGGCGGCAAGCTGAACGCGTCCCTGTCCATCTACTATACGGACGAGTCCAACCAGGCGGTTCGCTATGCTGGGGCATGTCTGGTGGGGTTTTCCTGCTATACGAACGGCGGCGTGGTGATCAGCCAGGGGGTCGACCTGGAGCTCTCTGGAGAAATCTTGCCCGGTTGGCAGGTTCAGGCGGGCTACACCTACAATGAAAACCGGGAGAACCTGGCTTTCAATACGGCGAACGGCAATGGGTTCAATTCGGTCTTTCAGACTCAGCAACCCAAGCATCAGGTTAAGATTTGGACGAGCTACAATCCGAGCGGCCGGTTCGATCGCTGGACAGTTGGGGGCGGCCTTCGGCTCGAGAGCTCGCGCTCGACCGTGGGATCCTTGTGCAGCGTGCAACTTGACCCTTTGACGGGCGCTTGTCCCTCCGATATCGAGGTGCCGTTCGCTTTCACCCAGGGCCTTTACGCTGTGGTTGATCTGCGGGTTGGCTACAAGATCAACGACCATTGGCAAGCCGCGCTCAATCTAACCAATATTGGCGACACCCGATATTACACCACTGTTGGCGATCCCAACGGGTTTAACTTCTACGGTGAGCCCCGTGCGTTCATGTTCAGCATGCGGGCGACCTACTGAGGTCTTGCGTCGGCCCTGAGAGGAGTTCCGCATGTCCTTTTGTCGCCTTGGTCCTGCGGCGCTTCTCATGCTGGTCTTGTTTGGCGGCGCGTCCGCCGACGCCCAGTCGCCGTCGGCGGACGCGCCGCCGCCCATGCCGGCCACCTGCAGGGCCCCAAGTATCGTCGAGCGCACGTCCGTCCCAAGCGAGGACGTCGCCCACCTGAAGCAGGTCGCCAACGTCTATGGCGACTGCATGAAGGCCTACATCGCCGCGCGGCAGGCGGTGGCGAACGTCTATGAGGCCAAGGCCAAGGCCGAGGTCGATGCCGGCAACGCCGCCGCCCATCAGGTCAACGACCTCTATGCCGCGGTGCAGGCCTTCGCGGCCAAGCACGCCAAGGATTAATACCAACCGCCGCTACCGGTGACTCGCGGGGGATTCCCCTGATGGCCGAACAGATTCAAGCTTCTCGTTGGAGAGGAGCGGATCGATGGCTTCGGTGAGGTTGCGCGTGGACTTTGATGCGGCAGGCGTGCGCCGTCTCGCCAGGGAGGCGGGCGACGCCGATCAGGCGCGTCGGCTGCTGGCGATCGCGGCGGTCTATGAGGGGATGAGCCGGGAGGCGGCGGCGCGGCTGGCCGGCATGGACCGGCAGACGCTGCGGGACTGGGTTCATCGGTTCAATGCCGAGGGCGCTGCAGGGCTGGTGAACCGCCCGGCGCCGGGCAACCCCAGACGCCTGACCCCCGAGCAGGAGGCCGAGCTGGACAGGATCGTCGAGGCCGGTCCGGCCGCGGCGGGTCTCGGCCACCTGGCCAGGTGGCGCTGCGCCGACCTGAAGGCGGTGATCCAGGAGCGCTGGGGCGTCAGCTACCACGAGCGGACCATCGGCAAAAACTGCTGGAGCGATTGGACTTCAGCCACATCACCACGCGGCCTCAGCACTACCGTCAGGACGAGGCGGCCATGGAGGCGTTTAAAAAAACTTCCCCGACAAGATCGCGGCGATCCGCGCACAGCAGCCGCCCGCGACGCCCATAGAGATCTGGTTCCAGGACGAGATGCGGGTCGGCCAGAAGACCCAGCGCACGCGCATCTGGGCCAAGCGAGGATCGCGTCCCCGCCAGGTCGCCGACCTGCGCACCGGCTGCGTCTATCTGTTCGGAGCCATCTGCCCCCAGCGCCAGACCGGCGCGGCCGTCGTCATGCAGCGCGCCGACACTCAAGGCATGCAACATCACCTCGACGAGATCAGCGCCAACGTCGCCCCAGGCGCCCACGCTGTCCTCGTCCTCGATCAGGCCGGCTGGCACACCACCGCCAAACTCAACAAGCCCGACAACATCACCTTCCTGCCGCTGCCGCCCAGATCACCCGAGCTGAACCCGGCTGAAAACGTCTGGGAGTATCTGCGCCAACGATGGCTCTCGAACCACATCTTCAAGGACTACAACGCCATCCTCGATGCCGTCTGCGACGCCTGGAACCGCCTCATCGCCGAACCCGACCGCATCGCATCCCTCGGATCACGACAATGGGCCATCACCGGTGAAGCTTAAGGGCGGTTGGTATAAGGGCGTTTTTGCTCAGTAGATGATGGGGTCGTGTGGGCCGAAGATTGGCGAGCCGTGTGATTCTGATCGGCCGCCGGCGCTACCAGCGTTTCAATTGCCGCCGTCCGCGCACGCCCCAACTCGGCCCTTCCCCCATCGAGGGGGAAGGGGTCTCGTTGCTTAACACGTTATGCGCCGCCCAACAGGGGACGATTCAGTAGCGTTTCATGGCGGCCGCGATTTCGATGCTCAAGATCCAACCGCGAACGCCTTTCATCCTTGAGCCGGCGTCAGGTGGCGAGCGCGGCTCAAGGGATTTCGCGGCTACGACCCCGCTCAGGCCAGCAGACGTTCCACCTGCACGGCAATGTCTTCGCCGCGTGGGTCGATCATGGCTACACGTCCATTGCGGTCCAGCAACAGTGAGGCGGGGATGCTCGAGATCCCGAACAAACTGACGTAGGGGTTGTCCCACATCGAGCCGTCGAACTGAGTCGCCCAGTCCATGCCGTTATCCTGCATGAACCCCACCACTCGGGCGCGGGCTTGGTCGGGACTCTCATCCTTATCGGTCCTGTCAAGCGACAGGCCGATGATCCGGAATCCACGGCTGCGATAAGCGGCGTGAGCCGCGCGCAGGTGAGGTATCTCTGCCCGACAAGGGGGGCACCAGGACGCCCAGAATTGCAGCAGCACGACTTCGCCGCGCAGCGCCTCGAGGCTCATCGGCTCGCCGGCGATATTCTCGAGCGCCAGCTCCAGCGGGGTCTCACGCGCGTCCAACACCCGCAGGCGACCCGTGGCGTGGATTCGCATCCTGTCGTCTCCGCTTGTCGCCAGGCTGCCGAGCCGGGCGCGGAGTTCGGCGCGGGCGTCGAGTTTCTCGAGCTTCGTGATGAGCATATACGGCGCCTGCTCGACGAGGGCCGCGCCAGGAAGGCACGCGGCGATCTGCGCTGTAAGGCCGTCGTAGGCGTCCAGCATCGTCGGCACGTCAGCAGCGGCTTTCGGCTGCTCGATGGTTCGCGTCAGAAAATGCCGGAAGGCTGTGCTGAGGACCACGTCGGGCGCCTCGGGAGCGCCGATGATGTCGGCTTCCACCTGCAAAGTCAGGGCTCGCCACGCATCCGGCGCCACGCCGGACGTCGGGTCCCTGAAGGCGCCCGTCAAGGTCATGAGCTCGTCGCCCGCGCTCCAACGACGTTCGTCGTCGGGAAACTCCGCGTAGGCGGCTTGGGCCAGGGCCGCGGTCACATCCTGATAAGCGTTGTAGAGGCGCCCCATGTCCGCCTTCCAGGGTGCGGAGAGACGCAGCCGTTTGATCGCCCCGGCGACCGTGTCGAGTTCGTTGAACACAGCATCGGCGTCGTTTTTCTGAGCTTCCGCCACATTATTCCCCTTGAGCTGATCATTCAGTGTTGAGCGCCGTTGAAGCCATCGGCCGCAACGTGAGTTTGATAGCCAAACGATTCAGGTCGGGCGGGACCGCAAACCAAGGCTGTCAGGGTCTAGCTTGCGGCCCGGTCCAGCGCCGGAGCCGCCGCCGCCACCAGGGATTCCATGGCGGCGATTTCGTCGACCGGACCAAGCTCCCATGCGCCTTCCGGCATCAGCCGCAGGGCATGGGTATGGTAGCCCAGGATGCTTGCGCGGTGGCCGATGCTGACATAGCTGGCCCCGGATGCGGCGAGCAGGTTGTAGAGCTGTGCTTCGGTCGCCAGGTCGACCGCGCTGGTGGCCTCGTCGAGAAAGACATAGGCCGGCCGGGAAACCAGAATGCGCGCGAACGCGATCCGCTGCTGCTCGCCGAGCGACAGGACCTTGCCCCAATCGCGCACCGCGTCCAGGCCGCCATGCTTGGCCAACAAATGCGGCAGGTTCACTCGCTCCAGTATGGCTTGCAATGCGTCATCATCCTGCATGCGGCCCCGCGGATAGAGCAGTTGAGAGCGCAGGTCCGCCAGGATCATGTAGGGGCGTTGAGGCAGGAACAGGCAGTCCTCCTGCGGCGGCATCTCGATGCATCCCTGGCCGCGAGTCCAAAGCCCGGCCATGGCCCGCAACAGCGAACTCTTGCCGACGCCGGTCTGGCCGACGATCACCAAGTGATCGCCTAGCGAAAGACGCAACGACAGATCCCGCACCAGCGTCTGTTCGCCGCCCGGCGTTTCCAAACTGACATGGTCCAGACCCACCGCGTGGCCTCGCCGAAGGGTCAGGCGCGAAATCGACGGATCGCCCCGTTCGACGTCCATAGCCTCGAAGCGCTCCTGGATCTCCGCCAGGCGCACGGCTTGCGGCGCGGCTTTGGTGAGTGACGGAATGATGGTCAACAATATCGACAGCGCCTGCAGGATCTGGTTCGCCGCGAAGGTCCCCTGGGCGATCGCGCCATAGGTGATATGGCCGGCGAAAAAGATCGGCACCAGCAGCAGATAAGGAATGGCTGTCCACACCAGGCCGAAGGCCTCGCTGCCGCCGTAAAGCTTTGCCTGGTAAACGACCAGCGTCAGCTGTTTTCTCACGGCGGTCGCCAGCCGCTCGAGGATCTGGCGCCGCTCCGACCGCTCGCCGCCGTAGAAGGCCACCGTCTCGGCGTTCTGGCGCACGTGCAGGATGCCATAGCGCAGGTCGGCTTCGGCGACAGCGACCTCGAAGTTCTGCTTGATGGTCGGGATGGAGAGGAGGCCCATCACCCCCCCCTGGATGAGGACATAGGTGAGCACAATCGCGAGCAGGCGCAGATCGACGGTGGCCAGGATCGCAGCCCCCGTCGCCATATCCAGCAGATTGGAGATCACCTGCCGGGGAAAGTAAGTCACCAAGTCGGTGAAGGGGGCGACGTTTTCCTGAATGCGTTGATCGGGATTATCCAGATCCTCGACGAGGGCGATATCGAAATAGGTGCGCTTGGCCAGGTATTGATCGACCAGATGCGTGGTCAGCCAATTGCGCCAGTGCAGGCTGAGCCGGCTATCCAGCAAATTCATTGTGACCCTGCCGAGCGCTCGTCCGCCGGTCAAAGCCAGGAAGAACCACAACAGTTTCCAGTAGGCGGGGACATTGCGAGCCACGATGTCGTCGGTCAGGTGCGCCAGCACTATCGAGGTATATCCGGCAAGCAAGCTGACGCCCAAGGCCAACGCCACTAGGGCGATGGCCACGATCCATGACGGCCAAGCCTCGCGCCGCGCCCAATAGGGCCGCAACAGCCGCCAGATGCGCTGGAGCAGCTGGCGGCTAAGCTTGTAGTTCCGCGGATCGACCTGCGGTGGTCGAATCTGAGCCAGTGCCGTCTCCTTCGTACTCATCGCGCTGGGCGCTAGTGATGGAACGAAGGGGAGGGATGAAAACCGCAAACACCGAGGTCTGATGTTGGTGAGGCTGAGCGCGGCGTGCGCTCGCCCAGGCGCCCGGCCCCAGGTCTTTGAGAGGTTCGCCTGAAAGCGGCGCCGTGGTGTCCGCCTACGCCGCCAACGGCTGCTAGTAGAGCAGGACCAGCGAGCCCACCCGTACGACCTTGGCGGCGTGAGACTTGTCCAGGGCCGCCAGCCAGTCGTCAATGCGGTTCAGATCAATCACAGCGTTGATCCGGGCCGCGCCCGCGTCGCCGTCCAGAAGCACCAGCCGGCCCGAATAGTACCGATTGATCTCGCTGACTGAGTCCGACAGCGAGCGGTTTTCCAGAATCAAGCGCCCGCGAACCCAGCTGAGATCCTTCGCCGCATCGGTCGCGCGCACCACGGCTGGCCCGGCCCCATCGTAAGCCACGGTCTGATTGGGGGCCAGCTTGGCCGCGGTCGCGCCAGACATGGCGGGGACGACCTCAACCGCGCCGCGCGCCACCACGACCGCGGCCCCCCGGCCGCTTCGCGTCACGGAGAAGGCGGTGCCGATGTCGCGCACCTCGCCGTCGCCGGCGGCCACAGTGAACGGCTGCGTGGGATCGTGGACCACGTCGAAATAGGCCGCGCCCCGGGCCAAGGCCACCTTACGCGCACCTTTCTGGAAACGGACGTCTAGCGCGCTGCGCCCGTTCAGCAGCACCTTGGTGCCGTCGGCCAGGGTCAGGCTGCGACGCTCGCCAGGGCCGGTGACATAGTCGTGGCCGTAGGTTTGGAGACACTGACCGCCTATCACCAGGCAAGCGATGAGCGATGCGGCGATCGCCCCGAACCGAGGCCAATGGTCAGCTCGCAGTAGGGCGCGGCGTTTGCGCCGAGCGGGCTCAAGGGCGGGGCCGAGAGAAAGCCAAACCCGACGCGCGTCGGCCAAGGCCGCGGCGTGAGCCGGGCTCTGGTCCCGCCAAAGCCGAAAGGCCTGACGCTCCTCGGCGGTGGTCTCGCCTGAGGTTAATCGCACAACCCACAAGGTCGCCTCGGCGGTCAGATCACCGTAAAGCGGATCGGCCCCATCGGCGTGCAGAAGGGGATCATAGATATCCATGCTCACTCAACGAGTCATCCATGTGAGAGCCGCAACGCCGCAACGCTATGTCGAAAGAGTTTCATTACGACGCGTTGAGCTTCGCCCGGCAATGGAGCATGGCCCGCACGACGTATTTTTCCACGAGGCTCTTGCTGACCTTGAGCTCGGCGGCGATCTCACTGTGGCTCATGCCGAGGAGCCGGCTCATATAGAGTATGTCGCGACAATGCTTGGGGAGCTCGTCCAGCGCCGCATCGACCACCCGCATCTGATCGTGCGCCAAGGCTTCGTCCTCGGGCGAAGCCTGCATCCCCTCGAATAGGGTGACGGCGCCGGCCAGAATCTCGGCGCGGCGGCCTTCCACCCTTTGATGATCAATGGCGAGGTTGCGGGCCATCTGGAACAGATAGAGCCTCGCCTCGTGCCGATCGGGCAGCGGGGCGGTGATCCGGCGCAACCGCAGGAAGATGTCCTGGGTCAGGTCGGCGGCCAGTTGGGGATCACGGACGCGCCCGCGCAGCATCCGTTCCAAGTCTAATCGCACATCGGCGAACACCGACTGCAAGTCATCATAGGTTAGGGCGTTACTCATTATCGCGTCTCTCGACACTGACCATGCTCCAGGCGATCTGCCCTGTAAAGTCGGGGGCCGGAAGGCAACGCCTCTGCTTACGGTGCATGGCGGAGCACGAATTGGACCGGCACGATGAGCTCAATCTCGTCGCCCAATACCTCCGAAGGCGGCGTGGGCAGGCGGCCGGCGCGGCGTATCAAGGCGAGTGACTCTGCGTCCAGGAGGCTGAAGCCCCGGCTCTTGGAGATATTGGCCGAGAGCACCTGGCCGGCGCGATCAACCGTGAAGCGGACCATGACCGTGTCCTGTTGGCCGGTCCGCTGGGCCTGGGCAGGGTACCGTTTCAGACTGACGAGCTTGTCCAGCACGCGGGTCTCCCAGAGCGCTTCGGCGGCGCTGGGAGTGCTTGGCGGAGTGTCGGCCGCCGCCGTGGCGTTCTGCGCCACGGGCAGTGCGACGGTCGAGGTGGCGCTGGCCTCAGTAGGGGCGGGATGCGTCGGATCGACGGGAACTGTGACCGAGGTCGCAACGGCGCTGGGCAAGGCGGATGGCGTCGGCGGCGGCGCGACCACGGTCGCTCGGTGGGGCGTCGCGGACGATCCCAATTGGGGCGGATGGACGCCAGGCTCCGGCCATGCTGGCAGAAGCATCACGTCAATGGTGGGGCCGCCGGTGCCGGGCGCGGGAGCGGCGCGCCCGTCGCGCGCAAGAAGCGTCAAACCCAGAACCGCCAGATGCAGGGCGAGGGCGACGCAAAATGCGCCGAGCCAGGGCGGCGTCGATCCCGGCTTGCGGCGTGGCCGGTCAGCGACAGCGACCCGCTCTTCGACCCAACGGGACTCTTCGGCGCGCAGGGCTTCCAATCGCTGAAGCGTGCTCAAGTCGCGGACGATGACCGAACGTCGCAAACCGGCCTTCGGACGTGATCGACGCGCCCGGCTTGGGTACTCCGCTCTGTCCGTTAGCGCTGAAATTGCATTCCCCTCGAGCCTGCTGCTCGCCCAACCGAGGGTGCGCGGCCAGAAAATTGAGGGCAAGCTGAAATTCTGCGCGACTGTTATATTTGTGTCGAATGCCGCAAAAATGGTCTCAAAACAGCGCCTTACCTCGCATTCGCATCAGGACGTGCGCCGGGCAGACCTATTCTTAGATGAAACGAGCGGGCCTGCCGAATACCGCAACAGAGGGGCCATTTCGTGATCGCACCCGTAGCTCTTAAACCGCGCGAACGAATGCGCGTCCTATCCCAACTCGGTGCCGCCGACGGTCAGACCGGCGAGCTTTAGGCTGGGTTGGCCGACCCCTACGGGTACGGTCTGGCTATTCTTGCCGCAGTTGCCGATGCCGGGGTCGAAGCTGAAGTCGTTGCCGATCATGGTTGCGCGGGTCAGCGCCGACGGACCGTTGCCGATCAAGGTCGCGCCTTTGACAGGGACCGTGATCTTGCCGTCCTCGATCAGATAGGCCTCGGTGCACTCGAACACGAACTTGCCGCTGGTGATGTCCACCTGGCCACCGCCGAGGCTGGCGCAATAAAGGCCACGTTTGGTGGAGGCGATCATTTCTTGTCGCTCCACGTCGCCGCCCAGCATGCCGGTGTTGGTCATCCGCGGCATCGGCATGTGGGCGAAGGATTGGCGCCGGCCGTTGCCCTTGGGCGCCGCACCCATCAACCGCGCACTCAGCCGATCGTGCATGTAGCTGACCAGAATGCCGTCCTCAATCAGGATGGAACGTTCGGTGGGCGTGCCCTCGTCATCGACCGTCAACGAGCCCCGGCGCTGGTGGATGGATCCGTCGTCAAAGACAGTGACGCCGGGAGCCGCCACCCGCTGGCCGATCCGGCCGGAGAAGGCGGATGAACCCTTGCGGTTGAAGTCGCCCTCCAGACCGTGGCCCACGGCCTCGTGCAACAGAACCCCGTTCCAGCCTGGACCGATCACGACATCCATTTCACCGGCGGGGCAGGGCCGGGCCTTAAGCCTGACGCGGGCTATGCGCAGGGCCTCATCAACCTGGGCGCGCCAGGCTTCCGGTGCGATCCATTCTCCGAAACTTGCCCGTCCGCCGGCGCCGACCAAGCCGGTGTCGCGCCGCCCGTCTTTTTCCGAGGTGACCTGAATCGAGAGTCGGACCAGCGGACGCACGTCGTGGATCGCCGCGCCATCGCCGCGAACGATCTCGACAATCTTGTATTCCGACGTCAGCGAGGCGCTGACCTGGACCACGCTGGGATCGAGGTCGCGGGCATAGGCGTCGATGGCTTGCAAGAGGCTGATCTTGTCGGCGAAGGCCGGATCGGCGTTGGGATCGACATCGGGGTAGAGTTGGGCGTTGGTCCGCCTGGGCGGCTCGGCGGCGACACCGTGATAGCCGGCCCGGGCCTGGGCGGCGCTGGCGGCGGCGCGGTTGATGGCCGCCTCATCGATCCGTGCGGCGTGGGCGTAACCGACGACCTCGCCGGCCACGACGCGCAGGCCGAAGCCTTCAGTGGCGGAGCGATCCGCATCTTTCAATCGACCGTCGTCGAATTGCAGCCACTCCGTTTCGGTGCGTTCGGCGTAGATCTCGCCATCGTCCGCGCCGGCCAGGGCGTCCGCCAGGCGAGCGTGGACCCGGCGGGCGTCGACACCCCGCTGTTCGAGCAGGGAAATGGCGGACAAGAGGTTCGGGGCGGCGGACACGGGCGTGTTTCCTTTGATTGGGTCAGGCGCCGGCGATCGACACGGCGTCGATCAGCAGCGACGGCGCGTTGGTGGAGGCTTCGATCACCAGATCGGATCCCGGAATTAGACGCGCGTAGAAGTCCGGCAGGCAGCCGGCGACTGTGATCTCGTTCACCGGGTAGGCCGGCCCGCCCTTCTCGAACCAGACGCCGCTCGCCCCGGCCGACCAGTCGCCGGTCTGGGGATTGAGCGAGGGGCCAAACAGATTGGTGACCAGCAGACCGGTCCCTGCCTGGGCCATCAGCGTTTCCAGATTGTCCGCGCCGGGCTCCATCGTGAGGTTGGTGACGCCCAGGCCGTTCGGTGTCAGCCCGAGTTGGCGGGCGCTGGCCACATCGGTTATCCACCCGGTCAGCACGCCGTCGTCGACCAGAACCCAAGGCTTGGCTGGCAAGCCCTCGCTGTTCACAAGGCGGCTGGCCAGGCCGCGAACCAGGGTCGGGTCGTCCATGACTCGGATGCCCGGCGCGAACACGCGCTCGCCGAGGCGATGTTTGAGGAAGCTTGAGCCGCGCGCGACAGAGCCGCCGTTAATGGCGCTCAAGTAAGGTCGTAGTATCGCCATGGATAGCCGGCGTTCGAAGATCACCGGCGCGCGGGTGGTGGCCAGCTTGCGCGCGCCCAAGCGGTCGACCGCCCGGCGTCCGGCTTCGGCGCCAATCTGTTCGGCCGCCGGCAAATCCTCGCGCCACGGGGCGCCGCGGCCATAGCCATCCACTTCCATGACGCCGTTCTCTCCGGCGATGGCGCTGGTGCTCAGGCTGAACCAACTGCGGCGTGAGCAGCCGACGAAGCCATCGGACGTGAGGCGCCACTGGTGTGAATGGCTCGACGTGGCCTCACCGCCGTAGGAGTTGGTCACGCCCTTGACCGCCAGGGCGGCGGCCTCGACGGTCCGCGCGATCTCCTCCAGGTTCGCCGCCCTCGGCTCAGTAGGGTCGAACAACTGCAGCGGCGCTTCGTCCTCCACGGATATCGAACGGACCAGGTCGGCCGGAGCGAGGCCACTGTGGGGATCCTCCGGCGCGAGCCGGGCCATGGTCAAGGCGCGCTCGACCAGGGCGTCTCGCTTGGTTCGATCGCTGAAGTCGATCGACGCCAAGCTGGCGGAGCGAGCGCCGACCCAGACGCGCAGGGACCAGCCCTCCGGCTCCTCGCGCTGCACGGTTTCGAGCTTGCCCAGCCGTACGGCGACCTTGGTCTGAATAGACCGCCCGGTGTGCGCCTCGGCGGCGTCCGCTCCCGCCCGTCGAGCGGCGGCGATCAGGTCATGGAGCTGGTCTTCAGGGGCGATATCCATGCCTGTCTAACGAGCCCGCATCCTGGAAACCGGAACGGATCGCGCCGCGCGATCAGCCCCGATGGCGCGGCGCTGGCCCCAGTTCGACACGATCTCTGCAACCTGCCCGCCGGCCCGTCTCGACCACGCTAAAACTGGGGAGCGACGTCTCGCGTCTGAACTCACGCGTTTCCGGGCCAGGTTTGGATCAAGCGGCGGCGCTCGCGCGGGAGGAGGGGCGCGGCGGAATTACGTTTGATATTCCCTTGGATGAGGTCGAGCGGGTGAGGGGCGGCCGCGAAGAGCCGGAGGCCGGTCTGCATCCTGACTTGATGGGAGCTGCTGGCGCAACTCGGCCCGCCGGTGCTCCGGATCACAGGTCCGAGCCGC
>Ga0307513_10003348_pt1 | contig 21787 bp, 25 predicted proteins | sample 15_EM_MG_FD_202174 | JGI IMG/M metagenome (GOLD analysis project Ga0307513, IMG submission 202174) | Populus trichocarpa ectomycorrhiza microbial communities from riparian zone in the Pacific Northwest, United States - 15_EM | ecosystem: Host-associated > Plants > Roots > Unclassified | place... | reverse complement strand
CAGAAAGCGTTCGAGGAATTCTTCTGGTTTTCAACACACACCCCTTAGTGAGTGCGCTATTCCTAATATCGTCGTTAGCTTTGTCAGCCCTGTGTTCGCGGACTAGCCCTGGTATCCGAGTACCATACACCCGCGCTAAGCGAACCACCAATCAATAGCGCGGTGACTGCGGTACTCGAGTACTGTGCTGTACAGTACCAGCACCTGCTTTAGAGCCCCGTAATCCTTAGCACCAGATATTTAATTGGCATGCACCTGATTCTATCCAAGAGTCTATTTTACAGTACCTATGCCTGGACATGTCAGTCGAGTAGTTGGTTTCAGGGATTAAGGTAATCAAAGAGAGGTGCTTCTTTTGTCGAAAATGATCGTCAGAGGGGTTGGACGTCTATGCTTCAGTAGATTAGATTGAGAGCAATTACCTACTTAACATACAGTACATACATCACTGCTAGGATAAATATTTTTCCAAAAACAAGCTCAAGACCTGACAAGACAAAAGGAAGAAATACAATGTTTTTAACTTCGAGTTAAAGATGCTCGGCGGGGGTCTTCATCAGGCAGGTCGCATATTTTTCATACCTTTACCAGAAAGATCGGTCGTAAGGTCAAACTTGACGGGTACTTGTAACTTAGTTAAACTCAGAAGGGTAGTCCACCCACCAGCTGTAAAAAATGCTTGGACGTGCCAAACACCAGATTTCTCAAAATATTGTGTTTTTATACCAAGGTATACTCTATTTTTAAGAAATGCCGAGCGAGTATTTTACAGTGCAAAACAGGGCCTGACATATCCACAAGTACGAATGTACTCGGATACCGGTAATCGCTCGAATTAGTTCGTGCAACCGTGGGTTACCCCGCGACCATACCAAACTCCACGATAATCCTTCAAAACAACGGCTCTCTCGCACTCCTGTCCTACTTCTATATGATTGACCGTTTTCCTCCCGTCCTCCATCTCATCCCTTCCACATATAATTTTCCTCAAAGCCCTAAGGCCACCCCCGATCCTACCCGCCCCGCACAGCCATCACGAGCACCCCCACCCCGCTCGCCCCATCCAACTCTTCAACATATCACATCCCTGCAGAAACTGCCACCGGCGCGCATCTCCTTTTTTCGCCAGGGTTTCCCTCCCTCCGCTTTGAGTGGAAAAAAAAAAAACCTCCGGACCAATGAACGACTTCCGCGATCTGTTTCTGCCCTAGGGAGATTCCGTTTTCCCCAGGAACCGTTCTTGGTGGAGGGGAGGTTCGAGTTACTCGAGCCGATCCGGGCATGCATTACTACATTTGGGGGCCTTTCACGTGCTTGGAAATAAAAACCTAACCCTGCGTGCTGTTTTTTTCTAGGGAGAAAAAAGGTGTCGAAAGTAGAATATTTGGAGGTTTATCTGGGCTTGTAGGGAATCTACTAGCTTGGTATTAAGGGTTACTGGAGAGTTTGTGATTGGGAGTGAGACTTTCCTTGGAGCCCAGAGAGCGCGCTTCCCACTACCGTATCTCCCTATCCCACTGATTTGGTGGATGTAAAAATTCAGGCCGAGTAAAGGGAGTAGAATGTGTAAAGTAATCGGTGGAGAGATGGATCAGAATTTGGCAGTTCGCTAGGGTACTTGATAGACGTTCAAATTCGCATACATTTCTAGCTAGATGATCGGGTCCTTTATCATAGGATCCGCCTTCTCTAATGCCATGCCAGTGTGGATGAAAACTCGATTACCACCCACACAGAGGAAGAAAATTTTCTCTCACGGAAACACAAAAGAAACATTCAGATGCAAGGAGATAAAGTTTCAAATGAGACGAAGGAAGGTGCAGTAGAGCGTTTCATGAAAGGACTAACAAGAAAGAATAAGGTTAAACGATATCAAGCATACGGAGAGAAAATTCCAACAGTAGAATATGGGCCCCGTACTGTTGAAGACCGATTCGGGAGGCTTTATCTCACGCAAGTTAAAATGAACTAATAGTATAAACTAGGTCATTTTTCCACCTACTCGTGGCAAAATTAAATTGCGAGCCAAGAGAGCAAGAACCTGTGGGATTCAACCAATGAAATAGCCGCGAACTCGGCGGCTGTGAAAAGCTTTAGTAGCCGAAGAGACAGGGTATAAATTTAGAGTCAATCGGGTGCTTCGAACTAAGCACTCGGTTCAAGGCTCTACTCGTAGTGTCTTCTTTCGTTCCGCCGGTATCTCGTATCTACGGGTATTTACCGGCGTTTCCGGGGTGTCTCACAACTTGATCTTCCCACGGGCACATACAGTGCAGACACTATATATTGTAGCCAGACCGTGTCATGACGGAAATCACCAGGGACCAAAAGGGTATTCATAGTCTCCCCGCAAGACTGCCGGTACTGTATCCATAACCACCTCCCCAGCATACACATGCACAATAGGGCTCACCTACACTGTTCCGAACCGAGGTCCCTCTTGCGGCTATCCTAAGAGTGGGCGCTAGGAGCTGAAGGAATGGGAAGTATTTTTCATCCAGGCGCGGTTGGGTTCCCTCCATTTTGTGGAGGTTGTAGCGAAGGCATCGCGGTGTTATCTAGAAATTTAGTGTTTATAGTCACACCCCCATCCCAGATCTCGATAATCCGGATACCTCGCTGGACCTCCGAGTTCCAAACTCTTTTGTACCAAAACCTGACCTGTGGCTCTAGATTGCCTGCCGTACCAGCCGGACGGATTCTCCGGATTTTTGCCATCCGTGATAGCTGTGTGCAACTGTATGGCTCCAGAATGAGTAGTTGGCCTCGATGGTCCCGGTAGAACTAAAAATAGGCAATCTGAGGGGTCAAGGTCAAAATCATACCCGGTAGATAAGGATAGTGGTAGCTTATTAAGGTAGTTGGCCTTGTGGCGGCTCACGCGGCGCCTCGTAGGAGGAACTCAGGTTCATCACCTCTCAAGTCCAATACGCAGGGCAAACGTTGCCACCACGTCTCCATCAACAATTCTTCCGCTAGCTTCTCCTCCATCTAGAGAGTCCGCCATGCCCCATAGATATATCCCTCGGATTGCTGAGGCAAACTCCACTCGATGGATCCTGGGCTTCCACGGTTCCCTATTTTTCATTGGTAACCCATTGTCCTTCCAGTCCTCCGTCCATATATTCGTAGCCCGAGAAGTCCTCTGGTCTCCCGTCACTCTTCAACCATTGCATGTGTCCATCCATCCATCCAATCCACCGACACGGACCCCTCCCCTCCACGTCCATGAATCTACCAATCCGCCAGTCCACCAGCCCACCAGTCCACCAGCCCACCAGTCCGCAAATCCGCCAGTCCGCAAATCCACCAGTCCAGTCCACCAGTCCATCAACCTACCAGCCCACCAGCCCACCAGCCCGCCAGTCCACCAGTCGACCAATCCATCAACCCATCAACCCATCAACCCATCAACCCATGAACCCATGAACCCATGAACCCATGAACCCATGAACCCATGAACCCATGAACCCATGAACCCATGAACCCATGAACCCATGAACCCATGAACCCATCAACCCATCAACCCATCAACCCATCAACCCATGAACCCATCAATCCACCAATACATCAACCCATCAATCCATCAATCCACCAACCCATCAGCCCATCAATCTTCAAGCAATCTCTCACCCTAAGTCTAGCTCCAATGGCTCTCCTTCAGGCCTTTGAGACCCCCGATCGCACTTCCCCCATTCCAAAGATGCTTGTGGTGAATAATATCCTCCAAATCCCGCGGGGACAGAAGAAAGGGCTCTAAACGGCCTTTTAAATATTACCTCGAACGCATAGAATCGGGAGAGCCGCCCTAATATCAGCCGCTCTCCACTTCCTCAACCCCCACCTTATTCCTCACCGCTCGTGTAACGCCTTTTAAGTGTAACCTCTCACTCAAGACCCGACCGCCAGAGCGCGACGGAAGCATAGCCGTAGCCTGCTGATCCTCAACAATAGCCCACCCAGCCCTGCGCTCTCTTCCATTGCCCACCTTCCCCTTTCCTCCCTTCCCGCACACTAAGCGACAAGGCATGCCCTACAGACCGATAAGGGTCCCTGTAACCAAGTTTACCGCGCCAGCGCTTTGGGCATCCACATGAATCGAGCGACATGGAATTCTCCCCATGGCATGGGCCAGCAGCTAGTTCTGATATTGCATCCCTCGACCCATCTGACGACCCTTCCCCTCCCATTTCTCACCGATGATTGCCACCGTGGAGATAGTTTTGTATCATCGCAATTCGATCCCGAGATTTCCTCTCATAGGCACCAGCGGCTCTGCCCCGTCCTGTGACCGCCTGAAAGAGGAACTCTAAGCAAAAATGCATCACTCTGGATACAACGTACGGCCGTGAGCGGCAGGTGCTTTCCTCTTCACCGCTTCTGTTGATATTAACCATTGGTATCAATCCAGCTCCGACGCCCTCCATCACTCCTCCTCTCGAAGCGCAGGTTCCCCGGCTGTCTTGCCTCCCTGAAGTTTTTACGGTTCGGAGATCTCATTCAAGGCGCTTGTTATCGCCGATACCATCGAGGAAGGGAAAATGGGGGGTGGGGAATGGTAAGATTGTTAAGCCAAGAAATGACAAGGATAAGGACCATAAGGATAATCTTGTCCTGCTCTGCTGCTCTGGAAACCTCGCTAGGGAAAAGTGTAATGGGGGCTGAAAAAACGTTACTGTGTAACCACCCACTGCACTTCACTGGAAAGTCATGCGGCTGAAAAAATAAGGAAAGGAAAATCCTCCGTGAAAATGTACGAGGATCAGAACAGGGGAAATGGAAAATTTTCGGGCACCAAGCATGAATGCAAGCTGGAACCAATCATGTGCGATGACAGCTTGACCGCTAGCCAACTACTTGGGCAGGAGAGAAAAAAGGTGCGGTGAAGCGGTGAGAGGGGGGGGAGGTGAAAATCAGAACACCAGAGTAGTCCCACCGATCAATCATTTACTGTACACCCTATGGATATGGTAAGTAAAGCGAAGTACAGTACAGCATCGAACGCTTTATCAACGTATTCGCTCCCCAAAGGGAATAGTTATTTTTACCCCTCGACCGTATAGGGGGAACGAGGGGTTATTGTTTAACGGGGGTGGGCAAGAACACAAAGGGAATTCAAGATTAATCATAGGTACCACCTATGTTCGCTCATGCAGGGTAATTGTTGTAAGACATAATGGTTAGGCTACCATATAGTACCTTTTGGTGAGCATCCACCATTGCGGGCAGATGAGCGAGGGGTGCTTAGTCTGCATGCAGCAGAGTAACCTGAAAGTATTGCGGCGGGGGGGTGGAGGGCTGTCGGTCGATAGATAGATAGATAGACAGTAGGGCGGGGAAAAACAATTGCCACCCTCTGTAACGCTTCAAAAGAACATTTCCCTCTCTTCCTACTGCACTCAGCGAGTACAATAGTGTGAAATTGCCGGCAATGGGGCCGCACGCTCCTCACCACACTGGCATTGAACAACCGCCAGCCTTGATGTAACAATAGGCTCAACAGTCTGATTTCCAGAATCGCGAAGCCTTCCAGGGACAGCAAGTTATCCTCTTTTCCCTATTCATTTTTCCATTCCTTCCTTTCCCCAAGACCTGACAAACAAGTGGGACCAGCGGAGAACCTGACGTTTCCATATTCTAGAGCGATTCGGAGTTTAGGGTGATCTGGCTCTTTTACAATTTTAGGGGCGAGGGATATATTTCTGCCCACCGTAAGGGGGCTTGCATTTCCTCCTGTGTATCGGGTCTCTTGTTCCTGCCGTTACGGTAAGAAGTTATGGCTGACGATAGGATGCCAGGATAGGAATCCATAATTCTAGAGCGTCGGTCAGTCGATTAGCTAGCAAATGTGAAAAACCGAGAGCGAAAATATGGGGTTCCGTCCAACAATGGCAGAGTACGAAATATGTAGGTTTTTGTCCGTTCTGGGCTTCCAGCTAACCGGCAAACCCATTGACTGGGCCAACCATGTGCAAGAAACGAGGTTGATAAACACATCACCGTTCCTAGCCTGGGGAAGAGGGGAGATTAGTTGTAAGCAAATGGTCCTTTCACGTATTATACGTTGTATATCTCACTCCTTCAGTTCTTCTTCGATGTGTCTCACGAGAGGAAAGCGCAAAACCAAAGACGATCCTCATGCTCTACAAGTCTTCATTAGTGCATACGAAAAAATAAAAATATCGCCAACCCAATAAGAGGCCACCCTTGAGAAAGTACGTTTGGCTCAGGCGCTTCAGGCATCTTGTCTCCCATGGTACAACACAACCGACCGAGGACCCAGAGTAAAAATTGACTAACGACCCAAACGATCTTCTTATACCTACTTACCGCCGTTTCTCAGACAACCCGTTCAATAATCAAATCTAAAAAACAAGAAAGAAAGATAAAGAAAAAGGGACGCGCAGGCAACCCTGATTCGCTTACCCCCGCCCCCCCTCCCTCGTCATTCGGAGTAGGGAAGGCGGGGAGGGAAGAAGGGTTCGAATTATCTTGCCTAGGGAGGGGGGCGACGTGCATGCTATATTGGGCTCACCGAGCTTACATACAACACTTTGGTTGTAACCTAACCAGCCGGTGAAATGTGCGATGCTGATGCCGTACTCTGATCCATTCTCATCTCATCTCTCGTATGATACACCAGCAGTCAGTATACCGTGTCAGACATGACACTCTGCAAAGTTACATCGCGCTGGAGCAAAGGAGCTAAGGAAGTAAAGGGTCCCCTCCTAACAATTCGGGCACCATACCAAGCTTTAACCCTGGATATACTTAGGATTCTTGGCAAGTGATAGGGCGATAAACCATCTTAAGATATAGCCAATCGTATCGCATACCTCACCTTCTCGCGGCAATAGCGGTTGCTATAATACATTATGGTGCCTCATATTAACTTTCAAAGGTTCGAGCGTCTTACTAGTCGGATGATTTTTTCTTTACTAATGTTGTTCCAGCGCTCTCGTTCCCGGGGGCGTGGGGACAGAGCGAGGCATGTCGGCAAGAATTTTAGTTCTTGGCGAATCGGGCACTCGTACGACGGCAGGGGCTTTTTGCAGAGTATGTTGTGGATGAATGAAGAGTAAACAACCGTAGTGGTGTTCGAGGGAAGAAATGATCTGTGTGTGTACTGTGCTGGTGCAGCACGGTATTCTAAAGTCCATGAGCTGTTTAACGAGTGAGTTTTCCACCCAAATCTTCATTTATTATTTGGAATGTAGATTGATAGGCTTCGGGATTATTTTTTATTTCCTGATGAGCTCCTCCATGAGAGGTAATCTGGTTGTCGCGGTTGAAAGCAGTTATATACTTCCCGGAGCGTTAGGCAGAGGCGTCGAACAAGTAACTGGGCCTATATAAGAGCAATTCGGTCAGCGCCTTTTTTGGTGTGCCAATGCTATGATTAAATACACCACTCCAATCAAGTCAATTACATCCCATAACCACAGTATCCGCCGCCTTCTTCTGCTTACCTCGTCCTTCCTACTTGCGCGCAAACTAAGTCATGGTGCAACGGGCCTCAGATTTTGGTTTTTTTTCTCTCGTTTGTCAGCACCATAAATTAATTTGTGCACAAGCACGAATTAATCCTATGCTCGAGTATACCTGCACAAATCACCGCCTATCCCCCAAGATACCCCTCACAAAATTATAGAAAAAAGACACATATCACATACTCAGTCCCTTCTGTATCTAGGCCCTCAATCCAAGTCACCATCTGCAGGTCTACCACACCACACACCATTACCACTAGACCACCAGGCCAAGCCATGCCTAACCCACTCACTCGGCAACCGGACCCAAGCCCAAACCGTAACAATCACTGTAACAGTAAGGGCAAGCGAATTGGGTCTTACGATGGCCAAAGATTCGACGCTACCTGCTAGATACAGGCAAATCTGGTGTGCGAAGGACGAGGCTGGCCTACAAGGTCCCTTGCTTTCTTTTTTTAACAGTCGGTTACTGTCGGTCCAAGGGACAGCATAAGATGTGGTTGTACTATCCAACAATTGGTGGAAGGGACTGGGGCCTGAAGAGGAAAAATATGAAGAGAGAGGGCTGTTTTGGTTGCATTGGGATCAGAGTTATCTGCGCGTCCACCGCAGGTTCGGGGTCGATTGTTGGGATGGATGGAGGGGAGGGGGGTGACAGTTCTTGATTTCTAATAACGAGGGGGGGCATATAGCCAGATACATGGCTCATGCCTGTGATTTTCAGGAGAGGGGGTGGGGGAAGTCGGAAGTGGGCTCTATATTACGCCCCTCATAACCTCCCTACTTGTCCCAGGCCATAAACATCTGAAAACGAATGTGATAATTGTATCAGCGCTCAGATACGCACAAAGTCCTTGCCATATATTTCTTTCATCTCTATTTTCGGACACTTAGGGCTTCGGCCAAGTAGGTTTATTATGGAATACGGTGAAAACTGGAATAATTGGACCTCAAGCTAGTACGTTGGAGTTGCCTCTCCTGGTAAGGTGCGTCTTTTTGTTGTGTTTCATTTATTCGGTGGAGGGCTGAGGGACATATTTTTCGCCGTGTTTTCCCCCCTAATCCAAAGGAGGGAATTCTAGACGTCTTAGCGTGAGGTCCAATTGTTCTAGCCTTTACGGTAGTCTTTTTAAGCCACATCGGATATGGAGAAGGAGTTATACCAGGCATATTGGAATGCCATTGGTCAGTACTCGCGCGCAGGTTAAACCACCGTGCCATAGGCCTCGGGTTCTGGTGTTTTTTTCGTTGCTCACCACCAAGTGATTGAATAAGCATGTAGGCTTATGTTCCAGCTCCAGGATTGCTACCGTTGAGAATGGCAGATCTGACTAGCCTTGGCGGCTCGCCGAGCTCCAGATAAAGACCCATCTCTAGCACCACAAGCACCTATTTCAATATCAATCCAACTCTTGGCTGGAACATAATTGTTAAACCGTACGAACCTAGAGCCAAAATAGCCCCGACACTTCTGACCCTCTGCGCGAGCATCTTCACGGGCGACGACTGGAGGTTGACCTCCAATCACCCTGCCAAGCATTGGGGTAACACAAACCTAGGATATCCATCTCGCTTGCCGAAAATCTATTACCTATGACAACGTAAGCAACAATACACCGTCTGGCCTCTTTCATAATATCCTCTGCTTGCACAGATAAATCTTTATCGCCCACACACACACCCCTGCAACATGCTTTGTAGAAAATTGTACGATTCCAGAAGTATTTGAGTTTGTTTGCTGTAGGTTGGGGACTAAATCGATCATGTGGGCTGTGGCTTGCAGACAACTTCTGTGGGGAAGGCTGTCGGACATATGTCGGGAGAAATGATCAAAACGCCGATCTGCACTGAGCCGAAAAAGTGGGAAAATCCCAATAGTTTGAGCTTCTAGGGGCTCTGGTATTTGTCACTCTTATCTAGTGCTTATGAGTGGCGGAATAGATATTTGTTCGGACGATCAAGCGGAATACTCCTGGCTAACTTACGGATGATGCTATACCAACTTGGTGCTTCTCCCCTCCTTTCTGTCTACTGCAGGAAGGAAGTTACTCCTAGATTTTCCGAAGTTAGATATCCAAACCAGAGCCAGCCCCGTAGGTATCTGTGCATGATTCTGCCCCCGTCGTGAGAAAACGCAAATTTCCAAAGCACCCAGTATGACCATTTTGAACTCGAGCCTCTAACCCCCATTTCATTTTATACCAAAGAAAAACCCACCCCCAAAGGCCAAAGAAAAGCAAAGAGGAAAACCACGCCGCACCACGATGACCGAATGGAGAAAGAAAATAACCAGTGAGATGAAAAAAAGAATATAAAAAACCCCCCCCTTTAAACCAAAAGACATACGAAATAAATATGTTGAATAACAAACCCCTTTTTTCCGTCCAACCTTCGCCCTCACCCCCCGGTTGGCTACACCCCTGTTTTCGTACGTAGGGCACCTTTACTCATAGTTCGGCAACCCTGCCTCGACCAATCCGATAGCACTCCTGCACTCGACGATCCTGGTGACAACAAGGCCGGCTCTCTCAATGATATCCTTGAATTGAGCAGGCGTGCGCTCGATGCCATTGATGATAGCAGCCATGCAAAGATCGCGCTGGTGACTGTAGCGGGTGTGGTATCCATAGTTGGCAGGGAGTGGGTAGGGAGCAGGGACAAGCTCTGGGCACCCGAAGGTGGTGTTCATGACCTGGTCGCAGATGAGGATGCGGGACTTGGGGGACATGCTGGGGCGGATGGCGGAGAAAATTTGCACACAGTAATCATCGGACCAGTCATGTCTGTAGTAGGTTGTACGAGTGATGGTTAGTGAATGGTGGACCAATTTCTTTCTCTCCCTCATTTCCCGCGGGGAAAAAACTGTTGGGAAGCTAAAAGAGGAGGGGGGGCAGTGGGGACATACATGATGTAACGGAACCAGTAGACGTCTGCGCCTTTCACGGGATTAACTTGGAAAAAGTCGTGGCCTTGCAGAGTGACGCGGGACCCGAGTGCTTCCGGGTTCTCCTTGGCCCAGATTTGCTTGGTCTGCTCGATGACTGCCGGGCGGTCCTGAATAATGAACTTGAGATTGGGGAAGCGCCTGGAGAGTTGGAGGGAGAAGCCACCTATGCGAGATCTTTTGTTAGGTCGTTGTCATGTCCCCTCATGTCCCCGGAGGAAGGGAGGTGGGAGGAACAAAGCAGACTTACCAACACCACCACCGACATCTACGACAGTTCCATTGCCCAGAGACTCCCAAGGGTAATCTATGAACTATCAGCGCACAATATTCCGTTGCAGGGGAGGAAGAACTTCTTGATGTGATGCTTACCGTGAATGTGTGCAGTTCCAGTGACTTTACCACCACCTAACATGGCCAAGCCAAAGATCTCGAGTTCAGGGCGGGGCTTAGTCTCGGTGGAAGTTGGGGCAAGAGGCTCGACCTTAGCCTCGCCGACACCGACAACATTCCGTGGGTAGCCTTGACGGCCAAAGTCATCTGTGTCAATAGGGATCTTCTCCTCAAGCCATTCCCATCGAGACTTCTTAGTGCCGACAGCATCTTGCCAAGCAGTGAGGTGAACATCGTATGAGGGGCCCTTGACGGGGTCAACGAGGGCCTTGGGGAAGTAGTCGGCGGCGCTGTACAAGTCGAGGCCACTAAATGGAAGCGTTAATATTGGAATCCAAGGCTAAGTATAGTGAGTGCTTACAAGAGCATGAGGTATGCTCGCAATGGCTCGTTCCCGACGAGAGCATTGGTGACCCTGTTATTTCCAAAGCAGTCTTCCTTCACCTCACGGAAGAGGTGGTTAGAGCAGAGGCAGCGCATAACACGAGCTATTATTCAATCCAATTAGTCTCCACCATTCATTGAATTTAATAGATATATGGGGGGACACTGACAAAGCTTCTTAGACTCAATTCCGGTTTTGGCACTGATATCCTGAACGGAAACACCCTCTTTGTCATGACCCTTCAAAATATCGGGAATGCGGTGCTCAGCAGCAATGTGAAGAGCGCGGGATTCAAAGTACTGCGATGAGACCTCCTGCAGACGGTGTTGCGGCTCGGCGACAATCTCCGTTAACATGCCAGCCGCGGACAGAATTTCACGACGGGCCTGGTAGAGCTCGTGTGTGGGGAGGGCGATACCGTCCTTGGTATCGGGGATGTCAATGGGGTTCTTGGCCCACTCGCTAATCATAATTCTCGTATTCTTTGAGATGATCTCGGAGAGAGCGAGGAGCTGCTCTGCGTCAGCAACGGATCTTGGGGCGGCCGTGGCCATTTTGTTAATAGCTATTTATTGTGAAAAGGGGAGGAATGCGAATAGTATGGATGGATGGTAGGCAAAGGAATGAGAGTGTGAACTATCGAATGTTGTGGTGGGAGGAGGAGGAGCCTGCTTAAGAAGTAAAACATCCAACCTAGTGGCTTTTCCTTTCCCTTGTGTTAACTATCTCTAGCCCCCACACTTGTCGAACACATTACCGTACCAGGCCGATATCGTGTGTCTTGGTCATCCGCTTTTCCTTGAACATGGAACATATTTGGGAATAGTCCGACAACCACAACCCTGACTATCATTCGGATCCGAGTCTGGGAAAACCGAGTACCTGGGCTAAATTTACGAGCACAGTACCGGCGCTCGTACAGTACGCCATATGCCGACATCTCTTCAAACAGTAAGTGCCATGTTCTTTCGGATGTTTGATTTCTCGTTCTAAGGTCCTGGCATCCACTGGCGACCCGGATTATGTTGCGACTTTCGTAAGTTACGCGAAACTAGTCGTGTTGAAGGAAAAGCCCTATTTTCTTAGACATATCGACGACAATCAAGACAGCTCTCGGCTTAGTTTGCTGATGAAACCAACAAAAATGTCGCCAAAAAGCTGTTGGAGGGTGTCTGGGTACCTTGGTCTTTTTCTTTCTACCCGCCCGGTCCTGCGCAACTCGCGGTACGAAAGCCGCAATAACTACTTGATCAAAATGCGACCCCGGCGCCGTCGGTCCGAGAAATGGATTACCCCTCAATACCAGGGTCTCGCGAAAGACAGGCTGTCCCTTTTCAAAGGAAGGATAATTAACGCATAGCACGAGATCCAGTATCCTCACTCCTACGGTGCTCTCGCAGTACCAGGGAAATGCAACAGGGGAAACGGTTAGCGTTTTTTTCGATTCTGTTGGTTGTTAGTGTTGGACGGTCTGATTAGATTAGGTGGATGAGATCCAGGTAGTTGAGACATCGCCTTGCTGCTTCCGACCAACTGTGACCTTCTGGCTACCGAGACACACAGTAGCTTTGGGCTCATCCTGAACATCTTTATTTGAAAGCGTCGAAACGCCGACTGGACTCAGAGTCGGCAAAGGGTTAGAAGGAAAAAGATTTACGGTGATTCCCTCTCTGCTTCTGCCGCTCATTCGCATCTGATGTGGTCGGATGGTCGGAAGCGAAGGGGGGGTTGCTAAACCACAACCACTATTGGTGAATGTTATGTTCACATGACGGTGTAACTTCACCACTGCCAGGGCCAACGGCGGGGCGGCCGTGCTTTCGGGGAGAAAGGCACAACAGCAAGGAAGGAAAAATAGTCCATTCTGACGAAGGTGGCAACTGTGCGATGGACCTGTTGGATGAGGTTTCTGTTATTGCACATGATCGTAGTTCATAGGCACGGGTAATCGCCCCTGGCAAAAAGTATCCGGAGGCAGGGATTCGTAAAATAGGTAACTTACATGGCAAAACATCAGCGCGTATCCGAGCGCCCATACAAAATCGACCCCCAGCTTCCGGGCACTCGAGTACTTCTTGCCTGGGACGAGTAGCAGCTTGCGGTACGGTACCAAACGGTTGAACCGAGAGCGAGGACGTCCAAAATTCCCTCTCTTGGATAGGGGGCGAAGATGCTGGGAAAATCCTTCTCTTCAGCCCCAAGTTAAAAAATGTGAAAGCGCCGGACCTTACCAGCAAAGGCAACTCCAAGGTCTTAACGCCAGAATACCGGTTTACTCTATAAAAAGTCCCGCGATTCGCTGGTAGATTGTTAGATTTGGGTTTTGGGGCCTAAGGCCCCTCTATTACGAGTGATTGTTATAAGAGCCGACCAGGTGAACGGAGGCTTGTGAGGACTATACAGTATCCTTTCTGCGCGCTACAAGAAGATCAGGTTTTGTAACCTGCTAACTCCGGCAGGATTCTAACCTTCGAATTTATTGACAAACCCCCTTGGGGAGGATTAGTGCTTTCATGACACGGTGCAACTTGAACCCTTTGAGCACGTTGGATTTCATTAACTAGCATTTGCACTTCGGTTAATTTGTCGGGCTAAACCTACCGTGGGCTGTTGCGGTGGTTCCTACTCATGATCGGGATACCCGTGGCATGTAACTTTCCTGCCTGCCTTCCGTCCGCTTTGCACTGGCGGGTTTCCCCTTACCGAATAGCATACCGTATATAACAGGTGTGCAGTACATTTTTCGTAAACGCTAACTTAAGTATATTAGTAAAAGTGCTAGCGAAGAAGTTTTTGTGAAGGACAGCAACTATTGCAACTTCAAATTTGAGCAAAGTTGAGAAAAAGGTTCATCCTACATACTTTAGACACACATCAGGCATGTTTTACCCCGATTTGGTGAAGATATCCGGAATTTTTATTCGGTTTATTGACAAGTCGTTGGCTCATGGGTCTAGCGTCGTCTTCCGGGACGGGCTTTGCTAGTCTTCTTTCTACTTGGCCAGCCAATGATTGCATTTGCATAAGACACCGGGGAGGGTTTTTTTCCCTTCAACTTCCCTCGGATTGTCAGGGGTTTATTAATGTTGGAGTTGTTGGATTGTCTGTAGGGCTTGGGGTTAAGGAGCATGCGGTTATAGGATGAGAGTATGTGATGTGCGATGATTAAGCACACGTTGATGGATTCTTGTTTTCACGTCCGACACTAGAAGCGATAGGATATGAGTCCCGCCCCCCTAATACTCGCGCTCTTGGCGATTAGGTATCGGGTGTTTTGGTTTGGTTTGTTTCTTCTACGCCATTGAACATATAGCATTGGCATGTTCTAGATGATCACGGAGTGTCTAGGACGGCGATGGGTTTATCGCTTTCTTTCTCAATATTTCTGTTGAGTTCCCGCCATTTCCTCAAGTGTTCCGTTCATTGACCTTAGTTCAAAAGGGTTCTTTTAGCTCTCAGGGTTAACTATTCATAGAGGTATATATCTCTTATTCTGTCCTTACCCAGCATCTATCGGGCGGCTTGTTCATCGCTCTCCTGCCTTCAGTTGTGCTTATCCCAAAGTAATTCCACTCGTGCCGCTTTAACCTTTAGTGCTCTCTTCAGGTTTCTTCAGCAATCACCTTGGGGGGGACAAATCACCCGCCCCCCCCCCCCCCCGCCGACACACCCTCAGTGATTATTCAATATAACTAGGATATAATATTAGTATTATAATATATTATAATAATTATTGTACCCCCAGGGCCTTGTTCTATAGCCTCATAAATCGAGCGCGAGTCGCCGGACCCGGAAGCACCACATTCCGGTTGGTCGGACAAGAAAAAATTCCCCTCTTCTCCTTTATCTAGGCCTTCGTTCGTTCCAGATCACCTCTAGCTCCAGCAATGCTTGTGGATGCAAGTGGATTCTTCGTGGGGCTAGGAAATGGCTCGTTTTCGATACTTTCCATTAAGCGATACAGTCCCCGGGGCTCTCTCCGGTTGCAGGCTCTAAGGCTGGGGAAGGAGAAATTCAGATAGGGGTTATGGTGCAATGAGGGCGGAGATGCGATCCGGGGAAATATAAGGTGATTCAACTAAACCCCGGGAAAGGAGGGTGAGTGTGAGGGTGCTCATTTTTTTTGGACAGTTCGCTGCGATACACAGGCTGGGATGGTTTCTCGAGTGATAAATTATGAACAGAGGCAAGGCCCACCGGGTGTTTTGGGGGGATCTGGCCGCGCGCCAAACACCCTATCAAAAAGTGCGGTCTGGTGGTCTGGTAATATATCTAATCAGGTATATTTCCATCTTCTGTTCTGACCCCTTCCCCTAGGTCATAACAAAGTATCCCTAGCAAGTAAGGCGGAATGGGGGAATAGGGATACAGAGAGAAAAAGGGGAGAGAGCTGGAATCAACAGATACCTCTGACTTGTAAAAAACACGAGGGGGAGCTTCCTGCGAGATCTCCACATTGCAGGGAGCTGGGTGTTATTGGGCTAAAGATCCCGACCACCTGCGAAAAGAGAAGATTATTCCTCTAAGGCCTTGAGGAGCCAACGATAGTAGTTTTGTGCTGGAAGAATCAATGTTTTGCTATGCCAAACTCCTATAAATTTAGGCCCTGCATTACTGACTTTTATTCGCCTTTTTAGCTATTGTTTGCGGCTTTCTTGGCCCGCAATCTTAGACATCTCGCTGGAGAAATCGACCTCATCCACTCTCAGTCATAGTATTATATTAGAAAGGTCCCCGAGATTAAATATAGCACACTGGCAGTTCTCCGTGTGTATATCGTGTGGGGCTGGAACTCATGACTACCAAAGCACACCTTTATCTCAATTCCTATTCATCAGTAACGCGTATGGATAATCGGTTTGAATCCCGCAGCCCAAGGGAGTCTCAATGTATGACTTCCCCCAAACTTTTAGATCGCATTTCCTAAATCTTGGGCGGCCATATCCCCGCGCCAACAGATTGTTGCTGAAAGAGGTTACTGACCTGTTCCTCTGTTCCTGCCCAGGGCTAGCAGAGCATCGTTAGTCATCTTGAAAAAACATCCACTCCCATTAGCACAAAATTAGTACAAAATCTCTAGCTGGACCTTCTGGCATTAAATACATTCCAAAGTACTATTAATGGTGTATGATCCTCTATAGGGCCGGGAAACTTCTCTTCCCCCCCACCCCCTAATCCCGCCATTGGCTAACACTGTCCACCCCTATTATTTGTGCTGGAGGTTTGTAGGGGTGCCGAGCAGTGGAGATATTAATGTAACTGACACAGCTTTACTGGAAGTTGGAACGGCTTGACAACTGATAACTAATTTAGATATCGGAATTTGAATACTAGTGCTGTACACAATCGGGATCTGAATATCAACAGAAGCTTATCAGCTTAATAAACCATCAGTAATAGGGTTGAGCATCGGTCAGGTTCTTAAGCACTCACTTTAGAACGGAGCACAGAATTCAAGCTTCGGTAGGGCGTGCTCGTTGAAATCACACTTATTCTAAGTACATAATGAGACTATTATAACACTTGGGGGCGCTCCCGGGTAACCTTGGGTAGCCCGGGAGGGTTCGCCTTGATACCCGTAAACCGCAAAGCCAGTTTCCCGAGCCTTTTAGCCTAGTAGTTTACAGGGGTGCTGAGCATTATACACTAATGCACACCTCTTTTAGAACCAATATCCTTTCGATTACAAAACACAGTAATACCAATGCGGATATGATTAAGTGACCAATGTCCCCTTTCAGGGAAAGCAAAGGTCTAACAATCAGAAATCACGCACCACGAACCCGACTCCACAGAAATTCGCTCTCCTCGCCCAACGCTCCACCAAATCCTCGGCTGAAAATTTAGTTAACAACCTGGCTTAACCGAGTGCAATCTCATGTCTTGCCCACCCCCACCTTATTTGACTACCCACCCTGCCCAACTTTCCTGAGATTAATAGCCCCCGCAGTACGCGTCACCTACGAGTACACCGCGAGGCTGATAATTCTCACTCCTAATATTTCCCGATCAGGAGCCTTTAAGACCTTGCTATATGCAAGCCTTGTGCTGAAGGTGCGGGGGGTTCTAGGCTTCAACATCATATCACGCATAGTACCCTATAGAGATGCCGCTAATGCTTTTACTGTACGGTACTGTTCTACTTAATCGTGGTGGAGTCGGCACGTATCTATAAGCAAGCAACTATGGTGGGGCTAATAGGAGTTAGGATCTTCCGGATCACCCGTCAGAGTGTGGGGAGTTTGTACTGTACTTATCACAGGAAATGCCGAAAATAAGAGTGTATGTTTAGTGTGGGTGCTCAAATGGGCTCAGATTTTCCTCCCATATTTCTTTTTATCGCCTCCGAGTTGAAGCTGTCATTTACTTATAGATTTCCCAGGCATGGAACCCCCCCAAGACGGGTTCCCTCGTAGGGCTTCACTGATACCAGGTTGTTGAACTGGGCTAGGTCTAGCTGGGAGGGGAAGTTGATTATTGAGGTGTTCAGTAACACTTCACTTCTATCTTAGGAATCTCTGGCATTGGGCTCCATGACTCGGGCTTTCTCTCGGATTGTTCGGCAGCTGGGGTTCCAGGTTTATTAGGACGCCCCGTAGAACAAAGTAGAGTCGCCTACCCATGTCCCTGCCTTGCACTTCACCCACTTCTATCCCCTGGCGTTTGAGAAATGCTCTCGGGCTACTCAATTTTGCCCTGAGTACTATTGAGAAGCGGAAGACGGCCAAACCAGCGGTGCCGGCTGAGAACGAACCTGCATGCTATAAGAGCTAGAGTTATTGGGATTCTGGCTAATTCCTCCAGCACTTCCACCTTTGGGTAAAGGGTCGGTTGCTTCGGAGAACCCTAGCCTATGGCCCTCCCCCGAGACAGGTAAACCGAAAGACAGAACAGACCTTACTACCAGAGGAAACTCTAATCTCTAGTCTAAGGTAGTAGGCAGGGCAAGCACCTGCCTTTATCCACCTGCGCCTTATCACCATATCTTACAGCAAAAGATTGTGGTTCTTGATTTTGATTTCCATTGAAATTGCAAAGCCTTTCTATTCGAATCCGATATGCTACGATAGAGCTGCTCTAAGGTTGACTACATACCTATCACTCCAAATAAGAGCCAACGAGAGGGGACACTGCATCTCCAAAGCGCTAACTGCCACTGGAATACCCTAAGCGCAGAGCCATCATAACATGATTCCAGACCCTAGAAAACTCTTCTGAGGGAGACATCCCCGCGGGAGACTACGAGTGATCGGGGGTGAACCCGGGTAACCCGGGTTCATTCCAAATGAGAGGGTTAATAGCACCGTGAGTATTCCAGAATGGATATTTAGAATTTTATTAATCTGAAGTTCGGTTTTAGATACGGGCCCACCTTTGAAGTGCTTAGGCAATCATGCACTAATGGTTTCTCACATCCTAGGCCTTGGTGTATGCGCCCTTGCTGTAATCCGGAATTTGCATAGACTGCGCCTTGACACATCTGGGATCCTACAAGAAGGGAGCCGCCTTTAAGTGTAATTACTAAAACTGGGTAACTCTTTCCCCCGGTTTTAGGAGGGGAAACGCCCGTGACCTAATGCATGAGCTGCAGGGTTGTTGAATTAGAAACTCTTTGAGGCGCGAACCCACTCAGACGGGAGGTCTTGTGATGCCTCTCGCTGGTTTAGGTGGAGGTACTCGAGCTGGCTTCTTGGCTATGGCGGCTGCGGCTGTGGCCGTAGCTGTGGCCGTTACCGTGGTAATGGTGGATTATCAGAGACCCGGCACCTAAATCTTGTAAGCGGACGGAAAGACGGGGAGCCCGCTTGGTTGTTCTGGGAATTTATTGGAGGGGGATATTCGGCGTTGTCTTCTATTTTTGTTTTTTTCTAGTTATCATCATCAGGGAGGTATAGTATTGATTACTCTTCTCGGCAAATATCTTGTGCGCTAGCGGATATCAACATGGAAATGCCGCAAAAAACTTACGATTCGCTATCTCTTTAGGACCCTGTAGATTGCGACACCAGCCCACAATAGGTTTAGTTTGGCAAGTTATCAGAATTGCGAGATCCAGTTAATGAGATTCAACATAACCAAAAGGACTCAAGCTTTACCCCTCCAAGAAGGCACTAATCCTTCTTGAGAGGCTTTGCCGCGGGGTCACGGGATTAGCGAGCTGAAGGAGATGGTTAACTGCAAGAGTTATTACGGTATGTTCCTACTGGAATCAGAAATTCTGTCATTTTGGCCAAACCTCATTTGAACCGACAACAAAGCAATAACATGCATTTCGTTATTGCATTACTCCCACTGACCACACCGGGCTTCAGCCTCCGGTCTCAGCGAGGGTTGGGTTTCTATGATTCTTGGCTAGACGGCAGTGTTGAGGCTTCGAATGGTGTTTCATGCCTGACTTTGTGGGATGAACTCTCGGATCCGAAGCTAAATCGATATCCAAAAATGATGTGAGAAATTCGGACATGCGCTAGAAGGCGAAACTCTAGTATGCTAAAAGGAATTGCCGTGCGGGTATACCTCTTCCTTGCAAATTAATGCAAATCTTCATATTATGAAGGTTGGGTGATCCGGTCTACCAGGTTGCATGGAGATGTTTTCAGCTGCTGTTTTTCTTGACGTTCAGCATACAATCGGAAGACCGATTCTATTTGCCACTTCCAACTACACGACTAACATAATGGACAGAGCAGTGACAAGATTCTCACGGGTCAAAAACTGGACATTCCTGACAAACTCTTCCTTGCCCTCTTGAGGAGGCTTGCTGTAAGGCTTCTTTTTCTGCCACATCGCACCGCAGATCTTCCAGCCTCTGACTATCGATTGATCAGCCGTGATCCAACATCCCAATTACTGAGGTATGGATGAAAAACCCGGAAAACTTATGGCGGCAAGAGAGGGATCTATGTTGATCAACAAGTGGACTTTGTGAAGAAAGCACAGTGCTGTCGAAGTTAGATGCCTAGGCTAGTTGCACTGGTATTTACTGTTCTCTAATACATAAACCTTTGAGATTCTGAAGAACTTCTGGGAGTGTCAACTAATCTTCATAAGGCCATTTGTTCTATGACCAACTTTTGATTATTGGCTTAGGATATTTCATCATTGGTGAGATAACGCGTTCGGTATTCCCTCTGGGTTATTTTTGTTTGCCAGGGCTTATTATTCCCCATTTATACTGACTGCCAGCCCCCTCTCCCTACGATCTTGCTCCCCATTTTTCCAATCTTTTTCATCTACGTCCTAGTATTGTACAGGGCTTTCCTAAAACAGGACCGGTTATGTTCGGACTGCCGGTTGGGGGAATTTTGAATCAACCTTAAGCGCTATCAGATGGTGTAGAGGGAGATGGGACGAACCACCATATGCCAAGGCCGTGCCGGCTGTAGGCCAGACTTATCGACAGAATCAAGGAAATATCACGCTAGAGGGTGATGAACGCCTAGGCTAGTAGAAACCGGCTTCCTGTCAGGCAATAGTTAGTATAAAACAAACGGCAATCCTGGCGCCCCCGGAAATTTCATGAAACCACCAAGCTGAGTCTCAATCCAGCGGAATGAAGGTTCGAGTTTGTTGGTTCAATCTCGCTACTATCGATGGGACTCATAACGACCATCACGTTTTCAAAAACGGAATAAGGTGGAAACAGAAAAGAGGGGAAAAACATGCAAGGAGAAATGTACAGAAAGAGCTACACACCGCCAGAGGATTACGGGGGGGCAGTCTAGTATACTTTCGGGATCTCTGCTATGGGAAATACGAATGCCTTTGAGTGTTATTAGCTCTGGTCGTTCCTATAAAATGTATCACTCAGTGTTCCTCCAGAATTTGATAGGGCTCCCACATGCAGAAGGCTACGTCTCTTGTTGTATGACACATCTCTCCGACAGATATCTATCTCGAGGAATCTGGTGTTGGGAGAAGAGGGCAGAGAAGCACGATGATGCGCGGGAAGCTCAGAGCGGCAGTATTAACAGATATAGGAGAAAGGCACAATTCAAGGTAACCCTGGTGATGATTGAAATACCTGGAATCTCGGGTTTCACTGGGGCAGGTATATTACGGTGTAATACCGGTAAGCGAACTTGAAGTAGTCTACAATATTCAAAGATATTCAAAGTCGATATGCCCGTTGGAACAAAAAGCAAAAAATAAAAGCAAAAAAAGTAAAAAGAAACTTCAAGAGAAAAAAAAGAAACACCAGTGAATGAATTAAGTCAAACAAAAGACACCACCCACCGCGCCCTGAAAGATAACACCAAAGACACGGGTCTAGGCGTGAAAAGGGATTCGGGTGGGCCACTTGAGAACCGGCAGTGAGTCTCCGAATACTCCTAGCAAAAATTACCCACCGGGGTAGCAAGATAGCCCCCAAGGATCCCTTCTATAACGCCCGCCAGGTGACGTCTGAATCGAGATCAGCCCCAGGCTGGGGGAGCGAACATCGAAAAAGGATTCAATGCTCATCCGGCATAGGGATTTTTCTCTTTCTCTTTCTGGGAAAAGCTTGCAGTTCCGAACCAAACCTCAACTTGGTATGCTAAGCGAATTTCAGACGGGGGGTTTTGTATTTTTCTT
>Ga0307513_10003347_pt1 | contig 21792 bp, 20 predicted proteins | sample 15_EM_MG_FD_202174 | JGI IMG/M metagenome (GOLD analysis project Ga0307513, IMG submission 202174) | Populus trichocarpa ectomycorrhiza microbial communities from riparian zone in the Pacific Northwest, United States - 15_EM | ecosystem: Host-associated > Plants > Roots > Unclassified | place... | reverse complement strand
GCGAAGGCGATGGAGGACTCCGGCACCTCGGGCGCGATCGAGGTGTTCAACCTGCCCGGCGCCGGTGGCACGGTGGGCCTGGGCCGCACCGTGAACGAGAGCGGCAACGACCGGCTCGTCATGTCGATGGGCCTGGGCGTGGTGGGCAGCGTCTACACGAACAAGTCGCCGTCCACGCTGGCCGACGTCACGCCGATCGCCCGGCTGACGCAGGAGACCGAGATCGTCGTGGTCAGCAAGGACTCGAAGTACCGCGACATCGGCAGCCTGATCAAGGACTGGAAGGCCAACCCCGGCGGGGTGCCCGTCGGCGGCGGGTCGGCAGCCGGCGGGCCCGACCACCTCGCGCCGATGCTGATGGCGCGCGCGGCCGGGCTGGATCCGAAGACGGTCAACTACATCCCCTACGACGGCGGTGGCGAGCTGCTGGCCGCCGTGCTCGGCAACAAGATCGCGTTCGGCGTATCCGGCCTGTCGGAGTTCGCGGACCAGATCGCCGCCGGCGAGCTGCGCGTGCTCGCCGTGACCGCCGGTCAGCGCACTCCGGGCGTGGACGCCCCGACACTCAAGGAGGCCGGCGTGGATCTGGAGTTCACCAACTGGCGGGGCATCGTCGCCCCGCCGGGACTCGACGAGCGCGGTCGTTCCGAGCTCGTCGCGGCGTTCACCACGCTGCGCCAGACCCCGGAGTGGCAGGAGGCGTTGCAGCGCAACCGCTGGGACGACGCGTTCCTGCCGGCCGACCAGTTCGGCGCGTTCCTCACCTCCGAGAACGACCGCGTGGCCGGCGTGCTGCGCGACCTGGGGCTGACGTCATGACGGCGCCGGCGCAGGAGCAACCCACCAGGTCATGGTGGAAGGAGCACTCGGAGCTGGGCGTCTCGGCGCTGCTCGGCGCCGTCGGCGTGCTCGTGCTGGTGAACACGGTGCTGGAGACCGGCGGGGGCACGTCGTCATCGGATCCGCTCGGCCCGCACGCGGTGCCGTTGCTGGTGGGTGGCCTGTTGGTGCTGCTGTCGGTGCTGCTCACTATCGACGTGCTGCGCGGCGGGAAGGGCGAGGCCGAGGCCGGCGACGACATCGACCTCGCGCATCCCGCCGACAAGCGCACGGTGGGGCTGCTGGCCGGCGTGGTGCTCGCGACGGCGGTGCTGATCCCCTGGATCGGCTGGCCGATCGCCGGGGCCGGGCTGTTCTGGGGCGCCACCTACGCGTTGGGGTCACGGCACATCCCGCGTGATCCGCTGATCGCCGCCGCGGTGTCGCTCGTGACCTGGATCGTGTTCGACGCGCTGCTGGGCGTCGACCTGCCCGGTGGGCCGCTCATGAGCCTGTTCGGGGGGTCGTGATGGACACCCTGACCAACCTGCTCGACGGGTTCGGCCACGCGCTGACCCCCGGGAACCTGCTGTTCGCCGCCATCGGGGTGCTGCTGGGCACCGCGATCGGCGTGCTGCCGGGCATCGGCCCGGCGATGGCGCTGGCGCTGCTGCTGCCGGTGACCTACGCGTTCGATCCGACCGGCGCGTTCATCATGTTCGCCGGCATCTACTTCGGCGGCATGTTCGGTGGCTCGACGACCTCGATCCTGCTCAACACGCCCGGTGAGAGTGCGGCGGTGGTCGCGGCCATCGAGGGCAACCCGATGGCCAGATCGGGACGCGGCCCGCAGGCGCTGGCCGCGGCGGCGATCGGGCACTTCGTCGGCGGCCTGGTGGGCACGATCCTGCTGGTGATCCTGGCGCCGGTGGTGGCGGCGCTGGCGGTGAACATCGGCGCACCGGACTACTTCGCGGTGATGGTGCTGGCGTTCATCGCGGTCACGTCGGTGCTGGGCAGCTCGCGGGTGCGCGGCTTCGCGTCGCTGGCGATCGGGCTGGCGATCGGGCTGGTCGGGCTCGATCCGTTGACGGGTTCGCAGCGGCTGACCTTCGGCATCCCGCAGCTGGCCGACGGGATCGACGTCGTCATCGTCGCGGTGGGCATCTTCGCCGTCGGTGAGGCGCTGTGGGTGGCGGCGCACCTGCGCCGCGAGGCCCAGCAGGTCATCCCGGTGGGTCAGCCGTGGCTGGGCCGCGCCGATCTCGCGCGGACGTGGAAGCCGTGGCTGCGCGGGCCGCTCATCGGCTTCCCGTTCGGGGCGATCCCCGCCGGCGGTGCGGAGATCCCGACGTTCCTGTCGTACGTGCTGGAGCGACGGCTCTCGAAGCACCCCCAGGAGTTCGGCACCGGCGCCATCGAGGGTGTCGCCGGGCCCGAGTCGGCGTCGAGCTCGTCGGCTGCCGGGACGCTGACGGCGATGCTGACGATCGGTCTGCCGACCACGGCCACCGCCGCGGTGATGCTGGCGGCGTTCCAGCAGTTCGGGATCCAGCCGGGCCCGCTGCTGTTCCAGCGCGAGTCGCAGCTGGTGTGGACGCTGGTCGCCAGCATGTTCATCGGGCTGGTGCTGCTGCTGGTGCTCAACCTGCCGCTGGCGCCGGTGTGGGCGAAGCTGCTGCAGATCCCGCGGCCGTACCTGTACGCGGGGATCCTGTTCTTCGCGAGCATCGGGGCCTACGCGGTGAGCGGCCAGCCGATCGACCTGGTCGTGCTGCTCGTGATCGGGGCGATCGGGTTCGGGATGCGCCGCTACGGGCTGCCGGTGCTGCCCGCCGTGCTCGGGGTGATCCTCGGGCCCGACGCGGAGCTGCAGCTGCGGCGCGCGCTGCAGATCGCCGACGGCGATCCGCTGACGCTCGTCTCCACCCCGTTCGCGATCACCGTGTACGTCGTGATGCTGGCGGTGCTCGTGGTGCCCACGGTGCGGGCACTGCGCGCGCGGCGCGCACCGCAACCCACGGACGTCGACGACAGCAAGGAACCCCTCTCTCGCTGATCGTCGAGCCGCGGCCCCCGTCAGGAGCCGGTAAGGCACCCCCGTCCGGGTGCCCCGCCTGCCATGACGGGGGCCGTCGTGCGTCCGATCGGGCGACCCGACCGGTCGCCGCCGGTGATCATTCCCGTTCCGCAGCTCTGGCCTGCAGGTAAGGCGACTGTGACCTTCGGGATAATTCCGGCGCGCGCCCGTCGCCGCGACCCTCGGTGCACAGGCACCCACGGGGTGCCGCGGAGGGATCGCGATCATGAACAAAACATTCACCCGGCGAGCCGGCCAGGTAGCCGCAGCACTCTGCGCCGCATCGCTCAGCGCCACCGTCGCGGGATGCGCCCCGATGGCGGCGTCGATCGGTGCGACGACGGCCATCGGATTGTCACCACCGGGCCTCGACCGCTATTACAGCCAGCAGCTCGACTGGGGCGCTTGCGACGGCTTCGCCACCAACGACGAGGAGAAGCAGCTCTACGCCGCCCCCGCGCTGCAGTGCGCGCGGATGGAGGTGCCGCTCGACTACGGGAAGCCCAAGGGGAAGACCGCCCAGATCGCGGTCCTTCGCCACGCCACCGACAACCCGAACCGGATCGGGTCCCTCGTCGTGAACCCCGGTGGGCCAGGCGGATCAGGCGTCGAGATGGCCGCCGGCCTCGGCAAGGCCCTTGACGGCTTCGTCTTCGACATCGTCGGGTTCGATCCGCGCGGCATCGGGGCGAGCACGCCGAAGTTGGACTGCCTGACACCTTCCGAGGAAGCCGCCGAGGTTGCCGAGGCCGAGGCAGAGGCCGCGTCCTCTGCCGTCCCGTCCGCGGAGGAGATCGAGCAAGAGGCTCGCGACTACATCACGAAGTGCGTCGAACGTTCCGGCGGCGTGGACGTACTGGCCAACGCCGGCACCCGCGACGTCGCCCGCGACATGGACGTCCTACGGGCCGTGCTGGGCGAGAACAAGCTGAACTTCCTCGGCATGTCCTACGGCACGCGGATCGGCACGACCTACGCCGAGCTGTTCCCCCGCAACGTGCGCGCCATGGTCCTCGACGGCGTCATGGACCCCAACCAGAGCGTTCCGGACAGGCGGGAGGCGCAGAGCGCCACGTTCCAGAAGGCGTTCGAGGCCTACGCAGCGGACTGCGCCAAGGCAGCCGACTGCCCCCTGGGCACCGACCCGACGAAGGCGACCGCCGCCTTCCAGGCACTCGCCAGGCCACTGGTCGAGAACCCGGCTCCGGCCGGGAAGGACCGCACGCTGACGCACGCCAAGGCCGTGGAAGCGGTGACGCACGCGCTCTACAGCCCGGACAGGTGGCCCGCCCTCACCGCCGGGCTGACCGAGCTGAAGTCCGGCAACGGCGAGCGCCTGTTCGCAACCATCGAGAACGACAGCCCGTACGTCGAGGACGACGGGGCGATCGTCAACTGCGCGGACAACGGCGACCGCTTCACCGATCGGGCCCAGGTCGCCGAGCACCACGCGCGCCTGATCAAGGCGATGCCGTACGCCGACTCCGGTACGTCCGAGGACGTCGCAGCATTCGAACCGTGCGACCTGTGGCCCGCACCGGCCTCGAGCACCACGCACCTCCCGCAGGTCGATGGCCTGCCGACCGTGCTCGTCGTCTCGACCACCATCGACCCGGCCACCCCGTACGAAGCGGGAGTCGCAGTCGCGGACGAGCTCAACGGGCGCCTGCTGACCTTCGAGGGCATCCAGCACACCGCGTCCCTCAGCAGTCCCTGCGCGGCCAAGATCGCGTTCGACTACCTCGTCAACCTGAACCTGCCCGCCGAGGGCACCCGCTGCTCGGCCACCGCGGAGGGGACGAAGTAGTCGCGCACTGCACTCCCACGGAACGACACGACCCGCCGCGGCCCCCGTCGGACGCAGGCACAGGTACCCGCCGCGGTGCCCCGCCTGCCACGACGGGGGCCGCGACGCGTCGATCGAGGGGCCCGATCTGTCGCCGCCCGGCCTGGCTTCTGCGCAGCCTGCGCCCCGCTGCCGGCCGGGGCGGGCCCGGAGGGTCGGGCGTCGAGATGGCAGCCGGTCTGAGCGGCGTGCTGGGCGACAGCGTGTTCGCGCTGTAGCTCACGCACACCGTCGCGTGCTCGCGCACATGGTTGACCATGTGCGTGGGCACATCACGGTGTGCGTGAGCTGCTAGTGCGCGGTGGTGCGTGCCGCGCACGCGACCCCCGTCGGGCACCTGGTCCGACGGGGGTCGCCGCGCGTCGGGCCGGACATGGGCCGGCCTGGCGCCCAGGTAAGGCAAGTGTCACCACCAGGTCATTACCGCGGCTACCCCTCGTCGCGACCCTCAGTCCCAGGACACAACGCCATGTCACAAGGGGGTACGACCTTGACCAGACCACTCACGCGGCGCGCCGGCCGCGCGGCAGCGGCACTCGGCATCGCCGCTGTCGCCGTTGCCGGTGCCGCCTGCGCTCCTGCGCCGCCAGGCGCCGCCGACACCGGACCACCACCGCCCGGTCTCGAGCGCTTCTACACCCAGCAGCTCGCCTGGGGGGCGTGCGACGGCTTCGCTCCGACACCGGACGACGCGAAGCGCTACGCCGAGGCCGATCTGCAGTGCGCGCGGCTGGAGGTGCCGCTGGACTACGCGTCCCCCACGGGTCGTACTGCGCAGATCGCCGTGCTGCGCCACGCCACCGAGCGGCGGCGGATCGGATCGCTCGTGGTGAACCCCGGCGGACCGGGTGGTTCGGGCGTCCAGATGGCGGCCAACCTGAGCGCCAGTTTCGGCGACGGCCCGTTCGACATCGTCGGGTTCGATCCGCGCGGCATCGGGGCGAGCACCCCGAAGCTGGACTGCCTCACCCCTGCCGAGACGGCCGCCGAGCGCGCTGATCTCGATCTCGACCCGTCCCCCGCCGGAATCGCGACGGCCGAGGAGGAGACCCGCGCCTTCGTCGCGAAGTGCGTCGAACGCTCCGGCGGGGTCGACGTCCTCGCGAATGCCGGCACCCGCGACGTCGCCAGGGACATGGACGTGCTGCGTGCCGCGCTGGGCGACCGCAAGCTGACCTACCTCGGCTACTCCTACGGCACGTTCATCGGCTCGACCTACGCCGAGATGTTCCCCGGCAACGTCCGCGCCATGATCCTGGACGGCGCCGTGGACCCGGCCGAGCCCACCGACGTCGAGGCAGTGGCCCAGATGGCCGCCTTCCAGAACGCGTTCCAGGTGTACGCAGCCGACTGTGCCCGCGCGACCACGTGCCCGCTTGGGACGGACCCGGCCGCCGCGACCACCGCCTTCCAGGCGCTCGCCCGCCCGCTGATCGCCACCCCTGCCCCGGCCGGACCCGGCCACACGCTGTCCTACAGCGACACCGTCACGGCGGTGATCGCCTCGCTGTACAGCCCGTCGAGCTGGAAGGACCTGACCGCCGGGCTGACCGAGCTCAAGTCGGGCAACGGCGCCCGGCTGCTCGCCCTCGCCGACAGCTACTACGCGATGGACATGGACGTGCTGACGATCGTCCGCTGCGTCGACGACGAGCGGCTCGGCGATCGGGGCGCCTCGGCGGCGCTGTCCACGCAGGTGCTCGCCGCAGCGCCGTTCGCCGATCCCGGCACCCCCGTCGTCGCCTCGCTCGGGGTCTGCGACATGTGGCCCGCACCGCCGACGAGCAGCCGGCACGTCCCGAACGCCGAGGGCCTGCCCACGGTGCTCGTGGTCTCCACGACCGGTGACCCGGCCACCCCGCACGCCGCGGGAGTGGCGCTCGCCGGCGCGCTCAAGGCGCGGCTCCTGACGGTGGAGGGGACCCAGCACGGCGCGGTCGGCACCGGCTGGTCCTGCGTGGACGACATCGCCGCCGACTACCTCGTCGACCTGTCCCTGCCCGCCGAGGGCACCCGCTGCAAGGTCACCAAGGAGGTGGCGTCATGACCGCGATCGAGCTGACCGGCCTCACGAAGCGCTTCGGCGCGAACGTCGCGGTCGACGACCTCACGATCACCATCCGGTCCGGCGCCGTGACGGGCTTCCTCGGCCCGAACGGGTCGGGCAAGTCCACCACCATGCGGATGATCCTCGGCCTCGACGTGCCGACGGCGGGCACCGCCCGCATCGGCGGCCGGTCCTACGCGCAGCTGCCGGACCCGATGCGGACCGTCGGCGCGCTGCTGGACGCCGGCTGGGTGCATCCCAACCGGTCCGCCCGGTCGCACCTGCGCTGGCAGGCAGCCGCGGCCGGCCTGCCGCGGACCAGGGTCGAGGAGATGCTGGACCTGGTCGGGCTCACCTCGGTGGCCCGCAAGCGGGTCGGGACGTTCTCGCTGGGGATGCGGCAGCGGCTCGGGCTGGCCGGTGCCCTGCTCGGCGATCCCGAGGTGCTGGTGCTCGACGAGCCGGTGAACGGGCTCGATCCGGCCGGCATCGCCTGGATCCGCGGAATGCTGCACCGGCTGGCGGCGGAAGGCCGCACGGTGCTCGTGTCCAGCCACCTGCTCGCCGAGATGGCCCTGACGGCCACCGATCTCGTCGTGATCGGGAACGGGCGGCTGGTGGCGCAGGGCACGACGGCGGAGGTGCTGGGCGGTTCGGCCCGGGTGGTCCGGGTGCAGGCCGCCATCCCGTCGGCGCTCACGGCGGCGCTGCGGGATGCGGGGCTGTCGGTGCAGGAGCTGCCCGGCGAGCACGCGGTCGAGGTGCCGGGGGCCACGACCGGCGAGGTGGGCGAGATCGCGGCACTGCGCGGGCTGGCGCTGTGCGAGCTGACGGCGCGGCAGCCGTCCTTGGAGGAGGCGTTCATGGAACTGACAGGAGATCGGTCGCAGTTCGTGGCCTCGACCGGTGCGGTGGCATCGTGACCGCCGTGGTCGGCGCGGCCGGCGGGGCCCTTCTGCAGGCCGTCCCGGACGACTCGACGCCGCGGCGGGTACCGGTCGTCGCGCCGGGTCGGATACGGGCCTTCACGCGGCTGCTCGCGGCCGAGCGCATCAAGCTCGTCTCGACGCGCTCACCGTGGTGGTGCGCTGCCGTGGTCGTGGTCCTGCTGGCCGGTCTGACGGCGCTGATCGCCGCCCAGTACGTGCCCGAGAGCGGCTCTGCCTGGCTGTCGTTCGGCGGGATCGGCGTGGTGCCGATGGCGGTCGTCGCGGTGCTCGCCACGCTGGCGGTCACCGGCGAGTACCGCACCGGAACGGTGCGGACCACGTTCCTCGCCGCCCCGCAGCGGGAACGGACACTGCTGGCCAAGACCGTCGTGGTGGCCGCCGCGGCGGCGGTGATCGGGCTGGTCGCGTCGTTCGCGGCGTGGATCATGGCGGTGTTCATCGCCCCGCGGGCCGATCTGGCCCTGTCGGGGGCCGCGCAATGGCGCGCCGTCGCCGGGGTCGGCGCGGTGTACGCGGTCGTGGCCGTCCTGTCGGTCGCGATCGGGCTCCTGGTGCGCCACAGCGCGGGCGCGATCACGATCCTGATGCTCTGGATCCTGGTGGGCGAGTCCGTACTGGCGTCGCTGCCGCGGGTGGGCACGGACATCGCCGCGTGGCTGCCGATGCGGAACCTGGCGCGCTTCCTCGTCGTCGGGATCGCGGATCCGGATCCCTCCCGGTCGTTCTTCGGGGAGCGGCAGCTGTTCGGACCGTGGGCCGCGCTGGGGTACTCGGCGGGGGTCGCGGTGGCCGTGTTGGCGGTGGCGCTCGTGGTGGCACGGCGGCGGGACGCGTGAGGCCGGTCCGAGGCAGGTACACGACCGGGAAATGACGATCACGTTCCGTAACTGAAAACGGCCCCTGTCGGACGTCGGCACGGCACCCCCGTTCGGGTGTCCTACCGGCCATGACAGGGGCCGCGCCGCGTCCGCTCGTCGGGGACGAATCACGTCGTCGCAGGTAGAAGAAGATCGTTGGCGATCGGGGCGCTTGATGGGCCGATCGTGAGAAATCGCTCACTCACTTGGAGTAGTCCCCCTAGGCGATGACTCCACTCGGCGGTATGGCATCGTTCCGCCCGGCGAACCCAGGAGGAAACCACGGTGCAGGTCGTCGCGATCATCAATCACAAGGGTGGCGTAGGGAAGACCACGCTCACCGCCAACCTCGGTGCTGGCCTTGCCGCCCGAGGGCAAAAGGTGCTGCTGGTCGATCTCGATTCCCAGGGCAGCCTTTCGGTCTCGTTCTTCACCCAGACCCAGTGGACGAACGAGCTGCTCCCCCACCGGACCATCAAGCACTGGTTCGACGGCATCGGCACTCCGCACGAGATGGAGAGCCCCCTCGAGCTGATCAGCTCCCCGCCCCGGGTCCACGACAAGCTGGCCCGCGCCCAGGGGCAGCTCGACATCATCGCGGCCCACCGCGACATCTCCGACGTCGAGACCCGGATGGCGGCCGAGCTGCTGTCCGACCCGTCGCGGTTCGCGCAGCTGCACGGACGGCTGCGCACCGGGCTCGCGCACAAGGATCTGGCCGACTACGACACGGTGCTCATCGACTGCGCGCCCAACTTCGGGCTCGTCGCGAAGAACGCCGTCGCCGCAGCGACCATGCTGCTGATCCCCACCAAGCCGGACTACCTCTCGACCAACGGTATCGACTCGCTGGGTCTGAAGATCCGCGAGTTCACCGAGGAGTTCAACGCCACCGGCGCGGAGCCGATCGACCGGCCGCCGGCCGCGGTGATCTTCACGATGGTCCAGAGCCACGACGGCGAGCCGATCGAGGCCCAGCGCAGCGTGATCAGCCGGATCGAGGCCCGCCAGGTGCCGACGTTCGAGACCACGATGCGCGACTCCAAGGCCGTGTACGGGCCGGCACCCGAGCACGGTGTCCCCGTCATCCTCGCCGGCACCGGTCGCGCGGCCACGCGCGAGCTGCGCGAGATGGTCTCGGAGCTGTCCGGTCGGCTCGACGGGTTGCACGGGATGGCGGCATGAGCGAAGCGGCCGCGTCCCTCGGCGTCATCGTGCTGGAGAAGGCCTCGGAGCAGGTTCCGAGCCTGGCCCAGATCGAGGTTGCGCACAGCCAGGCGCAGGTCCAGGCGGCGCAGAACGAGGCCGCCCAGATCCATGCGGCACAGATCCATGCGGCACAGATCCAGGCCGCACAGATCCAGGCCGCCCGAGCTCGGGCCGACCAGGACCAGGCCGCCCAGACGCAGGCCGCGAACCGCACGCTGGAGCAGGCGCTGGCACGGGCCGCCGCCCTGGTCATGTCGATGTCCCCGCAGGAGATCGCGGACCTCGCGGCCGGCCGCAGCCGGCTCGTCTACCAGGCCGCCGATGCCGGCACGGTCGCTTCCACCGGCCAGCTCGCCGGCCAGTTGGCCGAGCACCTGGAGCGCCGCGAGCCCGTCGCAGAGCCGACCGAACCCCGGACGGACATGCGGGCCCACCGTGCGGCACGCCGCGAACCCGCACGTCGGGCGCTCGGCATCGACATCGCCTCGGTGGCGGAGCGGATCAACGCCTGCACCAGCTCGGTCGAGGTCGCGGCCTACCTGGACGGGCTCGACACCCGGTTCACGGTGCCCGTCCTGCGCGAGATCGCCCGCGCGATCGGCCCCACCGTCAACGCCACCGGCCGCACGAAGGGCCAGCTGCAGCGCGACATCGTGGAGGGCACCGCGGGCTTCCGCGAGCGCACCGCCGCGATGTCGGGCGGCGCCTGGGGCTAGGGCCTGTTCTGGGCCGCTCGCCGGTCGTCAGGCCGGCAGCTGCTCCCCTGCCTCGACGGCGACGTCGAGCACGTTGCCCGGAGGCGGCAGCGGGCACGTCGCGAAGGCGGAGAACGCGCAGGGCAGGTTCACCGCCCTATTGAGGTCCACGGTGAACGCCGCGCCCGCCGGCCGCGCCACGACGACCTCGCGCCCGCCGCCGTAGGTGCTGACGCCCGAGGTGCGGTCGCGGAAGTGCAGCACCAGCTCGTCCCCGCGGCCCGCGAACGCCACGAGGGCGTGCTCGACGCCCTCGATGTCCAGCGAGACCACCCCGACGGCGCTGCGCGCGTGGGTGAGCCCCTCCACGACGGCGTCGACCGTGACCGACTGCGGCTGCGAGTAGGGCTCGAACCGGGCCGGGACGACCCAGCGCTCGTCGACGGGGAAGGCCGGCACGCCGACGAACCCGACGCGCGCCGGTGCCTGCGGATCCCGCACCCGCAGGAAGTGCACGGCACCGCGGCGGATCACCTCCACGATCCGCGCGCCGACCTCGACGGGGGTGCCCGGACGCCCGTCTACCGGATGCAGATGCACCGTGTGGTCGATCAGGCGGGCCTCCCGCACCGTCGGGACGACGAGCCCCTCGGCCGCGTGCGCGGTGAGTTCCACGCCGTCGGCGGTGGCGCTCCACAGCCCCGGGATGCCCGCGTAGCGGGTCGGCAGCTCGGTGAGCCGATGGAGTGCGGTGATGCTGAGCCAGCCGTGCGGCGCGGCCAGTTCGTGCTCGCGCTGCTCGTGCCACGCCGTCCACTCCCGGGACAGGTCCGGGATCGTGCTCGTCATGTGATGTGGAACGCGAAGGTGCCGCCGATTAGTCCCGCACGGTTGACAGGGCCACACGGGATCGGAGACGGTGAAAAGGTGAACGCGCCTGCTCTGACGCGTCGACGTCATGTCGACCTGTTGCGCGTGAATTCTTCCGGTTGTCGCTGAGTCCGCCGCGTTCCCGCAGGTCAGGACCACCAGACAAATCGTCCGTACATTTCATGAGCAATTCCATGAAGGGCTTCACCGTGTCCGATGAAACACGTCCCGCCCCGCTCGAGTTCGCCTACTGGGTGCCGAACGTCAGTGGCGGACTGGTCACCAGCACGATCGAGCAGCGCACCGACTGGGGCTACGACTACAACAAGAAGCTGGCCCAGACGGCGGAGAACAACGGCTTCTCCTACGCGCTCTCTCAGGTCCGGTACATGGCGTCGTACGGCGCCGACCACCAGCACGAGTCCACCAGCTTCTCGCTCGCCCTGTTGCTGGCCACCGAGCGGCTGAAGGTCATCGCCGCCGTGCACCCGGGGCTGTGGCAGCCCGGCGTGCTCGCCAAGTGGGTGGCGACGGCCGATCACCTGTCCAAGGGCCGCGTCGCGGTCAACGTGGTCTCCGGTTGGTTCAAGCAGGAGTTCACCGCGCTCGGCGAGCCGTGGCTCGAGCACGACGAGCGCTACCGCCGCACCGAGGAGTTCATCCGCGTGCTGCGCGAGATCTGGACCTCCGACGACGCCAGCTTCTCCGGCGACTTCTACCGGCTGCACAACTTCGACCTCAAGCCCAAGCCGGTGGACGTGCCCGGCCGTCCCCACCCGGAGATCTTCCAGGGCGGCAACTCCTCGGCGGCCCGCCGCAACGGCGGCCGCGTCTCGGACTGGTACTTCAGCAACGGCAAGGACTACGACGGCTTCACCGAGCAGGTCACCGAGGTGCTGGGACATGCGAAGGACGCCGGCCGGGCCACCCCGCCCAAGTTCGGCCTCAACGGCTTCATGATCGCCCGCGACTCCGAGAAGGAGGCTCGCGAGACGCTCCGCGAGATCATCGCGAAGGCCAACAAGCCGGCGGTGCAGGGCTTCCACGACGCCGTGCAGCAGGCCGGCGCGTCCACGGGCGACAAGAAGGGCATGTGGGCGGACTCCACGTTCGAGGACCTCGTCCAGTACAACGACGGCTTCCGCACCCAGCTCATCGGCACGCCGGAGCAGATCGCCGACCGCGCCATCGAGTACAAGCGCCGCGGCGCCAACCTGCTGCTCCTGGGCTACCTCCACTTCCAGGAGGAGGTCGAGTACTTCGGCAAGCACGTCCTGCCGATCATCCGCGAGAAGGAAGCGGAGCTCGACGCGAAGCAGCCCGTCGGCGCCGGCGTTCGCTGAGCCCGGTGACGGCCGTGGCACTGACCAGACGGCTGCACGTCGACCTCCTCCGGATCGGGTCGTGCGTGTGTTGCGCACACGCCGCCCCCATCAACGATCCGGAGGACAGCCATGACCACGACCGAGAACCGACCCACCACCCCTGACTCGATCGCACCCGACGTCGACCGGGACTGGACGCGACCCACGTCCAGCGACGAATGGATCGCCCGCGCCCACGAGGTAGCGGCGATCCTCAGCACCGATGCGGCCGCCCGCGACCGGGCCGCCGCCACCCCCACCGCCGAGGTGGCCCTGCTCAAGGCGTCCGGCCTCGTCACCCTGCTCGGCCCCGTCGAGCACGGCGGCGGCGGGCAGGAATGGCCCACCGCCTACCGCGTGATCCGCGCGGTGGCCGCGGCCGACGGCTCGATCGGCCAGCTGCTCGGCTACCACTACCTGTGGTTCTGGGCGGCCCGGCTGGTCGGCACGCCCGAGCAGATCGCCGCCGTCGAGACCGAGGCCACCCGCAACCAGTGGTTCTTCGGCGGCGCGGTCAACCCGCGCGACAGTGACGTCGTGATCCGCGACGAGGGCGACAACATCGTCTACAACGGCCGCAAGAGCTTCTCCACGGGCAGCAAGGTCTCCGACGTCACGGTGCTGGAGGGCGTGCTCGACGGCACCGACACCCACGTCTTCGCGATCGTGCCGAGCGCGCAGCCGGGCATCACGTTCCACGACGACTGGGACAACATCGGCCAGCGGCTCACCGAGAGCGGCAGCGTCACGATCTCCGAGGTGTCGGTGCCGTGGGAGTCGGCGGCCGGGTTCGTCGAGAAGGCCTTCCAGCCGCGGACCTACAACACGCTGAACGTGCCGACGATCCAGCTGGTGTTCGTCAACTTCTACCTGGGCATCGCGCGCGGCGCCCTGGAGACGGCGGCGGAGTACACGCGCACGCAGAGCCGCTCGTGGCTGCACGGTGGCTTCGAGCGCGCGGTCGAGGAGCCGTACGTGCTCGACCTGTACGGCGACTTCACGAGCAAGCTGTGGGCCGTCGAGGCCCTCGCCGACCAGGTCGCGGTGGAGGGCCTGGCCATCCATCGCGACGCCTGGAACGTCACGCTGGAGCAGCGTGGCGCGCACGAGGTGCGCGTAGCGGCGGTGAAGGCCCGAGCCACCGACGTCGCGCTGGAGATCACCAGCAAGGTGTTCGAGGCGACCGGCGCCCGCTCCACCACGTCGGAGCTGGGCTTCGACCGGTTCTGGCGCAACGTCCGCACCCACACCCTGCACGATCCAGTCGCCTACAAGCGCCGGGAAGTGGGCGCGCACCTGCTCACGGGTGAGCTCCCGGAGCCCACCTGGTACTCCTAGTCCGAGCGGCCCAGGGGACGTCGGACCGGCGTCCCCTGGGTGGCCGCCCGCTTTGCGCGCTTCGGGTGGTTCCCGCTGGTGAGCACCCGTCCGCCCCCTCTTCGCGAGCAGGATGTTGCGTGGAGAGGAGCGGCGATGGCGCCATCTGCGACCGCTCGCGATGGCGAGTGGCTCGACTTCGTCGCGGACCTGATGGGGGCCCCGCTGACAGCCTGGCCATCGGAGCAGGTGACACAGCTGCTCGTGGATACCTTCGGCGCCGCCGGCTGCGGGCACTACGCGAAGCGCGGCTCCGGCCCGGCATGGCAGTACGGCTGGCCGCCGGAGCACTTCGCACCGAACCTGCAGGCCATCCAACGGTGGACCGAGGAGAGCGCGCCGCGCGAGCACCCGATCCTGCGGTACTACCTGGGCACAGGCGACTCCCGGTGCATTCAGGTCCGTGATGTGCCCCGACGGTTCGCGGACCAGCGGATCGTCCAGCGGTGGAACGAGCGCGGCCGGCACTGGGGAGGCGTCCAGTCCCAGCTGTCGATCCCGCTGCAGCTCGGGCCGCTGGACAACCGGGCGTTCGTGATCGGCCGGACGGATCCCTACACGCCGCAGGAGCTCGTCACCGCTCACCGGTTGCAGCGGCTGCTGGTCGGCCTCGACCGACAGATCGACGCCTACTCCCGCTGGTCGCAGCGAGCCGGGCCACCGGCCGTCGAGGTCGCGCTCGCGGTGGGCCTCACCCCGCGCGAGCTCGCAGTCCTCGAGCTCCTCACCCGCGGCCACACAGCGGCCGCGATCGGGCGCAGGCTCGGCATCGCCGAGCGCACCGTGCAGAAACACCTCCAGCACGCCTACGCCAAGCTCGGCGTCGCCGATCGGCTCGCTGCTGTCCAGCGCGCGCAGACCATCGGCGTCCTCTGACCCGAGCGCAGGTGGCGGCCCCCGCTGTACGTAGTTCCCGTCATGTACGGCGTCACGCCCAAGCGCTCTAATCCAGGGTCCGTCCCGACCACCACCACACCCTGCGGAGCGATCATGCTGGCAACCGACGTGATGACCCGGCTCGACGACGTGAAGGCCAAGACCGCGGAAGCCCTGCGCGCCGCCGAGGCCGATCAGGGTGCGTCCGTCGTCCTCGTCGCCGTCGTGAAGGAGTTCGACAGCAAAACCGACAAGGCGATCGGACAGTCCGGCGACGAGAGCGCGGCCCGCGACTCGGTCATCGAGCTGGAGCAGGCCGGCGACAGCGCGAAGGCCGCCGCAGAGGCCGACCCAGGCCTGAGTGCCGAGGCGCGCCAGGCCGTCCTCGACGCGCACCTGGCCATCTGCATCCTGAAGACGGAGGTCTGACCCCGGAGCCGCCGGCCGGCGGCTACTCGTCCTGCGGGTTGTCCGGCTCCTCCGGCTGCGGAGCGCCGGCCTGGTTCTGCTCTCTCAGGCCGTCGGTCGCCAACTGCTCGTCGCCCGTCAGCTCTCCGGCGACCTGCTTCGCCTTGCCGACGGCGTCGTCTCGGACGGTCCTGGCCATGTCGACGAAGCTCATGGTGCCTCCCGGGTTCAGCCCACCCGTTGGTGCGCCCGATGGGGCATACCCGGTGGGACCTCCTCCCCACCCACCCTGGGCAGGAAGCGACCCGTCCGGGCCACGTACTCCGCGTACGACGGGCCGTAGATGCTGGCCAGGCGCGGCTCGCGCACCGCCCGTGCCTGCACCTGCACCGCCACTACGACGAGCACGGCGGCGAGCACCGCGACGATCGTCGGCACCATCACCAGCGTGCCGGCGGTGGCGACGACCAGCCCGGTCAGCCCGGGGTTGCGGATCCGCGCATGCAGGCCGCGGGTGACGAGCGGCAACCCGTCGCCGCGGGAGCGCACCGACACCAGTTCCAGCTGCGTGGCGAGCAACAGCGCGACGCCGAGGAGAGCGAGCCCGGCCCCGACGACCGCGAGCCCGGGCGCGGCGAACAACGCGATGGGCTGGATCACGTCGACGGCCACGAGCAGCGGCGCGGCGAACCCGAGCACTCCGGCGAGGGTGAACAGCACCCGGACCAGGACGGACGTGGGGCGCGGCACCCGCGGGTACGGCTCGCTCGTGCCGACCCGGCGCAGCATGAGCCGGCCGAAGCCAACCAGTAGCGCGGCCCCGACGACGATGCCGAGCGCGACCCAGCCGGCGACGTGGTGGTCGAGAGCGGCGTCCACGACTGCGCCGACGGTGGTGTCGGCGAACCCGGCGAGAGCCTCGGCCGCGAGCCACACGCCGAACACGACGAAGAGCGCCGCAGAGCCGCGGCGGATCACATCCTCGGGCAGGTACCGGCCGAGGCGGCGGCCGGCGACGATCGCGAGCGCGTCGGCCGCGACCATGCCGAGGGTGGAACCGAGCCACACGCCGAACCATCCGTGCTGGGTGGCGAGGGTGATGGTGGCGAGCATGGTCTTGTCGCCCAGCTCGGCGAGGAAGAACGCCCCCGAGGCGGCGACGACCGCCGAGCCGCGGGCCCGTCCGGCCTTGGCCTGCTCGCCGGCGGACAGGGAGTCGCCGCGCAGCGTCCAGGCGCCGAAACCGAGGAACGCCACCGCGGCGCCGAGGGAGATCCAGTTGGTGGGCAGCGCGGTGCCCAGCCCGTAACCGACGGCGACCGAGATCAGGTGCACGACGGACGTGGCGATGGTGATGCCGACCAGCACGGGCAACGCGCGGTACCGCGCTGCGAACGTGAGTGCCATGAGCTGGGACTTGTCGCCGAGCTCGGCGACGAACACGACCCCGAAACTGACCGCGAACGCGATCCAGAGCGCTTCCATGCGCTTTCCATCCCTCGATCACGGACCGGATCGAGGTCGGGGACGACTTCGATCCGGCTCCTGCCGGATCGAAGGTCTCGCTCGCCTGGTGGTGCAGGCCGTGCGGCCGGGGCCCGATTCGAGCCCAGTATGTCGACCGCGACGTTGGGAGCTACTCCCCTTCGCGCGGTCCAGTCTACGGGATCGGTCCAGTGTCGGCTGCGTCACGTCCGTCACAGCGGTCGATGGCCTACCGTCGACATGAAACAGGCAGTCCTGACTGGAATTGATCGTGACCAAGGGAGGTCCGATGCCGGAAGCCGTCGTCGTGGAGGCCGTACGCACCCCGATCGGCAAGCGCCGCGGGTCGCTGGCCGAGGTGCATCCGGTGGACCTGTCGGCGGCGGTGCTCACCGCCCTGGCCGAGCGCACCGGCATCGATCCCGCACTCGTCGACGACGTGCTGTGGGGCTGCGTCAACCAGGTGGGCGACCAGGGCGCGCAGGTCGGGCGCTACGCCGTGCTGGCGGCTGGCTGGCCCGAGACGGTGGCCGGCGTGACGATCAACCGCGCCTGCGGGTCGAGCCAGTCGTCGTTCGACTTCGCAGCCGGGATGGTGCTGGCGGGCCAGTACGACCTCGTCGTCGCCGGTGGTGTCGAGACGATGACCCGGGTGCCGCTGGGCGCGGGCCGGGATCTGGGCCGCCCGTACGGGCCGCTGGTGCGCGAGCGCTACGCCGCCGACCTCACCAGCGGCGAGTTCCCCAACGAGGACTTCAACCAGGGCGTGGGCGCCGAGCGGATCGCCAAGAAGTGGGGCTTCTCCCGTCGCCGGCTCGACGAGTACTCGTCCCGCTCGCACGAGCTGGCCGCGGCCGCGATCGACCGCGGCGCCTTCGACGGGCAACTGGTGACCGTGCCGCAGGCTCCCGGCTTCGCCGCCGACGAAGGGCTGCGCCGCGGCACCACCCCGGACACCCTCGCGAAGCTCAAGCCCTCGTTCACCGAGGACGGCGTGATCCACGCCGGCAACGCCTCGCAGATCTCCGACGGCGCGTCCGCGGTGCTCATCACCACGCCGGAACGGGCGAAGGAGCTGGGGCTCACCCCGATCGCGCGCTACCACTCCGGCGCGGTCAGCGGAGCCGATCCGCTGTCCATGCTCACCGGGCCGATCCCGGCCACCCAGAAGGTGCTCAAGCGCTCCGGGCTCTCGATCGGCGACATCGGCGCCTTCGAGGTCAACGAGGCGTTCGCCCCCGTGCCGCTCGCGTGGCTGGCCGAGCTCGGCGCCGACGAGAGCCGGCTCAACCCGCTCGGCGGCGCCATCGCGGTCGGCCACCCGCTGGGAGCCAGCGGCACCGTCCTCATGACGCGGCTGCTGCACCACATGCGCGACCAGGACATCCGCTACGGGCTGCAGACGATGTGCGAGGGCGGCGGCACGGCCAACGCGACGATCGTGGAGCTGCTGTCCTGATTCTCATGCGGCTGCCCGGAACCAGTCGACGGTTGCGGCCACCGCCGTGGCGTGGGGCGTGGGCTCGAACGGCCCGATCTCGCGCGTGAACCGGCTCGCGTCGACGACGAACGGCGCCGCGAACTGGTAGCGGGTCTCCCGCAGCTCGCGCAGCATCGGGTGCACCATGGCGAGCGCGGCGTGCAGTGGCCCTGGCAGGACGGACACTCGGGGTGGCACACCGGCCGCCGCGGCCACTGCCGCAACGAGCTCCCGCTGGGTGAGCGGATCAGCGGCCGGCACGTGCCACACCCGGCCCGTCGCCTGCGGCGCGTCCGCGAGCTCGACCAGCGCCCGTCCGACATCGGGCAGGTAGTGCCAGGTGTGCGGCTGGTCGGCCGAGCCGATCAGACGCACCATCCGCCCGGCGATCGCGGGCTCGAACAGGGTGGAGCCGGCGGTCGAGAGCAGTCCGCGCGGGCCGTAGTAGTCGCTCATGCGGGCGATCACGACATCCTGGTCACGCTGCAGGAGCTCCTGCGCCATGCGGCTCCTGACCCGGCCCTTGACCCCGACCGCGGCGGCCGGGAGCTCCTCGGTCAGCGGGCCGTCGACGGGCCCGCAGGAGTAGAGGTTGTCGGCGAACACCAGCCGTGCCCCTGTGGCGGCGTCGGCGATCGCGCTGGTCAGGGCCGGGAACTCGGCGGCCCACCTGGTGTAGGCGGGCTGCGCGGCATGCACGATCACCGTGGCGTCCGCGGCCGCCGCACGAAGGGCGGCCGGATCCAGCAGGTCGGCCACCACCGACTCGACCCCTGCCCGGTGCGGACGCGAGGTGCGGGTGACCGCGCGGACCGGGCGACCCCGGGCCATCAGCGCGTCCACGACGTGGGAGCCGATCGCCCCGGCTGCTCCCAGCACGACCACGGGGTCGGTGTTGCGCTCCATCGGAGTCCCTTCATTGAGAGAGCACTCGCTCTCGCTATCAGCAGCGTCGCCTGACAGAATCGACATGTCAAGAGCAGTCGCTCACTTTTGTGCGAAGATGCTCTCGTGCAGACTTCGGCGCCGCGGACACCCCGGCAGCAGGCCCGCATCGAGGCGATCGCGCGGATCAAGGCGATCGCCCGGCGCCAGATCGGCCACGGCGGCGCCGGCGCGTTGTCGCTACGCGAGATCGCCAAAGAGATGGGGCTGGTCAGCAGTGCCGTCTACCGCTACGTCCCGTCGCGCGAGGCATTGCTCACCGAGCTGATCGCGGACGCCTACGACCGACTCGGCGCCATTGCCGAAGCCGCCGACGCAGCCGTCGATCCCGACGACGCGGCAGGGCGCTGGCGCGCTGCGGCCGGCGCCCTGCGCTCGTGGGCCCTCGCTCACCCGACCGACCACACGCTCGTCTTCGGACCACCCGTGCCCGGCTACGACGCCCCCGAACAGACCTTCGCGCCCGCCCAGCGCTGGATCGAGATCCTCCTGGAAGTCCTGCGCAGGGCCGCACCGCGGGACCTGCCGGCACCGGCCCCCGACCTCGTCGAGAGCCTCACCGCCTTCCGCGACGCGCGCGTCCCCGGCGTCCCACTACCCGTGGTGGCGGCGGGCCTGCGGGCCTGGGCGCAGCTGCACGGCCTGGTGGCGCTGGAGGTGTACGGCCAGACGAACTTCGTCCTGGGCACCCCGGCCGCCCTGTTCCACGACTGCATCGAACACCAGGTGACCCAGCTGGGCCTGGACAGCTAGCAGCCCCCCGCTCGCGCACACCTTCGCGTGCTCACGCACATGGTGGAACGTGTGCGTGAGCACCACACGGTGTGCGCGAGCGGGGTTGTGGACAACTTCACCGCGACCGCGCCGTCCTGTCGGGGCCGCTGCGCAGCCTTGGCCCCATGGACACGTTCACCACTCGATCCGTGTTGCTCGCTGCCGGCGTCAGCTCCGATGAGGTGCGGCGGGCACTCCGCGACGGCGAGCTGACCCCGCTGCGCCGGGGCGCCTACCTCACCGCTCCGCCGCCGGAGTTCGCCGACGAGCGACATCTCCTCCTGCTCAGAGCGGCGCGCGAGCACCTCGTGCCGGAGGCGGTGGTCAGCCACGTCTCGGCCGCGCTGCTGCACGGCATCGAGCTCTGGCGCACTCCCCTGGATCGCGTGCACGTCACCCGCAGGCGCGCGTACGGCGGCCGGTGCGGCGCGCGTGTGCACGTCCACGTCGCTCCGCTCGAAGCCGAGGAGACGACGTTCCTCGACGGGGTGCTCGTCACGTCAGCGGCGCGGACCGTCGTCGACATCGCCCGCACCCTCCCGTTCGAGCAGGCGGTCGTGGCCGCCGACTTCGCGTTGCGTACCGACCTGGTCGACCGCGACCAGCTCTTCGAGGCCGCGGCCCGGGTCAAGGGCTGGCCGGGCGCGCCGGCCGCTCGACGGGTGGTCGCGTTCGCCGACGGTCGCAGCGAGAGCGTCGGCGAGTCGCGCAGCCGGGTCCGGCTGGCCGCGGCCGGCCTGCTGCCCGACGAGCTCCAGTGGCAGGTCATCGGGGCCGGCGGCCGGATCGTCGCGACGACTGATTTCGCGTGGCTCGGCCGCCGGACCGTCGCCGAGTTCGACGGCGAGATCAAGTACGGCCGCCTCCTGCGCCTGGGCGAGACGCCGGGCGAGGCCGTGTTCCGCGAGAAGCGGCGGGAGGACGCGATCCGCGACGAGGAGCTGGCCGTGGTCCGCTGGACATGGCAGGACCTCGACGAGTTCAACGGGGTCGCGGCCAGGGTCCGCCGAGCCTTCCGCTCACGCACACGGTGATGCGCTCACGCACACGGTCGACCATGTGCGCGGGCACCACACGGTGTGCGTCACCGTTCGCCCATGAGCTCGGCGATCCGGTTCGCCCAGCGTTCGTGGGCGCTCTGCCTCGTCGTCCCGGAGGCGGCGGCGATCTCCTCCCAGGTGGCGCCGTGGCGGCGCAGGCCGAGGACGGTCGGGAACACGTCGAGGCCGGCGGCCAGCCCGATGCGCAGCTGCAGCAGCTGCCATGCCCGCTCGCGACGCACCGGGATCTCGGTGCCCTCCTCGGCGTGCCACTCGATGCTGCCGGGCGCCGGCCAGCGCCCCAACAGCGCGTCGGCCTGCCGTTCCGCCTCGGCCAGCGCCGCCACGAGCACGGCCTGACCGGCCGGCGTGACGTCGACCGAGAGCGCCGTTTCCGTCCACTCGTCCATGCTTGTCAGGGTACGCCTGACACATCATGCTTCCGCAACCTGGTATACCAATGGCCCATGACTGTCCATGCGACCGAGACGGACAAGCAGCGCAGGCTGCGCAGCCGCCTCGACGAGATGGTCGCGACGATGTCGCCCGGCGAGCCGTTGCCCGCCGAACGCGATCTCGCCCGCGATCTCGGTGTTGCGCGGATGACCCTGCGCCGCGCCGTGGACGCACTGGTCGCCGAGTCGGTGCTGGTCCGCAGGCAGGGCGCCGG